>Ga0256408_1000339_pt1 | contig 41145 bp, 34 predicted proteins | sample PhyAR1_FD_185998 | JGI IMG/M metagenome (GOLD analysis project Ga0256408, IMG submission 185998) | Leaf surface microbial communities from alfalfa plants in UC Gill Tract Community Farm, Albany, California, United States - DLSL A.R1 | ecosystem: Host-associated > Plants > Phyllosphere >...
CCGCTGAAGAGTCAACCTTTTTCTCTTACGAGACGCGGTGTTTTCACCGGGTTGCTTCTTCCTGGCTGGGCGACTTGTTCGTCGTTGTTCCCGGTCAGTGGAGGCGCATTATAGGGAGTTCTCAGAACGCCGCAACCCCTAAATTCACTTTTTTTTCTGACCGTCGAATGTTTAAGCAAAAACCTATTAAAGCGGCAGTTTTTTCAACGATTTAAAGCCATAACCCTGCAAAACGGGCAATAAAGCATCAGTGTCTTCATTCAGCGCCATGCAATACGCCAGATTCTCTTCCTGAGTTGAGACCAGATTTTCCTGATTAGAGATAAGCCAGGCGGCTCTGCGGGCAATTGCCGCACCAGAATCCACCAAACGCGTTCCTTCAGGCAGGACTTGCATCAGCTCTTCAGATAATAGAGGGAAGTGAGTACAACCCAACACTACCGTGTCCGGAGGCTCGCGCATGCTCAGCCACGGCTGCAATATTTTCTTCAGCGTTGCCAGCGGCACAGGTTCACCATGCAGCTTGGCTTCTGCCAGTTCCACCAGCTCAGAAGAGCCTAACAGCTCAATTTTGCAATCTGTCGCGAAACGCTCGATCAGTTCATGAGTATAAGTACGCTGAACCGTACCGCGCGTGGCCAGCAAACCGACGATACCGTTGGCGGTCAGTTTGGCAGCAGGCTTGATCGCAGGCACCACCCCCACTACCGGGAAAGCAAAACGTTCACGCAGTGCGGGTAAGGAAACGGTACTGGCGGTATTACAGGCGATGATGACGATCGCCAGAGGATGGCGCTGCTGAACCGCACTGACAATTTCCAGCACGCGCTCAACGATAAACTCTTCGGATTTCTCGCCGTAGGGGAATGCTACGTTATCGAAGGCATAGATATAGTGGAGATCCGGCAGCAGTTGCCGAACCTCCTGAAACACTGACAACCCGCCGACGCCGGAATCAAAAACCAGCGCCGTCGGGCGAGGAGCCGCAGTGGCGTTAGAAGGTATAGCTGCCAGTGAGGTAGTACTCTCTTCCTGGGGTAGCATAGCCATAAGCCGTCTCATAATCTTTATCAAACAGGTTGGCAATTCTACCACGAACTGTCAGCTGAGAGGTTATTGGATATGAGGCGCTCACGTCGACCGTGCTGTAACTCGGCAATACGCGCTGCTCAGGGTTATAAGTAGAGGAGATATTGTCGTAACGCTTACCGTAGTATTGATACGAGATATCCATGTCCAGGTTGAACATCGTCCAGTCCAACTGATATTTGGCCTGACGTTTCGAACGGCGCGCCAACACCTCATCGGTCTGGTCATTACGCGGATCGATATATTGCAGCGTCAAACGGTGGGTGAACATCCAGGTATCAAAGCTACCCGTCCATTCCACGCCTTTAATCGTTGCCTTATCCACATTGTAATACTGCCCCTGATAGGTCACGGGGTCAGAATCATAATTGATCAGGTTCTGAATTTTGTAATGGTAAGCAGACAGACGCCAATCCAATGGCCCGGTCAAACCTTCCAGACCCATTTCCCACTGTTTGGACTCTTCCGGCTTGAGGTTGCTATTGGAATCAATGCCAAAGCGTTTTGAACCATATTGCTGGCCCAGCGATGGCGTCAGGAAACCCGTACCGTAAGACAAGGTGGCTCGATAGCCATCAACAAACTCCCAACCTGCCGCGGTCTGCCAAGTGCCGTGCCAACCAAAGTCACCTGCCTTGTCTTCACGCCCAGAGGCTTCCAGAGTCACGCTGCCAAACTGCTGTTGACCGCTCAGGTACAGCCCCGTGTTGTCTCTTTTATAGGTATCGGCAAAAGAATTGTCGGAAGAAGTCAGGCGCTGTTGCTGGAAATCGGCACCGGCGGTAACGCTACCGTGCTCGAAAGCATAGGTATTGCCCCATTGCAGATTACGCTGATCCATATCATCCAGCGTAGTGCTGATGCCATAACGGCCATTCTGGCTGCTGTAGTTGTAATCTTTCTGTTTCTGATAGCTGCCCGTCAGTTGAGAAGAGAAAGCCCCAGACAGGAAACGCAGCCCCATATCATAGGTGTGGCTATACAGGCGGTCTTCATCATTACTGTACTTCGGGCTGTAAGGTACACTGCCGACATCGTAGTCCGAGTTATTGGTATAACCATAACCCCGCACGAAACCTGAGAAATTCTGATTGAACTGCTGTTCCAACCCACCCCAGAAGCTTTTATTACGGAAACCATCACGATCGCTGTCGACCGAATAAGGCGAGCCCGGCTTCACATTGAAGCCATTGGTCATCTGGTAGCTACCCGCAACGGTAGCAACCGTGTTATCAAAACGCTGGCGCAAGGCACCATCGTACTGCTGGTATCCTTTAGAACCGATACCCGCCTGGACTTTACCGCCCTCTTTATCCGTCTGGGTAATGATGTTGATGACCCCACCGATGGCACCAGAACCATAAATGGCCGAGCGCGGTCCACGGATAAACTCCACACGCTGAACCAGCGCCAACGGAACCTGGTTAAAATCAACGCCGTTGCTAATCCCCAGACGGGCCATTGGCACGCCGTCGATCAGTACCAATACATGACGAGCTTCAGTGCCGCGTACCGAGAGAGATGATCCCTGCCCCATACCGCCGTACTGTGAAATATCGACACCGGGCAAACGGCGCATCACATCATTGAGGCTTTTGGCCTGCCAGCGATCGATATCTTCGCGGGTCACCACATCGGCAGGCGCCAATACGGAAGAGACCGGTTGAGGGAAGCGGTTGGCGGTAACCACCAGGTCATCGCTACTTTTAGCCGTGGTGTTATCTTGCGCCCATCCAGAAAATGCCGTCACGGAGGAGACCACCGCCAGCAGTGTATTTTTTATCATTGTCATTATAAAAAGCATCCAAACTTCATTGGGGATGCCGCAGGGCCACGGCCGGTAGTTCGCGACGGCTATGGATATTGCGACGTACACCGGTAGGTTTTCGGGCTTGGGATTTGCCGGTTGCCTGTGGCAACCCGCACCGGGCGATGACTTCCCATCCTGCAGTGGACAGTGTCTGCGTCATTTAACGCTATCGCCGTGACTTCCCCATACCGCTGCGCGTCAGCTCCAGATTTGCACTGGATTCCCTTTTCACTCGCTGCTTGAGACCGGACGGCAATGCTACAATCAATGAAAATGGATGTCTAGATTGCCAACAGTGTTGCAAAATAGCACCACAACAAAACTGGACTTCACGGGCTGATTCCCTACAATCCCCGCAGATCCAATTTGCCTGACGAGAGAAACCATGACGCCCGAGAATTTGCCCATTGAACGCTATGACGACCAACTGGCGGAGAAAACAGCCCGCCTGAAGACCATGATGTCACCGTTCACGGCGCCCGAGCCGGAAGTGTTTCGCTCGCCAGTCAGCCACTACCGGATGCGTGCGGAATTCCGCATCTGGCATGATGAGGACGATATGTACCACATCATGTTCGATCAGCAGACCAAGCAGCGTATCCGTGTTGATAGCTTCCCGGCGGCCAGCGAGCTGATTAACCGCCTGATGAGCGCCCTGATGGCGGCCCTCAAGCCCAATCCAGTGCTGCGCCACAAGCTGTTCCAGATCGATTACCTTTCTACGCAGAGCGGTAAAATCATTGCTTCACTGCTGTATCACCGCAAGCTGGACGAACAATGGCAGCAAGATGCCACTGCGCTGCGTGACACATTACGCGCAGACGGCTTCGATGTGCAGCTGATTGGCCGCGCCTCGAAGATGAAAATCATGCTGGATCAGGACTACGTCGACGAAGTGCTGCCGGTCGCTGGCCGCGAAATGATTTATCGCCAGGTCGAAAACAGCTTCACCCAGCCCAACGCAGCCATGAACGTGCAAATGCTGGAATGGGCGCTGAATGTGACCCAAGGTGCAAAAGGGGACCTGCTGGAGCTGTATTGCGGTAACGGCAACTTCTCGCTGGCCCTGGCCCGCAACTTCGAGCGGGTGTTAGCCACTGAAATAGCCAAGCCTTCGGTGGCGGCGGCGCAGTACAACATCGCGGCCAATAATATCGACAACGTGCAGATTATCCGCATGGCGGCGGAAGATTTCACTCAGGCAATGAACGGCGCTCGCGAGTTCAACCGGTTAAAAGGGATCGATCTGAGCAGCTATAACTGTGAAACGATTTTCGTCGATCCGCCGCGCAGCGGGCTGGATGAGGAAACGGTGAAAATGGTGCAGACCTATCCACGCATCCTTTACATCTCCTGCAACCCGGAGACCCTGTGCGCCAATCTGGATACGCTGCAGGCCACGCACAAAATCACTCGCCTGGCTCTATTCGATCAGTTCCCATACACCCATCATATGGAATGTGGCGTATTGCTCGAACGCCGCTGATCTAGACGGGCGCTGCGCCCTACATTGCGAGCTGGCTGCGGAATATCCGCACCACTGTAAAAACAAAAAAGGCACTCCGCAGAGTGCCTTTTCTCGATAAAACCATTTTTAATGCTGGACGGCGACGGTATTGCGTTTCCTTAACTGGAAACCAAGCCAGAACACCAGCACTACGCAAACAATCGAAGGCAGGAAGTTCGAGCCGATCTGTGGATATTCCGCACGCACGATCGCGCTATATCCCAGGACGCCCAACAGGAAACAGCCGGCCGCCAGTTTTGGCATACCATCCGGCATTGGCTGGTTCAGGTAACGCTGATGCAGGCAATATACCGCCAGCACCAAAGCAATCAACGGGAAGGCTGAAAACGACACCACCGAGCTGAACAGCGCGGCAAAGGAACCGTTTACGGACAGGCCGGCAATCAACGCCAGCAGTAAAGTACCATTCTCACGGCTTAGTTTTTCCATGACTTTCACCTTGTTATACGTGGGATACAGATGCTTTTTCTTGTTCGCGGCGATACCAGTAATAGGCTCCTTTGGAGATCATCCGCAGTTGCAACACTAACCTTTCTTCGAGCTGCCGCCGTTGTTCAATATCAATATCCAGCGCTTCCGCCCCGGCACTGAACACGATCGTCACCATAGCTTCCGCCTGCGCCTCGGTAAAGCTGCGCGGCATATGGTTTTCCAGCTCAAGGTAATCTGCCAGTTCGGCGATAAAATGTTGGATTTCCCGTGCTACCGCCGCACGAAACGCGGCTGAGGTACCGGAACGTTCACGCAGCAACAGCCGAAAGGCGTTGGGATTATTGCCGATAAACTCCATAAAGGTCGATACCGACGTGCGGATCACGCTGCCGCCTTTGGCAATACGCTGGCGTGCCTGGCGCATCAATTGGCGCAGCATCAGGCCGCTTTCGTCAACCATGGTGAGCCCAAGCTCATCCACATCGCGAAAATGGCGATAGAAAGACGTGGGCGCGATGCCCGCCTCTCGTGAGACTTCACGCAGGCTCAGGCTGGCAAAACTGCGCTCGGCACTCAGCTGGCTGAAAGCCGCCTCAATGAGGGAACGACGAGTGCGTTCTTTTTGTTGTGCTCTGACGCCCATTTGCATATCCGGATGACTTCCCTTCTTCAGTCTAACGCCGCAGAACTGGCAATATAGCAAATTTATTGCAACAGCATTTATACAAACGCGCTTTGTCACAGTTCTGGGCCACACCGATTGTGCTTTGCCACAAAAAGGCTAATGGTAATTGGGCACGCAGCGCTATGATGTTAAGATACCGTTGTAAATTTGTATAAGAACAGGTCTCTCCTACATGCAACAACACTATCAATTTGATGCCATTATCATCGGCTCCGGCCCTGGTGGTGAAGGCGCAGCCATGGGTCTGGTGAAACAAGGTGCCCGCGTGGCCGTGATCGAACGGTACAATAACGTGGGCGGCGGTTGTACTCACTGGGGAACCATCCCCTCAAAAGCCCTCCGCCACGCCGTCAGCCGCATTATCGAATTCAACCAGAACCCGCTTTACAATAACTCCCGCACCCTTAGCGCCACCTTCCCTGACATTTTACGCCACGCCGACAGCGTGATTAACCAGCAAACGCGCATGCGCCAAGGGTTCTACGAGCGTAACCAGTGCAAGCTGTTCGCCGGTAACGCCAAGTTTATCGACGCCAACACCGTCAGCGTAAGCTATATGGATAGCACGCAGGATACCATCCGCGCCGACCATATTGTGATCGCCTGTGGTTCACGCCCTTATCATCCGAACGGCGTTGATTTTAACCACTCGCGTATTTATGACAGCGACTCCATCCTGGAGCTGAACCACGAGCCACGCCACGTGATTATCTACGGCGCCGGGGTGATTGGCTGCGAATATGCTTCTATCTTCCGCGGTTTGAACGTGAAGGTGGACTTGATCAACACCCGCGATCGGTTGCTGGCGTTCCTCGATCAGGAGATGTCAGATTCCCTGTCTTATCACTTCTGGAATAACGGCGTGGTGATCCGCCACAATGAAGAGTTCGAGAAGATCGAGGGTACCGATGACGGCGTGATTGTGCACCTGAAATCCGGCAAGAAAGTGAAGGCCGATTGCCTGCTGTACGCCAATGGCCGTACCGGTAACACCGATGCGCTTGGCCTGGAGAACGTGGGTCTGGAATCAGACAGCCGTGGCCTGCTGAAGGTCAACAGCATGTATCAGACCGCCGTATCCCACATTTATGCCGTGGGTGACGTGATCGGCTATCCGAGTCTGGCATCTGCCGCTTATGACCAGGGCCGCATCGCCGCTCAGGCCATCTCTTCTGGGGAAGCCAGCGGGCATCTGATCGAAGACATTCCAACGGGCATTTATACCATTCCGGAAATCAGCTCCGTCGGTAAAACCGAGCAGGAACTGACGGCGATGAAAGTGCCCTATGAAGTGGGCCGTGCCCAGTTCAAACACCTGGCCCGGGCGCAGATTGCTGGTATGAACGTGGGTAGCCTGAAGATCCTGTTCCACCGCGATACCTTGCAGATCCTGGGGATCCACTGCTTTGGTGAGCGTGCGGCAGAGATCATTCACATCGGTCAGGCGATCATGGAACAAAAAGGTGAAGGTAATACCATCGAGTATTTCGTCAATACCACCTTCAACTATCCGACCATGGCCGAAGCCTACCGCGTGGCCGCGCTAAACGGTTTAAACCGCCTTTTTTAGGCCCGCGTCCAGGTAGTTCTGCATGTGTTCGCGAATAGCCTCGGCCAGCTGCTCATAGCGGCTACGCAGTGGGGAGCCGGGGCGATACACCAGAGCAATGGTGCGCTTCGGTTCCGGTTTGTAGCACTCCAGATAGCAGACGCCGTCACGCTCGCGCTCACGCGGTACTGCCAAGGCGGGCAACAGCGTTATCCCACTGCCTGCGGCAACCATATTACGCAGCGTTTCCAGACTGGTCGCGCGGAAGTGGGTATCCTCATCCGCACCGGCCTGGAAGCAAAAGCCCAGCGCCTGATCGCGTAAACAGTGGCCATCTTCTAGCATCAGCAGTTTTTCACCCGCCAAATCGGCCATCGCCACGCGTTCGCGCTGCGCCCACGGATGGTCGGAATAGACTGCTAATTGCATCGGCTCATCGAACAAAGGCACTTCGATAAAGGCTTCGGTCTCTTTCACCAAGGCAAGAATAGCGCAGTCCAACTTGCCGCTGTCCAGCTGTGCCAGCAGTTGATGGGTTTGTGCTTCGTGCAGGTACATTTCCAACTTGGGAAAGGATTTATGCAGCGTCGGGATAATCTGCGGCAGCAGATAAGGCCCCACGGTAGGGATCAGGCCGATATGCAACGGCCCGGACATCGCTTCCCCTTGCTGGCTGGCCATTTCCTTCAAGACTTTGACTTCGCGTAGCACGGTGCGCGCCTGTTCCACCAGCAGTAAGCCTGCCTGTGTGAAAAGCACCTTACGGCTGGTCCGCTCAAGCAGCATCACGCCCAACTCGTCTTCCAGCTTGCGGATCTGGCCACTCAATGTTGGTTGGCTGACATGGCATGAGTCGGCAGCGCGCCGGAAGTGGCGGTGCTCGGCCAAGGCGACCAGATACTCTAAATCACGAATATTCATTGTTGTTTCCCTCCTGGCCATGATAGCTCATGGCGATAGATAAGATAGCAACGAGTGATTAGAACTATCAAGCCCCGCAGTGAATAATGTCCCCCAACGAAGCGCAACGGCGCCAACATAAAAAATTCATTTTTCTAATTAAGGGGTTAATTCATGTTTACCAGTCAAGAAGGCAAAAAAGTCCCTCAGGTTACCTTCCATACTCGCCAGGGCGACCAATGGATCGATGTCACCACGGATGACCTGTTCAAAGACAAAACCGTGATCGTGTTCTCCTTGCCGGGCGCGTTCACCCCAACCTGCTCATCCAGCCATTTGCCGCGCTATAACGAACTGTCCAGCGTGTTCAAGCAACACGGCGTTGACAACATCCTGTGCGTCTCGGTGAACGATACTTTTGTGATGAACGCCTGGAAAGCCGATCAACACGCCGAAAATATTACCTTCGTGCCGGACGGCAACGGTGAATTCACCAAGGGCATGAACATGCTGGTTGAGAAAGCCGATCTGGGCTTTGGCCCACGTTCATGGCGCTACTCCATGCTGGTGCGTAACGGTGTGGTAGAAAAAATGTTCGTCGAGCCAAACAAGCCGGGCGACCCGTTTGAAGTTTCTGACGCCGACACCATGCTGAAATACCTGGCACCGGAATTCCAAGTGCAGGAATCGGTTTCCCTGTTCACCAAACCGGGCTGCCCGTTCTGCGCCAAAGCCAAACAAATGCTGCAAGAGCGCGGGATCCAATATGAAGAAATCGTGTTGGGCCAAGACGCGACCACGGTCAGCCTGCGCGCTGTCAGCGGCCGCGCTACCGTGCCACAGGTGTTTATCGGTGGTCGCCACATCGGTGGTAGCGACGATCTGGAAAACTTCCTGTCAGCCTGAATGATAAAAATAAACCCGATGGGCCTCAGGCACGGTTCAACAATCTGTCGCCTGTAAACCAACGGAATAGCACTAATGTAACTTTTGGCGGGTGCTGACCCGCCCTTTTTTTATACCCTTCAGGAGCGGATATGAAACTGTTGAATGTCGACGTCGCGGTTATTGGCGGCGGCACTGCCGGACTAGGCGCTTACCGCGCAGCAAAACTTTCTACCCCCAACGTGGTGATGATTGAGGGCGGACCTTTTGGCACCACTTGTGCCCGCGTTGGCTGTATGCCTTCCAAATTACTGATCGCTGCAGCAGAAGCGGTGCATCAGATAGAGCGGGCTCCAGGCTTTGGCGTCCACCCGGCGGGAAAAGCCACCATCAATGGCCGTGAAGTGATGGATCGCGTCAAACGCGAGCGCGATCGCTTCGTCGGTTTTGTACTGGAAGGGGTCGATAGCATCCCTGCCGCAGACAAAATTCAGGGCTATGCCCGCTTCATTGACGACAACACTTTGCAGGTTGACGAACATACGCGCATCGTCGCGCAACGTATCGTGATCGCCACCGGTTCCCGCCCTAGCTGGCCTGCGCCGTGGAACGATCTGGGCGACCGCCTGATCATCAATGACGATGTGTTTAACTGGGATGATTTGCCGCAGTCCGTCGCGGTATTTGGCCCAGGGGTGATCGGATTGGAACTGGGACAGGCGCTGCATCGCCTTGGCGTTGCCACCAAAGTGTTCGGCGTTGGCGGCGCGGTTGGCCCGCTGACCGACAGCGTAGTGCGGGAATATGCCGCTAAAACGCTGGGTGAAGAGTTCTATCTCGACCCGGATGTCAAAGTAGACATCATGCAGCGCGAAGGCGACAAAGTGTTTATCCGCTACCAGGATCTGCACGGCCAAACGCAGGAAATGATGGTGGATTACGTGCTGGCCGCCACCGGCCGCCGGCCGAACGTCGACAAACTGGGATTGGAAAATACCACTCTGGTGTTGGATGCCAAAGGCGTGCCACAGGCCGATCGCTTAACCATGCAAACCAGCGTGCCGCATATTTTCATCGCCGGTGATGCCAGCAACCAATTGCCACTGCTGCACGAAGCCAGCGATCAGGCTCGTATTGCCGGGCACAACGCGGGCAGCTTCCCAGAAGTAACGCCAGGCCTGCGCCGTAGCTCGATTTCCGTGGTGTTCTCAGACCCGCAAATCGCCATGGTCGGCTCAACCTTCCGCGAGTTGAACCAGAAATTCAGTGCCTGTGGCTGCTTTGAAGTGGGTGCCGTGTCGTTCGAAAACCAGGGCCGTTCCCGGGTGATGCTACGCAATAAAGGCATCTTGCACGTTTATGGCGAGCAAGGCACAGGTCGCTTCCTGGGTGCTGAGATGATGGGGCCGGACGTGGAGCATATCGCCCATTTGTTGGCTTGGGCACATCAGCAGCAGATGACCATCGACCAAATGCTGGATATGCCGTTCTACCACCCGGTGATCGAAGAAGGGCTGCGTACCGCGCTACGCGATCTGCAAACCAAGCTGAAGCTGGGTGAGTCTGAGGCGGAACGCTGCCAGCGTTGCCCTGGCGAATAAACCTTTCGCTATTGCGTTACAGTTAAATCCACCAATCTCCCCTCACCCCAACCCTCTCCCCAAAAAGGAGAGGGTGCTGTATGGCGCCGAAGTCAGGCACGGAAGTCACTTTGTGGCACCTTCGGGCCCCTCTCCCTTTAGGAGAGGGGCCGTCACTGCACGTAATGTTCGGTTTCTCTGCTTGCTGAAAAGAGAATCTTGGCCATTTTCATGTTCTGCAATATTGATATGATACTACTATTGATACTATTATGCGTGGTGTAGATATTGGAGGAAGAACATGGAAAAACATGAGCACTACACTTATCGCATCACCTGGTCAGCGGAGGATAGCGAGTATGTCGGCCTCTGTACGGAGTTTCCTTCTCTGTCATGGTTGGCATCTACCCGCACCGCAGCGCTGGACGGCATTGAAAAACTGGTCCGCGATGTGATTGCCGATATGCTCGCCCAGGGCGAAACGCCGCCAGAGGCACTGGCAGAGAAAAATTTCAGTGGGAAACTGGTACTGCGGATGACCCCGGAACAGCATCGCCGCCTGGCGATTAATGCTATGGATGAAGGCGTTAGCCTGAACCGCTATTTGTGCGCCCGGTTGGCAGGATAAGGGCAGCATTGCGCTGCCCTCAGGTGTAGCTTAGGACAGACGTTTTTTCGCCTCGGCGATCGCATAGGCAACCTGCTGAGGAGAAACACCACCCTTGGCCGCGCGCTTATCCAAGCAAGATTGCAGCGACAGGATCGGATAAACGTCGTCACCAATCACGCTGTTGAATTTCTGCAAATCGCTCAGCGGCAGGTCTTCCAACGGCTTGCCTTGGCGGATCGCTTCCACTACCGCTTCACCCACAATGTGGTGCGCTTCGCGGAACGGCACGCCTTTGGCAACCAGATAGTCGGCCAGTTCGGTGGCGTTAGCATAGCCTTGCTGTGCCGCTTCCTGGCAACGTGGGCGCTTCACCTGAATGCCGTCCAGCACCAATACCGCCATCTGCAGGCAGTCCATCCAGGTGTCGAGCGCGTCGAACAGCCCTTCCTTGTCTTCCTGCATGTCTTTGTTGTAGGCCAACGGCAGGCCTTTCAACGTCATCATCATGCCGGTCAAGGCCCCTTGCACACGCCCAGACTTGCCACGGATCAGCTCTAACGCGTCGGGGTTTTTCTTCTGTGGCATCAGGGATGAGCCTGAGGTCACGCGATCCGAAAGCTCGACAAACGCCGCTTCGCCGCTGTTGAAGAAGATCAGGTCTTCGGCAAAGCGCGACAGGTGCACCATGCTGATGGCAGCATTGGACAGCAGCTCCAGCACGTGGTCACGATCGGAGACGCTGTCCAGGCTGTTGCGCGTGGCAGAGGCAAAGCCCAGCCAGCCAGCCAGCTGTTCGCGGTCGATCGGATAAGCGGTTCCGGCCAAGGCACCGCTACCCAGCGGGCTGACGTCCAGGCGTTTCAACGTATCCTGCAAGCGGCTTTCATCACGCGCCAGCATCTCAACGTAAGCGAGGCACCAGTGGGCAAAAGTTACCGGCTGGGCGCGCTGCAGGTGGGTATAACCCGGCATCACCGCATCCTGATTGGCTTCGGCGGTTTCTACCAGCGCCTGTTGCAGCTGTACCAACTCCTGATGCAGTTCACTAACCTGATGTTTGCACCACAGTTTCAGATCGGTGGCCACCTGATCGTTACGGCTGCGGCCGGTATGCAACTTTTTGCCCAGATCGCCGACTTTATCGATCAGCTTCTGCTCAACCCAGCTGTGAATATCTTCTGCGTCGCTGTTAACGATCGCCAGAGGATCGGCCTGCACTTCTTCCAGCAGCACGTTCAGTGCCTGCTCAAGCTGCTGTTGCTCTGCTGACGTCAGTACGTTGACGGTCACCAGCGCTTTTGACCAGGCGACGGAGCCCACAATATCCTGTTCCGCCAGGCGATAGTCGAAGCGCAGGGAATCATTTAACTGCTTGAACCGCTGATCCGCTGCCTGACTAAACCGTCCGCCCCAAAGTGCCATAATCTTGCTCCTGAATAAGTATGCGAAAGGGCGCAGCATGCTGCGCCCCTCAAATTGACGCTAAACCAACGACGTTACTTTTTCTTCTCGTTCAACGCGCGGATACGGGAAGAGAGCGAGAACAGACGGATAAAGCCACCCGCATGGCTGTGATCGTAAACTTCGTCTTCGCCAAAGGTCGCAAATTCTTCTGAGTACAGGCTGTTGGCCGATTTCTTCTGGATCGCGGTCACCTGGCCTTTATACAATTGCAGCACCACTTCGCCGTTAACTTCTTCCGCCAGCGCTTGTGCGGAAGCCTGAATGGAACGACGCAGCGGAGCAAACCAGCGGCCATCGTAGACCACGTAGGACATTTCCAGGCCCAACTGCTCACGCCACTTAAAGCTATCACGATCCAGTACCAACTGCTCGACCCCACGCAGCGCGGCAACCATAATCGTGCCCCCCGGGGTTTCATAGCAACCACGGGATTTGATCCCTACCAAGCGGTTTTCTACGATATCGATACGACCCACGCCGTGTTTGGCACCCAGCACGTTCAGGGTTTCCAGACACTTATACGGGCTCATCGCTTCACCATTAACGGCAACAACGCAGCCTTTCTCTACGGTGACGGTTACTTGTTCTGGCTTGTCCGGTGCTTCCAACGGATCGACAGTCCAAACCCAGCAATCTTTATTTGGTGCATTCCACGGGCTTTCCAACACGCCGCCTTCGGTAGAGATGTGCCAGGCGTTTTCGTCACGGCTGTAGATCTTCTCCAGCGAAGCGGTGGTTGGGATATTACGCTCTTTCAGGTAATCCAGCAGTGCTTCACGGGAACGCAGGTTCCACTCACGCCAAGGCGCGACGACCTTCAGGTGTGGAGCCAATGCGGTATAGGTGGTTTCGAAACGCACCTGATCGTTACCTTTACCAGTAGCCCCGTGACACAGCGCATCAGCACCCACTTTCAGTGCCAGCTCAACCTGAGCCTTGGCAATGATCGGACGCGCCATTGAAGTCCCCAGCAGGTAGCTGCCTTCGTACAGTGCGCCGGTCTGCAGCACCGGATAAACGTAGTCACGGATAAACTCTTCACGCAGATCGACAACATGACACTCAGAGGCACCGGATTGCAGAGCTTTCTGCTCAACACCTTCCAGATCGCCGCGCTCCTGGCCGATGTCCGCCACGAAGGCTACCACTTCACAGCCACCGTAGTTCTCTTTCAGCCATGGAATGATGGCCGAAGTATCCAGACCGCCGGAGTACGCCAGAACGATTTTCTTGATGCCTTTGTTTTGCATTGTGTTATTCCTTTTTAATTCTAAATTTAAGCGAGGATCCGGGTGCCAATCGACACACCATTAAACAGAGCAGGGAGCTTTTCGGCATTACGCCAGCTGGCGATATCTACCGGGCGGCCAAGGGTACGTGCAGCATCAAGCGCCGCATTGACCTTCACCACCATACCATCGGTAATGATGCCTTGAGCAATCAGTTGCTCGGCTTTTTGTGCGGTCATTTCCGCAATGCGCTGCCCTTTGCCGTCGAGAATACCGCTGACATCCGACAGCAAGATTAAATCCGCCCCCAGCGTGGCGGCCAGGGCCGTCGCAGCCTGATCGGCGTTCACGTTCATCAGTTGCCCTTCGGCAGTAATGCCGATGGAGCTGACCACTGGCAGGTAGCCAGCGCCCAACAAGGTATTGAGCAGCACAGGTGTTCCTGGTACTGCATGGCCCACATGGCCCAACGCTGGGTCCAGCTGAGTTACCGCAACACTGCCACCGTCTGCCAGGCTCAGGCCAACGGCATTAATTTTGTGCTTCACCGCCCAAGCCAGCAGGGTTTTGTTGGCGGTCCCCGCCAGTGCGCCGGTGATGATGTCGATCTGATCGGCTGGAGTGACACGCAGGCCGTTCTTCTTCACTACCGGCAGGGAGAGCTGTTTCATCAATTCATCCACCACGCAGCCGCCGCCGTGAACGATCACCAGCGGGCGCTGATGTTCCTGGCGATAGACATCCAGCGCGGTAAACAAACGCTCCAGCGCTTCTTCACTGTCCAGTAGCACGCCACCTAGTTTGATAATCAATGGATTCATTGCTGTTTACTCACGCTGATTTAAAGTAAGGATTGGGTTTCCGGGAAGCCGAAACGGATATTCAGACACTGCACCGCCTGGGCCGCCGCGCCTTTCAACAGGTTGTCTTCTGCGGCTACGGCGATCAGATGCTCGCCCTGCACGGCAAAGCCGATATCACAGAACGGCAAGCCCACCACGGATTTCAGTGCTGGCACTCCTTGGTCGTACAGCCGTACCAACGGTTTATCGTCGTAAGCCGCATGATAAGCCGCCGCCACGTCCTGCGCGGTGACGCCCTTGTTCAGGCGGCAGGTAATAGTTTCCAGAATACCCCGCGGGAAGTTACCCAAGTGTGGCGTAAAGATGACCGGCACCCCGAGATGAGCAGAAATTTCTGGCTGATGACGGTGATTGAACAGGCCATAAGGTTGCAGGCTGACTTCACAGAAACTGGTCGTGACGCTGGCTTTACGCCCTGCCCCGCTCACACCGCTGACGGCGTTGATGACCGGCCATTGATCCAGGTTCAGCAATTGCTTGTCGAGCAGCGGTTTGAGCGCCAGCTGCGCCGCCGTTGGGTAGCAGCCCGGCACGGCAATCAGCTGCGCCTGCTTGAGTTTTTCGCTCTGCCACTCCGCCAGGCCGTAAACTGCCTGCGCCAGCCAGTCGGCATGCTGGTGTGTAAAACCATAATACTGTTGATAAAAATCAGCATCCTGCACGCGGAAGGCACCGGAGAGATCAAACACCACACAACCGGCAGCCAGGAATGCTGGCGCGATGTCGTGGCTCACCTCATGGGCAGTCGCGAGGAAAACAACGTCGATGCCTTTGGCCGCGGCGGCAACGTCAACCAGCGGCTGTAATGGCAGATCGACGATGCCTTTTAATTGAGGGTGCAGCTCGGAAAGCAATTTTCCTGCATCTGCACTTTGCGCTGAAACCGCTAAAGCGGTTATGTTCATGTGTGGGTGGCGATTCAGGTAAGCCGTGAGCTCTGCTCCGGCATAACCGCTGGCACCAACAATCAGCGTATTCAACATGTGGCCTTTCACCTTCTTGGCTAGCAATCTAAGAGTCACGGCGACCCTGGTAGCAGGGCTTGGTCGCGTTGTTGCGCGGTTCACCCACGTGGTTGAGCGTGATGTTTTTATCAACATCCGGGTTACAGGTTCCCTTACGCTCTAGCTTACTGTATTTTTATTCAAAATAAATGCATGAATATTGATACTATCCTAACCAAAGGCTGTCAACAGTGAAGATGAAATTACCTCCATTTATTGAGCTGTACCGGGCGTTGATCGCCACTCCGTCGATCAGCGCCACCGATGGCGCCCTCGATCAGAGTAATGAAGCATTAATCAACTTGCTGGCCGGCTGGTTCAACGATTTGGGCTTCCGCGTCGACGTGCAGCCCGTGCCGGATACCCGCAACAAATTCAACCTGCTGGCCAGCCTCGGTGAAGGCAGCGGCGGCCTGCTGCTGGCGGGCCACACCGACACAGTGCCCTACGATCAGGGGCGCTGGACGCGAGATCCCTTTACCCTGACCGAGCACGACAACAAGCTGTACGGGCTGGGTACTGCCGACATGAAGGGCTTCTTCGCCTTTATCCTCGATGCGGTACGCGATATCGATGCCAGCAAGCTAACCAAGCCACTGTACATTTTGGCCACCGCTGATGAAGAAACGACGATGGCTGGTGCACGTTACTTTGCTGCTTCCAGTAAAATCCGCCCGGACTTTGCCATCATCGGCGAGCCAACCTCGCTGCAACCGGTGTGCGCGCACAAAGGCCATATCTCCAGTGCGATCCGCATCGTTGGCCAGTCGGGCCATTCAAGCGATCCGGCGCGCGGCGTCAATGCCATTGATCTGATGCATGAGTCCATCGGGCATCTGATGGAATTGCGCAAAACGCTACAGGAGCGCTACAACAACCCGGCGTTTGCGGTGCCTTACCCAACCATGAACTTTGGCCATATCAGCGGTGGCGATGCGGCTAACCGTATCTGTGCCTGCTGTGAACTGCATATGGATATCCGCCCGCTGCCGGGGATGACGCTGGATAACATCAACGAACTCCTGCAAGAAGCGTTGGCGCCGGTAAGCCAACGTTGGCCGGGCCGCTTGACGATCGATGAGCTACATCCGCCGATCCCTGGCTACGAATGCCCTACCGACCATCACATGGTGGCGGTGATTGAAAAACTGCTGGGTGCACGCACCGAAGTGGTCAACTACTGCACCGAAGCGCCGTTCGTCCAGGAAGTGTGCCCAACGCTGGTGCTCGGCCCTGGTTCGATCAACCAGGCACACCAGCCGGACGAATATCTGGATACCGCGTTTATTGAGCCAACGCGTAAGCTGCTGGGTCAGTTGGTCGACCATTTCTGCCGGCAATAAACCTTAATAACAACAGGGGAATGGGTTACCATTCCCTACCTATTAAGACGTAGTAATTTATGCCGATAAGCCAGACTGATAACCGGCAGCGCGTAATTAAATTTCAGAAAATGCGCCGAATTTGATGTTTTTTTGCTAAAAATAGTGTCAATTGATGATTGGACAGGCACGTGACCAGATAAAACCGGCGGTCTGCGTCGGCACGTGAAATTTACTTACAAGATGAAAAATCACGTACTCATCGTGTTCAGGTCGTGGCGAAAAACACCGCGATCGGAGGATGATAAGTATACAAAGAACTGGGTCAGGGATTATATGAACGAACAATATTCGGCAATGCGAAGTAATGTCAGTATGCTCGGCAAACTGCTAGGCGATACCATTAAAGAAGCGCTGGGCGAGCATATTCTCGATCGCGTTGAAACTATCCGTAAGCTTTCCAAATCTTCACGTGCCGGTAACGAGGCGCATCGTCAGGAGCTGCTCTCCACGCTGCAGAACCTGTCCAACGATGAGCTGCTGCCCGTTGCCCGCGCCTTCAGCCAATTCCTCAACCTGACCAACGTTGCCGAGCAATACCACAGCATCTCGCCGCACGGCGAAGCGGCCAGCAACCCGGAAGCCTTGGCGCAGTTGTTTACCAAGCTGAAAGACAACAAGCTGGATAACAAACAGTTGCAAAAGGCGGTGGACGATCTTTCCATCGAGCTGGTCCTGACCGCTCACCCAACGGAAATTACCCGCCGCACCCTGATCCACAAGCTGGTTGAGGTGAACACCTGTCTGAGCCAGTTGGATCATAACGACCTGGCCGACTACGAGCGTAATAAAATCATGCGCCGTCTACGCCAGCTGGTCGCGCAATCCTGGCATACCGACGAGATCCGCAAAAATCGTCCATCCCCGGTCGATGAAGCCAAATGGGGCTTTGCCGTGGTGGAAAACAGCCTGTGGGAAGGCGTACCGGCCTTCCTGCGCGAGTTCAACGAACAGTTGGAAAACTCCATCGATTACCGCCTGCCGGTAGAGGCCGTACCTATCCGCTTCACCTCCTGGATGGGTGGCGACCGCGACGGTAACCCGAACGTGACCGCTGAAATCACCCGTCACGTGCTGTTGCTGAGCCGCTGGAAGGCCTGCGATCTGTTCACCCGTGATATTCAGGTGCTGGTCTCCGAGCTGTCGATGACCGAATGTACTCCTGAGCTGCGCGAACTTGCCGGCGGTGACGAAGTACAAGAACCTTATCGCGAATTGATGAAGCAACTGCGCAGCCAGTTGATGAGCTCCCAGGCCTATCTTGAAGGCCGCCTGAAAGGCGAACGCGTCCTGCGTCCACACGACCTGCTGGAAAATAACGAGCAGTTGTGGGAACCGCTGTACGCCTGCTACCAATCTTTGGTGGCCTGTGGCATGAGCATTATTGCCAACGGCCAACTGCTGGACACGCTGCGCCGCGTACGCTGCTTTGGCGTACCGCTGGTGCGTATCGACGTGCGCCAGGAAAGCACCCGCCATACCGAAGCCATTGCCGAACTGACCCGCTATCTGGGCCTGGGGGATTATGAGAGCTGGTCAGAAGCCGACAAACAGGCATTCCTGATCCGTGAGCTGAACTCCAAGCGTCCGCTGGTGCCACTGAAGTGGGAGCCGAGTGCAGACACTCAGGAAGTGCTGGAAACCTGCAAGGTGGTCGCCGAAGCGCCACAAGGTTCGATCGCCGCCTACGTCATTTCCATGGCTCGTACCCCGTCCGACGTCTTGGCCGTGCACCTGTTGTTGAAGGAGACTGGTTGCCCATTCGCGCTACCTGTGGCCCCACTGTTCGAAACCCTCGACGATCTGAACAACGCCGAAGACGTGATGACCCAGTTGCTGAACATCGACTGGTATCGCGGCTTTATTCAGGGCAAACAGATGGTCATGATCGGCTATTCCGACTCGGCAAAAGATGCTGGCGTGATGGCTGCCTCCTGGGCGCAATACCGTGCACAGGACGCACTGATCAAAACCTGTGAGAAGGCCGGAGTGGCGCTAACGCTGTTCCATGGCCGTGGTGGCTCAATTGGCCGTGGTGGCGCACCTGCGCACGCCGCTCTGCTCTCACAACCACCAGGCAGCCTGAAAGGTGGCCTGCGCGTGACCGAACAGGGCGAGATGATCCGCTTTAAATTCGGCCTGCCAGAAGTCACCATCAGCAGCCTGGCGCTGTACGCCGGTGCGGTGTTGGAAGCCAACCTGTTGCCACCGCCGGAGCCTAAGCCAGAATGGCGCACGCTGATGGATGAACTGTCCGAAACCTCGTGCAACATGTATCGCGGTTACGTGCGTGAAAACCCAGAATTTGTACCTTACTTCCGCGCCGCTACGCCAGAGCAGGAACTGGGGAAACTGCCATTGGGTTCACGCCCGGCCAAACGCCGCCCGAACGGCGGTGTTGAAAGCCTGCGCGCTATCCCGTGGATCTTCGCCTGGACGCAGAACCGCCTGATGCTGCCAGCCTGGCTGGGTGCCGGTGCTGGCCTGCAGGAAGCGGTGAAAGCTGGCAAGCAGGACCAGTTGGAAGCCATGTGCCACAACTGGCCGTTCTTCTCTACCCGTATCGCGATGCTGGAAATGGTATACGCCAAAGCCGACCTGTGGCTGGCGGAATACTACGATCAGCGTCTGGTAGACAAGTCCCTGTGGCCGCTCGGCCAACAGTTGCGTGATCAATTGGCCAGCGATATCAAGGCGGTGCTGACTATTGCCAACGACGACCATCTGATGGAAGACCTGCCGTGGATCGCCGAATCTATCGCGTTGCGCAACGTCTACACCGACCCGCTAAACGTGTTGCAGGCCGAGCTGCTGCACCGTTCGCGCCAGCAGGAGCATCCGGATGCCCGCGTTGAGCAGGCTCTAATGGTCACTATTGCTGGCGTGGCGGCCGGGATGCGCAACACCGGCTAATATTGCTTCATCTTTTGCAGCAAGCACCGATGCGATCGGCGTCGGTGCTTATTCTCCCCCCGGTTATCCTCATTCTAATCTGCGGATTTTTGTCCCATCCGTCACTCACGGCGGGCTATCAATGCTATTATTGCTGACACTCATTTTGAGTCCATGCTCCGTTTGGCCGCACCTTTTGCCTTGGTTATACCCTATGAATTTCAAGTTGCAGCTAGGCGACAAGCTTACCCATCCCCAGGAGCTTACTATTGGGGTGGGTAAGTGCAGGTAACAACGCTGCAGCTTGAAAGGCGACGGGTATATGCGTTGAATCCAGTCAGGAAGAGATAAGATAGATGGGCGATAAGACCAATGTCACTGAAACAGATTTCGTTGATCGTTTAATCCAGGAATGGTTAGACACGGTACCCACTTTAGATTTGTCTGGCCTACCGGTGATCGCCAGAATTGTGCGCATGAGCCACTATATCTCGCAGTTTGTCGATGCCAACTTCGCACGCTATAACCTGACGATTGGTGAATTCGAAGTGCTGGCCGCCCTGGCCCGCAACCCCGACCGCCAGCTTTCTCCCAAAGATCTGCAAGAGAAAATCCTGATTTCCTCCGGTGGCTTATCCAACCGGATTAATCGCCTGGAAAATAAAAAATATATTGTCCGTATGCCCGACCCTTCGGACCGGCGTGGCGTGATCGTTAAAATCACTCCGGCAGGTCGGAAATTAACCCTGGAAACGGTAGAAACCCATGTGGCAATCGAAAAAGCCTTGATCCAGGGGCTGGGCGCAGAAGATCAAGACCAGTTGGCGGAGCTACTGAAAAAATTGATCCTCTCGCAAAAATCACAGCTGAACGAAAAAACCAAATCAGCCTGATGTCACTCGGCTAACGTTAGCCAGAATTACCCTTGCCCCTCTCCCACAGGGAGAGGGAGCTGACCGGAGTACTGAATCAGCCCGTGAAGCTTATAAAAACATCATAATATCAAATAGCTATAACGCTCCCTCAGTACAGGCCAGGGATCGAGTAGACAGGTGTTCAAGGACATGGTGAACACTTTTTAACATGTTTTACCCACCGTAATTGTCCTGCATCCAAGGTATGCCCCCTTCCTTTCCGGCCAACTCGATCGGTTCCCTCTCCTGGGGGTGAGGGCGTCTATTGATTGGGTGCGCTCTCTCCGCGCAATACCAACCACAGCCCGGCTAAAATCAGGCATAACCCACCAAAGGCCAGCATGCTGATAGGCTCTCTTGCCACCATGATGGCCAACGCAAAGGCCACGATCGGCTCAAATAATCCCAAGGCAACGCAGGTCGCCGCACTCATGTGCTTCAATGCCAGAGTAAACAGCAGATAGGCGATACCGGTGGTACAAATCCCCAGATAAGCGATGATCAACCAGGTTGGCAAGGTCAGTGACGGCGTACCCGCCATCCCCCAGGCCACCGGCACGGCGATCAGCATGGCAATGGCAAAGGTGTGTTTGGTGATGGTTAACGGTGACGCGATGGCCACCAGCCGCTTGCTGAGCAAGGTATACAGCGCATAGCAAAAACCGGCCCCCAGACAGGTCATCAGCCCGACCGGGTTAATCACCCAGGAAGCCGATTGCGAAAGCACCATCCAGATCCCGCCGCTGGTGGCACACAACACCCCTCCCCACCACAATGCGCTCGGTGACTTTCTCAACCAGACGGCCTCAAGCAAACCAGCCCAGATCGGCGCGCTGCCTATCGTCGTGGCGGTGCCCACGGCAATCCCTGTGGCTTTTACCCCGGCAAAGAAGGCCAGATTATATAGCCCCATGCACACCCCGGCACCGACTACAAACCCCCAGTACAAATGGCGCTGTGCCGCAACCTGTTGCCCTTCGGTGCTGGTCGTCGCCGTATTTTTGGCCTGGCGGTAAGCAAACAGCAGTTGGAAGAACAGGCAGGCCAATACCAACCTCAGTGCCCCGAGCCAGCAAGGCGATGCCGAGCCGGGTGCCAGGCTTTGCGCCGTTCCCACCGTGCCCCACAAGAAAGCAGCAGATAATGTTAACAAAACGCCAATTAAAGAGAATTTTTTCATGCTGGTGACTTATCCGTAGGCAGAACATCCGCAGAGAATTTATCTTCACGTTAAGATACTTTCTGTGCATAGTAAATGCCCAATGCTTTTCCCAATCAGGAATTCACAATAAATGCAGTTAAGATCAAAATTACCGGTACTATTCGTTGCAGGTAATAGACAAAAATCTTACCTTCTTAAAAGTATCTTCACAGAAAGATATTTATCATGAAGATTGATGATGACAGGGGAAGCAAATGGATGTAGCACTAATAATCAGCTTGGCAGTGCTCGTGGTGGCCGGTTACGCCATTGCCAAGAACTACGACACCAAGCTGGTGCTGTTTAGCGCAGGGATCGTACTCATGTTGGCGGCTGCCACCTTGGGCTTACCTATTTTAAGTGCCGGGGCAGGAACGGGCACCGTCTGGTTGGATCCGTTAAAACAAATCGAGCTGGATTTCATCAAGCAGTTTAGCCGGGCAGGCATCATCATCATGGTGCTGTTCGGCTTTTCCGCTTATATGTCGCACATTGGCGCAAACGATGTCGCGGTTAAGATCATGTCAAAACCCATCGCAAAGATCCGCTCCCCCTATATTCTGGTGCCGATCGTATTCTGGATAGGGTCACTGTTGTCGTTGATTATTCCCAGCGCCGCCTCCCTCGCCGTGATTTTAATGGCCACGCTTTACCCCATTCTGCGGGTGGCAAAAATGTCCTCGCTCAGCGCCGCCGGGGTCATTGCCACCACCGCCACCATCGTACCCACACCGCTGGGTGGCGATAATGTGGTCGCAGCCAAAATCCTGGGTTTCGAGCACGTGGTGGACTACGTCACTATGCACCATGCCGTTATCTCACTGCCGGTGCTGGTCATTATCGGCATCGCGCACTATTTCTGGCAAAAGTACATGGATAAGCGCCAGGGCGCAGCCGCGTTTACCGACGTCGATGAAAGCAAATTGACCACCAACAGCCAGCTCCCTCCGGCTTACTACGCCCTGTTTCCGCTGATCCCGTTATTCCTGATCGTGGTATTTGGCCTGTTCTTCCGCCAGATCAAAATCGGCCTGGTGGAAATCACCCTGTTCTCGTTTGCGCTGGCCTTTATTGTGGAACTGATCCGCAAAGGCGACCTGCGCGAGCAAATGAAAAACTCGTCGCTGTTCTTCACCGGCATGGGGCAAGGCTTCTCACAGGTGGTGGTGTTGATCGTGGCTGCCAGTACCCTGGTGGCCGGTTTGACCGCCATCGGAGCCATCAGCACCGTGGCCTCACTGGTTAAAGAGGTCAATAACGCCGGGATCGGCCTGATGTTTATCTTCTCCGGCCTGACTGCGCTGATCACGCTGATCAGCGGTAGCGGTAATGCGGTGTTCTACTCCTTTATTGAGCTTATTCCGTCCATCGCCAATCAGGCTCACGTCGATCCGGTCATGATTGCCCTGCCTATGCAGCTGACCTCAAACCTGATCCGTGCGATATCGCCAGTTTCTGCGGTGGTGATCATCGTGGCATCTGTAGTCAAAGTCAGCCCGATTGAGGTGGTCAAAAGAACCTCGGTGCCATTGCTGGTCGGGTTTGTCGCCACCCTGATTTTCACGCTGATCCGCTATTCATTCTGAGGAGACGACCATGAGCACTATCGACCCCCGCACCCTGATTAACTGGCGGCGTCAATTTCATGCTTACCCGGAAACCGGCTGGACCGAATTTGCCACCACCGCCCGCGTGATCCAGACGCTGGAATCCATGGGGCATCAGGTGTTAACCGGAACGCAGGTTATCAATCCCGATTTTGTCCGTGGCTACAACCGGCAAGCGGTAAAGAACTCGCAGGCCGCAGCCAAAGCCGCAGGCATTGATGAAGGCATTCTGCAAAGGATCGGGGATTACACCGGTTGCGCCGCGGTTTTCGATACCGGCAGGCCTGGCCCAGTGGTAGCACTGCGTTTTGAGCTGGATTGCGTCAACGTGCAGGAGTCGACCTGTACGTCCCATACGCCACAACAGGAAAACTTCGCCTCTAACCAACCTGGATTCATGCATGCCTGCGGCCACGACGGCCACATGGCGATAGGACTCGGCGTGGCGCAATGGTTGATGGATCACCGTGACCAACTGCATGGCTGCGTCAAGCTGCTGTTCCAACCGGCGGAAGAAGGCGTGCGGGGTGCGCGTCCAATGGCTGAAAGCGGCATTCTGGACGATGTGGACTTTTTTGCTTGCGGCCATCTGGGCTGTGACATCCCCAGCAACACCATCGTAGCTGCGCCAGAGAAATTCCTCTCGACGCTGAAGATCGACATGAGCTTCCAAGGCAAAGCCGCACATGCCGGTATGGAACCCCATCTGGGGAAAAATGCCCTGGCGGCGGCTTGCCACACCACGCTGCAACTCCTTAGCCTGCCGACACACGGCGAGGGTATGACGCGCGTTAACGTCGGGGTGTTACACGGTGGCGAAGGGCGCAACGTCATCCCAAGCCATGCGCAAATGCAGGTCGAAGTGCGGGGCGAGAACGAAAAAATCAATAACTTCATGTATGAAGAAGCGATGCGCCGCGCCCAGGGGGCCGCGCTCAGCTTTGACGTACAGCTCGAAACCCAGATTATGGGGGAAGCAGTCAACTTCGTGCCCGATGATGAAATGACCGAGCTGATTATGGCTATTGCCAGAGACATCCCTTCGGTGAAACACGTGCAGCGCAGCATGAATTTTAACGGCAGCGATGATGCCACCGTGTTGATCAAGCGGGTGCAGTCTCACGGCGGCAAGGCGGCTTACTTTGTGATTGGCTCCGATCTGAAGGCGGGCCACCACCAATCCGAGTTTGATATCGACGAAGACCAGCTGTTCACTGGCTATACCGTCTTCACCCAGTTGCTTGAGCGCCTCTTGCTGGCCCGTTAACGCGGCCTATTTTCCAAGGAGAGAGAAATGAACAAATCGACACTGGCCGTTCTGTTGGCAAGCACGCTACTCGCCCTTCCGGTAGCCGCGCAGACGGGTAAACCCCAAGTCACCATCCTAGCGACCGGCGGCACCATTGCGGGCAGCTCAGCTTCCAAGACGGACACCACCGGTTATAAGGCGGGGGCCGTCGGCATTGATACCCTGATCGCCGCCGTGCCTGAAATGGCGCAGGTGGCAGAGGTGAAAGGCGAGCAAATCTCCAATACCATCAGCGGCGACGTCAATGACCAGGTTCTGCTTACCCTGAGCAAGCGAGTCAATCAGCTGTTGAACCAACAGGGGCAGCAGGGCGTCGTCATCACGCACGGCACCGATACCTTGGAAGAAACCGCCTTCTTCCTCGATTTAACCGTGAACAGCAAGCAACCGGTGGTGATGGTCGGTTCGATGCGCCCGGCAACGGCCATCAGTGCGGACGGCCCAATGAACCTGCTGGAAGCGGTGACGTTAGCCACGGCCAAGCAGGCAGAAAACCGGGGAACGCTGGTGGTATTAAACGACCGCATCGGCTCCGCCTTTTACACCAGCAAAACCAACTCCACCACGCTGGACACCTTTAAAGCCACGGAGCCCGGCTATCTGGGGCTGTTTGTCAGCGGGCAACCCAAATTCTATTACACCGCCGCCCAGCCGATCGATAAACGCTATTTTGACGTCAGTAAACTCACCAGCCTGCCGAAGGTTGAAATACTCTATTCCTACCAGGCTCAGGACACCGCCATCCTGGATGCGGCGCTAAAGAGCGGTGCCAAAGGCATTGTCATCGCCGGTAATGGCAACGGGAACGTGTCTACCAATATGGAGGCGGCCATTGGCAAGCTACACCAGCAAGGTATCCCGGTGGTGATGTCCACGCGTACCGGTGCAGGCTATGTCAGCACCAAGTCCTTTGCCATCGGCGCAGGCTTCCTCAACCCGCAGAAGTCCCGGGTTTTACTGCAACTAGCTCTGGCGAGTGGCGCAGATCTGCCGCAGATCGCCAGCTATTTTGACCATCAGCGCTAACGCCTGATCCATCCTGTATGGGAGATATTATGTCCTCTAGCTCTGCACCTATTGCCATGATCCTGGATACCGATCCCGGTATCGATGATGCCGTCGCGCTGGTTGCCGCACTGTTTCATCCAAAAATCGACCTGCGCCTGGTGAGCACGGTGGCGGGCAACGTCAGCGTGGATAAAACCACCCACAATGCGCTGCGCCTACTGCATTTCCTTGGCGCGTCCACGCCCGTAGCTCGCGGGGCAGCAGCTCCACTGGTACGTAAACTGGAAGATGCCAGCCATATTCACGGCAACTCTGGCCTGGATGGGTACGCGTTTGAGGAACCAACACGGCAGATCGTTGACGGTCATGCCGTCGAAGTGATGCGTGACCTGCTGCTGGCCAGCAAGGAACCTATCGTCTTGGTGCCGATTGGTCCGTTAACCAACATTGCCCTGTTGCTCACGCTCTACCCGGAATGTAAGCCATCCATCGCGCGGATCGTCATGATGGGAGGCTCCGCTGGCCGTGGCAACCATACGCCAAACGCGGAGTTTAATATCTACGTGGATCCCGAGGCCGCCAGCATGGTGTTTGCCAGCGGTATCCCGATTGTGATGTGCGGGCTGGACGTCACCAACCGGGCTACGCTCACCGCCGAGATGATCGCCAGCTTACCCATGCTGAACCGCACCGGGGCCATGCTGCATAGCCTGTTCCAACACTATCGGGGTGGGAGTATGAGCCGTGGGCTGAAAATGCATGACCTATGCGCTCTGGCCTATCTGGCAAAACCCGAGTTGTTTACCACTCAGGCCTGCCATGTGGCGGTAGAGACGCAAGGTGAACTGACCAGAGGAACGACCTGCGTCGATCTGGCCAATCGTTTGAAACTGCCAGCCAATGCCGAGGTCTGTCTGGAAATCGATGTCGAAGGATTCCGGCAGTGGTTCCTGGAGATGCTCACGCACCCGGCCGTTCCTTGATGATGGCGCGGTTGCCGCAACGGCAACCGCTATCTATCAACCAACTACTGCAGCAGGGCGCACGCCCAGGGTATGGCAGATGGCGTAGCTCATTTCCGCACGGTTGAGCGTATAGAAGTGGAAATCTTTGACCCCTTCGCGGCTCAGGATCTTCACCATATCCATGGCGATATTGGCACCGACCATCTTGCGGGTTTCCGCATCGTCATCCAGCCCGGCAAACATGCTGGTCATCCAGCTTGGCACCCGCACGTTGGTCATGGTGGCAAAGCGCTGGAGCTGCTTGAAGTTGGACACTGGCAGAATGCCCGGCACGATTTCTACGTCGATGCCAGCAGTCACACAGCGGTCACGAAAACGCAGATAACTTTCTACGTCGAAGAAGAACTGGGTGATGGCACGGTTGGCACCGGCATCGATTTTACGTTTCAGGTTGATCAGGTCTGACTGGGCGCTTTTCGCTTCCGGATGCACTTCCGGGTAGGCCGCGACAGAAATATCAAAGTCGCCGACGTCTTTGAGCAGCGTGACCAGATCGGTCGCATACATTTCCGGCTTGCCACCGCCTGGCGGTAAATCACCGCGCAGCGCGACAATATGGCGGATACCGCTGTTCCAGTAATCGGTAGCGATCTCACGCAATTGCGCCGGGCTGGCATCAATACAGGTCAGGTGAGGGGCAGCTTCCAGACCAGTACGCTCTTTGATCCCCTTGATGATGCTGTGGGTACGGTCGCGCTCACCCGAGTTGGCACCGTAGGTCACAGAAACAAACTTGGGTTTGAGGCTGCTCAGGCGATCGATCGACTGCCACAAGGTATCTTCCATCTCGCTGGTGCGCGGCGGGAAGAACTCGAACGACACGTTAATCTGGCCATTTAACTCTGCCAGACTCTGATTCAGCGCTTCCCGCTGGTTTGCGTGATAAAAACTCATACCCTGTCCGCCTCTTATCGATCACTGTTTTTGCTTCGTTATAATAAGCGTCTATACGTTTAGACGTCTAGATAGAAAATGCCGGATGTTGCCTGAAGAGTCAACAGGAAAGTGAGGGAGATACGATGATTAATCCTCACGCAAGATGAGAGAATTTCAAGTTGCAGGATTGAATGGGGGCAGCGCAGCGCCACCCCGAGGTTAAAGCGAGGATTTAAAGCAGTTGTGCCAAGCGATTAAGGTCGGACTGGATGGCTCCAGCCGTCACGTCGCGACCGGCCCCTGGCCCACGGATCACCAGCGGGTTGTCGCGGTACCAGCGGCTCTCGATGGCAAACACGTTGTCACAAGGCAGCAGCGAAGCCAGCGGATGTTCTGGCCGCACGGCCTCAACGCCAACGCGCGCTTTGCCATTGGCATCGAAACGCGCCACGTGGCGCAGTACCAGGCCCATTTCGTTGGCCGCTTCGAAACGCTGTAGCATTTGCTGATTCAGCGCATCGCCGTTCTCGAAGAACTGATCGATGGAGCCTTGCTCCGCGCCTGCAGGCACCAGCGACTCCACACGCACCTGGTTAGGTTCAATGTCATAACCCGCCTCACGTGCCAGGATCACCAGCTTACGCATCACGTCTTGTCCAGACAGGTCAACACGCGGATCCGGTTCCGTCAGCCCCTGCTGCCAAGCCTGATCCACCAGCTCGGTGAACGGCACCGTGCCGTCAAACTGCAGGAACAGCCAGGAAAGCGTGCCGGAGAAGATACCGCTGATCGCCAGGATACTGTCCCCGCTGTCGCGCAGATCGCGCACGGTATGGTTCACCGGTAACCCGGCCCCCACGGTGGCGTTATACAGCCAGTGGCGGCCCGTTTTGGCAAACGCATCGCGGATCTGGCGGTAATTGGCGCTGCATGAGGCCCCCGCCAGCTTGTTGGCGCTGATCACATGGAAACCATAGCTGGCAAAGTCCAGATATTGCTCCGCCAACTCCCCGCTGGCGGTGACGTCTAGCACCACCAGATCGTCGAACGGGTGCGCCCGCATCCACAGGAACAGCGACTCTTCGTCCAGCTCCTGGGCTTCATCTTCAAAGAACGCCAGCGCGCGGCTGGCATCCAGCCCTTCGTAATTGAGCAGGCTGCGACGGCTATCCACCACTCCTGCCAGGCTAAACTCAAATCCGCTACGCGCAGAGATGTTCTTCTGTTCGCGAGCAAACAGCTCCAGCCAACGTGAACCAATATTGCCTTTGCCAAACAGCACCAGACCAATACGCTTTTCCGCACGGAACAGCGTTTGGTGCAGGCCCTGGATCAGCAGACCGGTAGGCCCCTGACGCAGCACGGCCACCAGGCTGATGCCATCCTCGGCCTGCCAGATGAACTCCACCGGCTGGTCCTTCAACTGCTGATAGAAACGATGGCTATGCAACGGGTTCTTGCACACGCCCGCGCCCACCAACGCTACCAGCGCCAACCCTTCACGCAGTTGCAGTTCACCCAGTAATCCGGCCTCCTGCAAAATGCGCAGCACGCTGCCCACCACTTCAGAGGTGTAGCAAAGCTGGATCAGGTTACGGTCAGGATGGACCCCTACGGCCAAAGGTTTGATCTGCGCGCGCTTGAGCACCAGATCCAACTCTTTCTGCGCCAGCTTGAAGTCATGCTGCGGCGCAACGCTGAGTTCGATCAAGCAGACATCATCGTGGCTGGTGACAATTTTGGCACCGGTACCGGAAGCCAGTACGCGCTCGATACGGGTTGAGCCCTGTTCTGGCTGATAGCTACAGCGCAGTTGCAGATCGATATCGCTGCCAGACACTGGCTGCAAAGTACGAGTATGCAGCACCGGAGCCGCCAGGCGGGCCAGCTCGCTGGCTTCATCCAGACGCAGCAGCGGCAGCAGGCAGGCATCTTTCACTTTGCGCGGATCGGCGCTATAAACCCCGGCCACGTCGCTCCAGATGGTGACTCGCTCCACACCGGCCAATGCGCCAACCTGCGTGGCGGAATAGTCACTGCCGTTGCGCCCCAACAGCACGGTTTCACCGCTGTCATTACGCGAAATAAAGCCGGTCACGACCAGACGTTTGCCCGGATGTTGTGCCAGCAGTTGCTGCAATAACGGATAGGAGCGGCCTTCATCGACCTGCGGCTGCGCCGCACGTTCGGCACGCAGGAAATCACGCGCGTCCAGCCATGCCGCCTGCATGTCCTGCTTGTTCAGCACCGCAGCCATCAGGCGGGCTGACCAGATCTCACCGTGCCCCACCACTTCGGCATACACCGCATCATCAACCTTGCCGTCCAGCAGGATGGCCAGGCGTTCAAGATCGTGAATAAATTTGGCAATCAGCGGTTCCGCCGTTTCTACAGGCAACAACCCGCCGATCAGCTCACTGTGATAACGGCGCAGCGTTTGCTGCACCTGATGTGCGGAAAGACGATCGCTCTGGCTGAGCTTCAGCCAACTGATCAGTTGGTTGGTGGTGCTACCCGCCGCCGACACCACCATCATGTCACCCGGCTGGCTGTATTCGGCCATGATCCCGGCCACCCGCAGATAACACTTCACATCTGCCAGGCTGCTGCCGCCAAATTTGTGCAGTTGACGCCCGCTAACCGGCCCTGCTACCGCAATTGCATTCATGACTTACCTCGTAGCCGCCGCCTGGAAGGCTTGTTCCAGATCGGCAATCAAATCTTCGCTGTCTTCAATCCCCACGGAAACACGCAGCAGGCTTTCGGAAATCCCCGCTGCGGCACGCGCTTCTGGCGCCATACCGGCGTGAGTCATGGTTGCCGCATGTGAGATCAGGCTTTCTACGCCACCCAGGGATTCCGCCAGCGTAAACAGCTCCAGAGCAGACAGGAAACGGCGCAGCAGCGCTTCATCCCCATCCAGTTCAAAGCTGAGCATGGCACCGAACCCACGTTGCTGACGGCACGCAATCTCATGGCCAGGGTTTTCTGGCAAGGAAGGATGATACAGCTTTTTGACCAAGGGTTGCTGCTGTAAATAGCCGACAATCGCCTCGGCATTATGTTGTGCAGCCTTGATACGTGGCGACAGGGTTCGCATCCCCCGCAATAACAAATAGCTATCGAATGCCGCGCCGGTGACGCCAATATTGTTGGCCCACCAGGCCAGCTCGACCGCCAGATCTTTATCTTTAGCGATCACCGCGCCCGCGACCACGTCGGAGTGGCCGTTGAGGTATTTGGTACAAGAGTGGACGACCAGATCGGCACCCAGTTCGATCGGCTGTTGCAGCGCCGGGCTGAGGAAGGTGTTGTCTACCACGGTCAGCGCACCGGCTTCGTGGGCCGCTTTACAGATGGCGGCAATATCCACCACGCGTAATAACGGGTTGCTTGGGCTTTCGATCAGCACCAACTTCGGCTTTTGTGCCAACGCATCGCGCAGTGCGGCTTCATTCCCTTGATCGACAAACAGCACCCGATACGCCCCGCGTTTGCTCAGGCTATCGAACAGGCGGTAGCTACCACCGTAGCAATCATGAGGGGCCACCAGCAGATCGCCCGGTTTGAGAAATACCGTGGTCACCAGATGGATCGCCGACATCCCGCTCCCGGTCATCACCGCACCCGCACCTCCTTCCAACTCTGCCAGCGCACGCTGCACGACATCACGCGTAGGGTTACCACGGCGTGAGTAATCATGAGCTCGGGGCTGGTTGAAATCGGTGAAGTTATAGGTGCTGGAAAGATGGATCGGCGGGACGACACAGCCGTACTGTTCGTCATCATTCAGACCGCTACGTACGGCAATCGTGGCTGGTTTACGCGTCATAGGGTGGCTCGGCTCTCGGAAAGTGGGGGAATGAGGCCTAAAGATTAACCGCAGTGGATATAGACGTCAATACATCTGGACATCTAAACTTCTTTGCGTATAGATTGAGCAAAGGGACAATACCCGCTAAAATTATGGCGGTTTGTAATATTGATAAGATGTCAGCCCAACAATGCATAGGCATAGCCTATTAAATCATCAGATTCAGTGACCCTTATCGCGTAAAGTAGACATTTATTTAGTGAGCACAGTGAAGATCGGGCATAATTGGCCGGTTTTTAGAATTTTGTATTTTTCAGACAATTTTAAGGTGTCCCATGGCTGAGTGGAACGGCGAGTATGTCAGCCCTTACGCTGAACACGGTAAAAAGAGCGAGCAAGTCAAAAAAATCACGGTATCCATTCCGCTGAAGGTGCTGAAAATCCTGACGGATGAACGGACTCGTCGCCAGGTAAACAACCTGCGCCACGCCACCAACAGCGAACTGCTGTGTGAAGCATTCCTGCACGCCTTTACCGGCCAGCCGCTGCCGAACGATGAAGACCTGCGCAAAGAACGCAGCGATGAAATCCCGGAAGCCGCGAAAGTACTGATGCGAGAATTGGGTGTCGACCCTGATACCTGGGAATATTGATCCTGCCTGCACCGAAGGCAAAAACGAAAAAAGGCGCCCGAAGGCGCCTTTTTCATCTGACGATAAGAAAACTTATTTCTTAACGCCTGGTACGCTGAAACGCTTGTTGAAGCGGTCAACGCGGCCACCGGTAGCAACATCACGCTGCTTGCCAGTGTAGAACGGGTGGCATTCGCCACAAACGTCCAGGTTCAGATCGTGACCCACGGTAGAGCGGATTTTGATCACGTTACCGCAAGAGCAGTTTGCAGTAACTTCGTCGTATTTAGGGTGAATACCTTTTTTCATGGGAGAACCTCAGTTAAGGCCGTGTCGCTATCCAGCCCTGTTCCGCCAGACACCACACGTGGTTGATAATAGGTTTTGATATGGGATTATACCAAAGGCGGCAAATTATACAGAATAAAATGTAGCGCGCAATCGGATCCGTACATTTGCCAGCCTACCGTGTAAACTAGCCAACACTTTTTTCTACCTGGACAGCCACATGCCTGTTGTACACGTTGCTCTACCGGTTCCCCTTGCCCGCACCTTCGATTATCTGCTGCCCGCAGGCCTGCAGCCGGTCATCGGCGCGCGCGTCAGTGTGCCTTGGGGAAAGCAACGGGCGATAGGCATCATCACCGGCAGCAGCGAGAGCAGTGAACTGCCGTTGGAAAGGCTCAAGCCCATCGATAGCCTGCTGGATAACGACTCGCTATTCACCACCAGCCTGTGGCGCATCCTGCTGTGGGCCAGCGAATACTACCATTACCCGATCGGTGAAGTGTTGTTCCATGCGCTGCCCATTCTATTGCGTCAGGGTAAGCCCGCAGAGGCCGCCCCGCTGTGGCAATGGTTTGCTACCGAACAGGGGCGCGCAACCCCGCCGGAAAGCCTGAAGCGTGCGCCAAAGCAGCAACAGGCACTGGCGGCGCTGCTACAACGCCCGGTGTATCGCCATCAGGTGAGCGAACTGGAACTGACGGAAAGCGCGCTCCAGGCGCTGCGTACAAAAGGCTTGATCGACCTGCGTTCGCAAACGGTAGCAACGCAGGATTGGCGGCCGGGCTTTGCCGTACTCGGTGAACGGCTGCGGCTCAATACCGAACAGGCCACCGCCGTGGGCGCGATCCGCAGTGAAGACGATCAGTTTGCCGCCTGGCTGCTGGCCGGGGTCACCGGATCCGGCAAAACCGAGGTTTACCTCAGCGTGCTGGAAAATATCCTGGCGAAAGGTAAGCAGGCGCTGGTGTTGGTGCCGGAGATCGGCCTGACCCCGCAGACCATCGCTCGCTTTCGCGAACGCTTCAACGCGCCGGTAGAAGTCCTGCACTCCGGTCTGAACGACAGCGAACGGCTGGCCGTTTGGCTGCGCGCGCGCAGCGGTGAAGCCGCCATTGTGATCGGCACCCGTTCGGCATTGTTCACCCCCTTCTCGCGCCTTGGGGTGATCATCATCGACGAAGAACACGACAGCTCCTATAAACAGCAGGAAGGCTGGCGCTATCACGCTCGCGATCTGGCGGTGTTCCGCGCTCACGCCGAAAACATCCCGCTGGTAATGGGCTCGGCGACGCCGGCGCTGGAAACGCTGCACAACGTGCAGTTAGGCAAATACCGTCAGCTCAAACTGACCCAGCGGGCGGGCAACGCCAAACCGGCCAACCAACATCTGATCGATTTGAAAGGCCTGCCGCTGAAGGTCGGGCTCTCTCAGCCCCTGCTGAAAAGCATGCAGCACCACCTGAAGAACGGCAATCAGGTGATCCTGTTTCTTAACCGCCGTGGCTATGCCCCCGCGCTGCTGTGCCATGAATGTGGTTGGATCGCCGAATGCCAGCGCTGCGACCATTACTACACGTTCCACCAGCATCAACGCCAGCTACGCTGCCACCACTGCGACAGCCAGCGCCCGGTGCCACATCAGTGCCCGCAGTGCGGTACCACCAACCTGGTTTCCGTCGGCGTCGGTACCGAACAGTTGGAGAATGAACTGGCTCCCTTGTTCCCGGAAACCGCCATTACCCGTATCGATCGTGATACCACCAGCCGCAAGGGGTCACTGGAACAGCATCTGGCCGATATTCACCGTGGCGGCCCGCGTATCCTGATCGGCACGCAAATGCTGGCCAAAGGCCACCACTTCCCGGATGTCACCCTGGTGGCATTGCTCGACGTGGACGGCGCGCTATTCTCCGCCGATTTCCGTTCTGCCGAGCGTTTTGCCCAGCTCTATACTCAGGTTTCAGGCCGTGCCGGGCGGGCAGGTAAACAGGGCGAAGTGCTGCTACAAACTCATCACCCGGAACATCCGTTACTGCAAATCCTGCTGCAACAGGGCTACGACGCCTTTGCCAAGCAAACCCTGGCCGAGCGTAACAGCGTCTTCCTGCCGCCCTACACCAGCCACATCATCGTGCGTTCGGAAGATCATGATAACCAGCAGGCACCGCTGTTCTTACAGCAGCTACGCAATCTGTTGGAAGCCAGCCCGCTGAAGGATGATTCGCTGTGGGTCATGGGCCCGGTTCCCGCCCTGCAACCCAAACGTGGGGGTCGCTTCCGCTGGCAACTCTTGTTGCAACACCCGTCCAGAAAACTGTTACAGCACCTGATAAAAAGCACGTTGCCATTGATTGGCACCCTGCCTCAGGCGCGTAAAGTTAAATGGACGTTAGACGTTGATCCCATTGATAGTTGATTAAGAAAATTCTTAATTCCACGGTAAAAAGCAAACGTTTACACCACAATTTGCGAGCGAACACGAAAAAACCTTCCTGCGTCACACTTTTCATGCAAATTAGGTAACAAAAGCGGCCCGTAATCTGTTTAGAATGTCGGTGAAGGCATTTTTTCAGCCAGGCAATGGAATGCTTGAATGTGGATGACGCTAAAAATAACACCACCACCACTGCATGCCAGAATTTGTGAGCAAACTGAAGTAACCGCGTTAGCCGGGTGCTGACGCAAGGAGAAAGGCGTTGGAACACAAGCAAGAATTACCCATGGCGACCATGAAAGACGTTGCCGAAATGGCCGGCGTTTCCACGGCAACCGTGTCGCGTGCGCTGATGAATCCGGAAAAGGTGTCAACGCCAACGCGCCAGAAAGTAGAACAGGCCGTGCTGGCCGTGGGTTACTCCCCTCATGCCCTGACACGCAATATCAAACGCAATGAATCCCGCACTATCCTGGTGATCGTCCCGGACATCTGCGATCCGTTTTTCGCCGACGTGATCCAGGGGATCGAGCAAACGGCAGCACAGCAGGGTTATCTGGTCCTGATCGGCGACTGTGCACAGCAGAACCAGCAGGAACGCACCTTCGTTAACCTGATCATCACCAAACAAATCGATGGCATGCTGCTGCTCGGCTCCAACCTGCCTTTCGACGCCAGCAAGGAAGAGCAGCGCAACCTGCCGCCGATGGTGATGGCCAACGAGTTTGCTCCGGAGCTGGAACTGCCAACGGTGCATATCGACAACCTGACCGCCGCGTTTGAAGCCGTACATTATCTGCACCAGCTTGGCCATAAACAGATCGCCTGTATCGCCGGACCAGAGCAGATGCCGCTGAGCCATTATCGGTTGCAAGGCTACATTCAGGCGCTACGCCGTAATGGCATTACCGTCGAAAGCAGCTATATTACCCGGGGTGACTTCACCTACGAAGCCGGTGCGCAGGCGTTAGCCTCACTGATGGCGCTGCCGAAACCGCCAACGGCGGTCTTTTGTCACAGCGACGTCATGGCGATCGGCGTATTGTCCCAGGCGAAAAAGCTGGGCTTGCGGGTACCGCAGGATCTGTCGATTGTCGGCTTTGACGATATCAAGCTGGCACAGTATTGCGATCCACCGCTGACCACCGTGGCACAGCCCCGCTTCCAGATTGGCCAGCAGGCAATGTTGCTGCTGCTGGAACAGTTGCATGGGCAAACCGTGAACAGCGGTTCCCGACTACTGGACAGTGAATTGATCATCAGAGGCAGCACCGCGGCCCCTAAACGCTAGTCAAATATTTTCGGGTTAAGTAACATGGCAGACCCAGCGCCGGCCAAACCGGCGTAATGATTATTGTTGTGGTCATTTTGCCAGAACCGCTCCCCGGAGCCTGCCTACACCTACAGGGCAGTAAGCTGATGCAAAATGGCCGATAAAATAGCTAGAGGATAGGTTTTAACCTCATCACGACACAGCGGAATTATAGTGGCACAGAGAGACTATGTAGGCCGCGGGCGCTCAGGAGCAGCGCGGCGCAAGACCCCCAGCCGTAAAAAACGCAGTTCTCCAAAGGTATCCAAAACCGTGGTGGCGCTTGCCGTCGCCATTCTGGTTGTCTTTATCGGTGGTCTTTATTTCATTACCCACAACAAACCGGATGAAACACCGATGCTGCCTACGCATGGCACACGCCCGGGCAACGGTCTGCCACCGAAGCCGGAAGAGCGTTGGCGTTACATCAAAGAGCTGGAGAACCGCCAGATCGGCGTCAAGACACCTACCGAGCCAACGGCCGGGGGAGAGGTCAATTCCAAAACTCAGTTGACCGACGAACAGCGCCAATTGCTGGAGCAGATGCAGGCCGATATGCAGCAGCGCCCAACGCAGCTGTCTGAAGTGCCTTACAACGATCCTTCACAGCTGCGTAACGGTGGGCGGCAACAACAGGTACAGCCGCCGGTACAGCAGCAGATAGCGCCACCGGTGCAGCAACAGCAGGTCACTCAGCCTCGCAACCCGTTCAACAACGGCGCAGCACCCGTGCAGCAGCAACCGGTACAGCAGCCGAAGCCGCAGGTACAGCAACCAAAACCACAGGCCGTAACTCCGCCAGTGCAGACCCGTCAGCCTGAAGTGAAACAAGAAGTAAAAACGGAAACGGCCAAGCCGGAAACCAAACCTGAGTCGAAGCAGAAGTGGATGGTGCAATGTGGTTCGTTCCGCGCAGCCGATCAGGCCGAGTCGGTACGGGCACAGCTGGCGTTTGAAGGGGTTGAAAGCCGGGTCACCGCAGGCGGTGGCTGGAATCGAGTGATGCTCGGCCCATACAGCAGCCGCGCCGCCGCAGACAAAACCCTGTCGCGCCTGAAGGGCATTGGCATGTCAAGTTGCATTCCCCTCTCCGTCGGGGGTTGAAAAGCGTCAATCTCCCCCCATCTATAGTCTCAATATGCCTCGTAGTCTCTGCCAACGCAGAGGCTGCGGGGACTTCTTTCCGTCCGCAACGAGGGTCTGCTCGTGACAACAATTGTAAGCGTACGCCGCAACGGCCAGGTAGTGATCGGTGGCGATGGCCAGGCCACACTGGGCAACACGGTAATGAAGGGCAACGTCAAAAAAGTCCGTCGCCTGTATAACGACAAAGTGATTGCCGGTTTCGCCGGGGGTACGGCTGACGCTTTTACCCTGTTCGAACTGTTCGAGCGCAAGCTGGAGATGCACCAGGGCCATCTGGTGAAAGCGGCCGTTGAGCTGGCGAAAGACTGGCGTACCGACCGCATGCTACGCAAGCTGGAAGCCCTGCTGGCGGTAGCCGATGAGAATGCCTCGCTGATCATCACCGGTAACGGTGACGTAATTCAGCCAGAAAATGATTTGATTGCGATCGGCTCCGGTGGCCCTTATGCCCAGTCGGCCGCCCGCGCGCTGTTGGAAAATACCGAAATGAGCGCCCGCGAAATCGTGGAGAAATCCCTGACCATCGCCGGCGACATCTGTATTTACACCAACCATTGTCACACCATTGAAGAATTGCCTTCCAAAGCGTAAGGATCGAATACCATGTCTGAAATGACCCCGCGCGAGATCGTCAGCGAACTGGACAGCTACATCATCGGCCAAAACAAAGCCAAACGTGCTGTCGCCATTGCCCTGCGCAACCGCTGGCGCCGGATGCAGCTCAACGAGATGCTGCGTCACGAAGTGACCCCAAAAAATATTCTGATGATCGGCCCAACGGGCGTCGGTAAAACCGAGATCGCCCGTCGTCTGGCTAAACTGGCCAACGCTCCCTTCATCAAGGTAGAAGCCACCAAGTTCACCGAAGTGGGCTATGTAGGTAAAGAAGTGGACTCTATCATCCGCGATCTGACCGATGCCGCCGTGAAAATGGTGCGTCTGCAATCGATCGAGAAAAACCGCACCCGTGCGGAAGAGATGGCAGAAGAACGCATTCTCGACGTGCTGATCCCACCGGCCAAGAACAACTGGGGCCAGGCAGAAGAGCAGAATGAACCTTCTGCCGCTCGTCAGGCATTCCGTAAGAAACTGCGTGAAGGTCAGCTGGACGATAAAGAAATCGAAATCGATCTGGCTTCGGCCCCGATGGGCGTGGAAATCATGGCTCCTCCGGGCATGGAAGAGATGACCAACCAGTTGCAATCGATGTTCCAAAACCTCGGTGGGCAGAAGCAGAAACCGCGTAAAGTGAAGATCAAGGAAGCCTTCAAGCTGCTGATCGAAGAAGAAGCGGCCAAGCTGGTAAACCCGGAAGAACTGAAAGAGCAGGCGGTGGAAGCCGTTGAACAGCACGGTATCGTGTTTATCGATGAGATCGACAAAATCTGTAAGCGCAGCGGCCAGAGCTCCGGCCCGGACGTGTCCCGCGAGGGCGTCCAACGCGACCTGCTGCCGTTGGTGGAAGGCTGTACGGTATCAACCAAGCACGGCATGGTAAAAACCGATCACATTCTGTTTATCGCCTCTGGCGCGTTCCAGACGGCCAGCCCTTCCGACCTGATTCCGGAACTGCAAGGCCGTCTGCCAATCCGCGTTGAGCTGCAAGCGCTGACCACGGAAGATTTTGAACGTATCCTGACCGAGCCAAGCGCATCGCTTACCGAGCAGTACAAAGCGTTGATGGCTACCGAAGGCGTCACTATCGATTTCACCGCTGACGGTATCCGCCGCATCGCTGAAGCCGCCTGGCAGGTTAACGAAAGCACCGAAAACATCGGCGCACGTCGTTTGCACACCGTACTGGAGCGTCTGATGGAAGATATTTCGTACGATGCGAGTGAAATTGGCGGCCAATCCATTACAATTGACGCGGAATACGTGCGCAATCATCTGGATGAACTGGTAGCGGATGAAGATCTGAGTCGTTTTATCCTATAATCGCTCTATCACTGTCCTGTCAGTTATCTTTGTGGGAGGCATTGCCTCCCACATTTATTTTTAACGGACACCGTCTTTTGACTTACTGAAGCGAAATATGAGCTCATCAACCACCACCACCCCGGCCAGAGCCTGGCTGGAAAGTTTACGACCACGAACCCTGCCATTGGCCTTTGCCTCCATCGTTGTCGGTTCCGCGATCGCGGCCTGGCAGGGCAGCCTGAAGCCCGGCGTGGCGCTGTTGGCTCTGCTGACCGCAGGTCTGCTGCAGATCCTCTCCAACCTGGCCAATGATTACGGTGATGCGGTAAAAGGCAGCGATAAAGAAGACCGTATCGGTCCGTTGCGCGGCATGCAAAAGGGCATGATCACCCAAAGCCAGATGAAACGGGCCTTGATGCTGACGGTGGTGCTGATCGCCATTTCCGGTTGCTGGCTAATCGCCGTCGCCTGTGAAAAACCTAGCGATGTAGTGGGCTTCCTGGTGCTGGGCGGGCTAGCAATTATCGCGGCCATTACCTATACCGTGGGCACCAAACCTTACGGTTATCTGGGGCTGGGGGATATTTCGGTATTGGTGTTTTTCGGCTGGCTCAGCGTGGCAGGCACCTACTATCTACAGACTCACACTTTCGATAGCGTCGTGATGTTGCCAGCCACCGCCTGTGGCCTGCTCGCGGCGGCGGTGTTGAACATCAATAATCTGCGCGATATCGAAAGTGACCGCGCTAACGGCAAAAATACCCTGGCCGTCCGCCTTGGCCCACAGAATGCGCGCTATTACCACGCAACGCTGCTGATCGCCGCCGTGGTCTGCTTTGCCCTGTTTACCCTGCTTAACCTGCACAGCCTATGGGGCTGGCTGTTTGTGCTAGCCATCCCGTTTCTGTATCGCCACGGTATGCGTGTCTTACGTGACCCTACGGCCGTCGGTATGCGTCCGATGCTGGAACATATGGTCAAGGCCGCCTTGCTCGCCAACGTGCTGTTTGCTATTGGCGTGGTGCTCAGTTAGTTGAGACTTGCGTACCAGAACGCATCCTGGCACTGATGATTTTGCCAACGGGGCGAATAAAGGGATATACTGGTTATTCCAGCGGCAAACAGACGTAAAATCCTATGAAATACGATACTTCCGAACTTTGCGATATCTATCAGGAAGAGGTCAACGTAGTTGAGCCTCTGTTCTCCAACTTTGGCGGGCGTACTTCATTTGGCGGGCAAATCACTACGGTGAAATGCTTCGAGGATAACGGCCTGCTGTTTGAACTGCTCGAAGAAAACGGCCGTGGCCGCGTGTTAGTGATCGACGGCGGCGGCTCGGTACGCCGTGCCCTGATCGACGCGGAGCTGGCCCGTCTGGCGACTCAGAACGAATGGGAAGGCATCGTGGTTTACGGTGCGGTGCGCCAGGTGGACGATCTGGAAGAACTGGACATCGGCATTCAGGCGATGGCAGCGATCCCGGTAGGAGCCACCAGCGAAGCGATAGGCGAAAGTGATATCCGCGTGAATTTTGGCGGTGTGACCTTCTTCTCTGGCGATCATCTGTATGCCGACAACACCGGCATCATCCTTTCTGAAGACCCGCTCGATATCGAGTAACCGCAGAAAATCGGGATAGGGGCTGACCTCACGATCAGCCTCCTCCCACACCACCGTACATACGGGTCCGTATACGGCGGTTCGGTTATGTTTATCGCCGCCTGCTTACAGTTCTAGCAGGCCCAGTTTGATGA
>Ga0256408_1000351_pt1 | contig 39638 bp, 39 predicted proteins | sample PhyAR1_FD_185998 | JGI IMG/M metagenome (GOLD analysis project Ga0256408, IMG submission 185998) | Leaf surface microbial communities from alfalfa plants in UC Gill Tract Community Farm, Albany, California, United States - DLSL A.R1 | ecosystem: Host-associated > Plants > Phyllosphere >...
TTGCCCTCTCCAGGCTGAGAGGGCATTACGCTCGCTTTATACCACGTCTAACGCCGTTTTCTGTTTCGGCGCCGGGAAGGCCGCATCCAGCTGCATTACTGCCTCCGCTGACAGAGAAATCGCCAGCGCGCCTGCATTTTCTTCCACATGTTGAATTGACGAGGCTTTCGGGATTGCCATCACCCCGCGGTGACCGATCACCCACGCCAGCAGGATCTGCGCCGCCGTGGCGTTGTACTCTTTTGCCACCGCATTCACCACCGGATGATTGAACAGCCCGGTGCGTAGCCGCCCGGCCTGAGCCAGCGGGCAATAAGCCATCACCGGCATCGACTGCTGCTGACACCACGGCAGCAGATCATATTCGATACCGCGCGAGGCCAGATGATACAGCACCTGATTGGTGGCACAGGCCTGCCCGCCCGACACCTGCCAAAGTTCCTGCATATCCGCATAATCGAGGTTCGACACGCCCCAGAGGCCAATTTTGCCCTGCTGTTGCAGCGTCTCCATCAGTTGGACGGTTTCTGCCAGAGAAAAATTTCCGCGCCAGTGCAGCAGGTACAGGTCAATATGGTCGGTACCAAGACGGCGCAGGCTCGCCTCACAGGCAGCCATGCCTTTTTGCCCTCCGGCATGCCACGGGTAGACTTTGGAGACCAGAAATACCTTGTCGCGCTTACCAGCGATCGCTTCGCCGACCACCTCTTCCGCGCCGCCGTCGGCATACATCTCGGCGGTATCAATCAGCGTCAGTCCACGTTCAATACCAGCCCGCAGGGCGTCCACTTCCTGGCGGCGCTGACTCGCCTTCTCGCCCATATACCAGGTGCCCTGGCCAATGGCCGGAAGCAGGATATTGTCGCCAAAGGTAACGGTTTTTTCGCTCATCACACTCTCCTGTTTATCTGCACCACCCTAAAACAAACGGAGCGCAAGCGCTCCGTTATGATGCATAAAATGCACAGTAAAAATGCACAATCAGAAACTGTAGGTGACACCCATCGACATCAGTCCGGTCCAGGACTTATCGACCATTGGGCTGTCTTTCACTTCATCGCTAAGACGGTGGTAACGACCCGTGGCATAGACGTTCCAGTCAGCGGCAAACTTATAGCTGGCGGTCAGCTCCAGGTACGGGCTCCAGCCATCGTCTGCATCATAGCTGTTCAGGCCGCTGCGTCTTGCTTCCTTACGGGACACGCCGTAATAGTAGTCGTTGTAGTTTTCGCTGCTGTACTCCATACCGATACCCGGGGTGAGCGTCAGCCCGCCGTTGGTGTAACGGTACAACCACGCCAGATCCCAGATATAGCCGTTACTGTTATCCAGCGTATCGCCTGCCAGGGCGGTGCGTAGAAAACCGTATTCGGTGTTATGGACCCAGGAAATCCCTGCCATCATGGTGCTCTTACGTTTATCGAGCTGACGAAGCTGGTAGCTATCGCTGTCGCCTGGCTTGAAGTGCGTTGGGTCGTAATAAGCCATGATAGAGAGTTTATCGGTCTGGTCGTTCCACAGATAGTAGCCACCGCCCAGGCCGCGGAACCAGAAATTATCCCCTTCATAGGTAATCACCGGAACCGGATAGATATCACGGTCATATTGCTTATAAGGGCTATTGATTACGCCTACACCAGCACCAACTGACCACTGATTCTCCGCGTATGCTGTACTCACTGAGGTGGCAACGATAATCCCCAGTGCCAGAAGTTTGAGTTTGGTCACAATCCATTCTTTCCTGTAGTCAAATAATCAGCGAATGAAGTGTAACCGTCATTCCCCCCATTTCTCAAAATTTTTTGTTAACTAATCAATTTGATTAACCCGTCATGGTATGTGCCTTACATGACGGAACGCAGTCAGCCAGATTACCGTTCAGTGAAGGAAGTCTCTTTGTCTTGCAAGCGCTGGCTAAATTTCTGGATGAGTTATTGATATGTCATTGAAATTAGATTTTGCGTGCATGCAAGTTTTGCAAATGCCATCTACGCTTAATTTTAAGAAGCTGAATACCGAATCACCCCGCGGTCTTAGCGCCCGACCTGGCACACGGGTTGCTGCTCTTGCAGTGAGGTGCAACGGATCCCGCTTCCGGGAGCCTCTACTATTCATATGAACGGCTCTTTTCCTGTGCTAAAAAACGAAAGGACGCACAAAATCATCAACGGGAACATTCAAAAAATCTTTTATCATTCCTAATTGGTTGTTTTTCACCCAGCCTATGTCCCTCATCTCTATCTGTTAAAAACCACTACTGGGTGATGCAGTTATAGATTTGTACCGTCATAGTCTACACAAACGCTTTCACATATGACCTTAGTACCGTTCCATTCGTCCTTGTAGATACTGGTATCAATACCTACCCCAGGGTGTAAGTTTAAGCTTGTGTCATTCACAAACTTCTGGTACTTACCTGATTCTCTCCGCTCGTAGCAATGTACCCCACTGTAGACAAAACCCGCTGAACCTTGAGGTACTATCCATACCCCATAGGATGCGAAAGTACTCGCATGTTCAATCACCTTGTATTCGAATTCTGAGCCTGTATAACGGCCTGTATACGCTTCTGATGTGTTGATCTTACCGAATGGGGGATTGCCATAGGCAACGTCATAGAAACGGTCTGGTGAGTACTGGAGAGCGTCACCAATGATCCATTCCGCTTCTGGTAGCACCCGCTTTCCAATCATCACGTATTCAGGATTGAGTTCTACACATGTAATGTGATTTGGCTTGTTTCTTAGGTACTGGTAGTAACTGAGGCGACCAATACCCGCACAGAGTTCAATACATACTCCAGTACAACCAGCATCAAGTATGAAATCCCATGCGAGCATTTCAGGTGTGAAGAAAGCACCAGTAGCACCGATACCATCGCCTTTGTAGTTATTGAAGATAAACTCTTTATCGTCTTGTGTTAATTGCTTATCTGAATGAATAAGATCCATTACTCTTATGTGTAATGTAGATTCCTTTTTTGAAATTCTTGCCATAAAATACCCTTTGATTATTATCTGATATTTATGGCATTTTTGGAGAGCTAAATTAGCATGAGTACAATCAAACTGAGGAACAATATAGGAATTGTTGGCTCACAAATTATCACAAAAAGTAAACATGGTGATTCGACAAAGATTGAAATTATCTCATCTGGTATTTCTCAATCATACAGAATCCCTTCTGTCATTGTATTTTGTGAGGATAAAGTTGCAGAAGAATTAATTATAAACGCCCTTAGTTATAAGAATATGAATGTGGGTTCATTTAAATTCAGACGCTGTGGTTCATGGTGTAACATAATTGTATCATTAGCAGGATGCATTCTCTATTCAGAGGAATTAATAAACTCTGGAAACTCTAAAGCATTAGAGGTAATAGGAGTAACTGATGGTGATATAAATGCTAATGACATAAGACAAGTAATATCAGAGACATACAAAGGGGATTTTATTCCTGAGCAATTACAAAGCATAACTGATTCAATAAGCAGCCGCATAACCAACTTCAAAATACCAAATAATGTTTTATCTAAAAAAAACATCAAAGGAAAACCTGAGCTAAATTTAAAAAACATGGTGGATGAAATTTCTCAAGCCATGATAAACAATTCTTTAAAAAAAAGAACTGATGAATTAAATGGATATTTAGAAAAGGTAAAAGACGAAAATACAAAAAACAATATTAAATTCGAACTTGATGATATCAAAAAAGAAAAAGACGAAACCCTGGAAATTATCAAAATATCGAAAGAAATTACATTCACAGAAAACGAAGGAATAACCAATTACCATACATACTTCAAAAAGCTAATAAAAAAAATAGAAAACAGACATTACAGAAGTTACCAGTTCGCTAATGACCCCATTTATTTGGTATATAGAATAGTATCAAAGTTTAACAAAAACCGCTGGGAAGAATATATAAACCCCGTAGTTAACTTTTTAGAATCCGCTAAAACAAAACAAACAGAAATCTTTAGTCATAATACTTTTAATAACACAAAAATAGATTAAGTAAAAGCCCCATGCGGGGCTTTCTTAGTTTCCACCAACCAGAATTAAAAGCACTTGTAATAGTTGACCTAATGGTACTTGAATGACGACGACACCAAATGCATCGAGTACAGGTACAATAATCCAATTATAAAGAATAATTAGAGTTAGTACGAATCCCAAAGCGTTACGCCAGTGGAATGTTATTTTTTCAATTTCTTCTCTGTTAGTCTCTATCTGTCCTTCGGAATTTGTTTTTTCTTCATCTACTTGAATAGTCTTTCTTTTAATAAAGAAGTCTATCCCTTTGAATAATAAATTAATCAATCTCTTCATGTTAAATCCTCCAGTAGTTCTTTAACCTTCTGCATGTGTTCTTTGTTCATCCGTCCTGTGAACTTGAACTTAGCCATCAGTGCTTTATTCAGACTTCCCCACTCCCCACAAAGCATACAAATCAGTGCTGATTCACAATGCAATGCTTCCGCGTATGTAGGGAAACAAGCAAGAATACTTTTCTTGTACAGTTCACCCGCTTCAATCTTCTCTATCACCGTTTTGCTACTACTACAGTACTCTTCCCAATTACTTTGTTTACTGTCTGCTTTAATTTCTAAAACATTCTTAATTCCTTTCCATAGTCGTTTTTGACCAATATAGAATTCGCCCGATTGTGGAAACTGAATTATATAAACAAAACATGCCGTTTCTTCGGGAATTAAATTTTCATTCCTGTACCACATGTGCCACTCATTTTTATAACTATCCATTTAATTAACTTCCTTAATAAATACTGTATCAATTATTTATCGAGGAACGAGAACGAATGAGTGTTAATAAAGTTGAAGTGCTACAAATGTTGAAACGCCTAGAAGGTACTAAGCAATATCAGGAAAAAATTGGTTATTTCAAGAATGGCAATTTCTGGATCTATAAAGATTCACTAGGATATGAAACTATTGGGTACGGTCATTTAGTACTACCAGGTGAAAAAGAATATTTTAAAAATGGCATTACAGAAGTACAGGCAAACCAACTTCTAGAAATCGATTACCAAAAAGCGATTGATGGTACTAACTCGTTAAATCTAGGTTTATCTGTTGATTCACGCTGGTATTCATTAGTAACAGTACTTGTGTTCCAGTTAGGTTTAAAAGGATTCAGTAATTTTAAACGTTGCATCTATGCACTCAAAACACAGAATTATGCTACGGCCATATTAGAACTAAAAGATAGTAAACTGTACCACCAAACACCAAACCGAATTGATCAGTTGATTGAATGGGTAGTAAGAGGATAAAACAATAAAGCCAGCGTAATGCTGGCTTTATTGTTAGTGTTGTTGTACTTCCAGTATCGTTAGAATCCTGGAAAGCTTAACATCGATATCAAGTAAACGATTTTGTACTGACCGTAGTTCTGTTGCAAAAAGTACTTGATCCTGACTCATAGTTTCAATTTGTTGTTTTAATAATCGTTGTTCTGCTTCAAGATCTGAAATACGTTTGTATAGTTGATCTGAATCCATTTTATGCTCCCTGTACCTTGACAGTACTAATCCGCATAAGGCGATACATGCACTACCAATACCGATCATAGTTGATGTAATTACCATGTTTTATCCTAATATAATTGACAGTAGTATCACCACCCATAACGGTAGACCTGCGAAACAATACAAACCTGCAAGTGCAACTACTGCCACCACCCAAATAATATATTCAAGTTTTGTTTTTCTCATAATTTTTACTCCATAAGATTAATATAGAGTATTTATTTTATTCTTCTAAAAATGACTCTTTAAACTGAACAAGATACAACTGAATATTTATACCTTTTACAAATAATTTGTAAGAGTCGATAATCTGTACTTTGTATGTTTCGTCAAAGTACTGCCAATCTGCAATATCACCTTTTTCTAATAATGGATAACGATCTTGTAAATCGTAAAATCCAACATTCATAAGATCATAGCCCATCACATCAAGCCCATATCCTGTATAGTACTTTGTATCAATAAGACTCTGATTGAAAGGGATATTACACATCAATACATCACATCCGTTCAGTCTAATATTTTTAGTTATTTCTTCATTATATGGTTGTTGCAATTTAAACTCTCCTCAATGTAAACTGTCCACGCATAGTATTTAGTACTAATCTTGCTTTTTGTTCAGTCTCATTAAAGAAATCATAGATAATCTTGCGTTTCTTTTTCTCGTATTTCCCTATAACTCGTCTACCTCTTTTTTTCTTCTTCTGGCTAGTATCAATCAAGTACTTCTTACCGTTTTGTTCAACTACTTTGTACTTCTTACCCATTTGGGTATGCAGGCTTGCAATGTTGCCCTGAGCCGTTAATCTTGCACTGTTAGTAGGCACAATTTTATTAAACATTGTCTGATCATCTGTCAGTACTGAACGTAAGTATGCAGCCTGTTGACCACGTACTATGATCTGGTTCGTTCTGGTTCCATTACCATGTTGAATGAAGTTGAAGAAGATCGCTCGTTTGGTAAAAGCTACTGCTCCACCATCTACCGTATTGTTAATATCATCCTGAACATGTTTAGCTAATGCTCGGCAACGTTTGGTTAGTTCTGATTGGAACGATGTAATGAATGTTTGCCCTTTCCGGTTAAGTACTCGTACTGCATTAGCCGGAGTTGCCCCCGGCTGAAATGTTCCTGTTATCATATTATGCTCTCCCTACAATAACCGTTAAATCAGGCCCGTTATAAGTAGTTAAATTTCCATTTGACCGTAAATCAACTGTTAATGTTACAGCTACGCCTGCTGGAATTGTCATCGATGCAGAACCAACAGTAATATCACTTTCAAGACCTCTGGCAGATATGCTCGCAACTCGTAATACACTCCCATTCGCATATACACTAACAGTACGTGTGTTAGTTGATTCTCGCGGAGGAGTAAAAGTCCCATCATACCCGCCCTTTACAGTCACTGGGATACACGGAATAGTTAGAACACGAGCAAACTGTGGTTCTGCTGGGATCGTTATACCACCCGCTCCTAAGAGAAACATACGCATAATATCGCCCTGAATGCTGTTTGCTTTCAGATTATCAATGGTACAGTTAATGAAACTTCCATTAGTGAATGAACCGCCTGATGCATATACAGTACCTTTGAAATAGCCGTTATCTGCATATACGTCGCCTTTGAAGTAACCATTCTCAGCAAAAACGCTACCCCTGAAATAACCATTATTAAAATAGCTTGTACCATCCTTACGGATACACCAGCCTTGACCACCATCAGAAGGCCAAGCGTCATTCCAGTTATTCGAACTTATCTGATTACCAATTTTCGCGTTATTAATGGCACCGTCTTGTACCTTCAAAGTACTGATACTCGCATCGGCAATCATCGCCTGTCCAATACTGGCATTAGCAATCATAGCTGAATTGATATATACCCTGTTATTCTGTACTGCAAATGGGATAAACGGACTACTGACATTACTGGAAGTTTTAGCTGTAATAATTTTAAAATCATCGGCAATAAAATACACAGCACTTGCATTAGTAGCTGAGTCTGCATATACACCCATACCAGCAATAGTACCATTACTGTTTACCTTCAATTCATAATGACTATTAACAGTATTTTTTAGTGCATCAATATTGGTAGTCATTGCAGTACTGACAGAACTTATATTCCCGTTTAATTCTGATTTTGCCTGAGTCAATGCAGTACTTTGAGCGGTGTCTTTAGTCGTAATGGTATTGTTAAGCGTTGCTACCTGAGCCGTGATGTTACTATTAATGCTGCTTACCTGTGCATTCAATGCTGCGGTCTGTGCAGAATCTTTTGTAGTGATGGTCTGGTTCAAAGTAGTTACTGCTGCACTGATATCACTTGCTGTCTTACTGGTTAGGTTTGTGATTGCTGTAGAATTGACATTATCACCATCTGTAATCAACTTTGTCGTTTTAGTTTCAGATGCACCGATCTTAGTTGTGGTGTTCGCGTTGGCCTGTGTAACTGCATCACTGATAGCAGTACTGATCTTTCCATCCAGATGTAGGAAATCATTTAGTGACTGTTCATCCTGTGCAGACCAGTTAACTTTTGATTGCAGATCTACATACACACCTGACGTGTAGATAATCGAGTCCTGCCCGAAATTGTCATAAGCCCCTGCACGTACATAATACTTCCCATCAGCAATCGGAAAACTATGCATGAACGGACTGTTAGTACCGAAAGTTTTAAGATTATGTGTGAATGTACTGTTCGTAGCTACCTGAACGTTTACCCCGGCAAAGTCCGTAGCACCTGCTTCTGGGTTATCGTACTGAACGAATATCGACTGATAACCAGCATTAGCCGTAAATCCAGTTAAGGCCGGGCATTGTGGGTTAGTCACTGTGATACGTGTTTCTGCACTGTAGATACTGCTGTTATGACCCCACGCAACAACACCGAAAGTACGTGTACGGCTAAGAGAATCCAGCTTGTTCATTGCATAGGTGTATGTGAACTGGTTCGCCTGGATGAAATAAGAACGCTTCTTCACCATCCCGGTATCGTAGATGATGATTTCGTACTTGTTGAAGTACTCGCTGAACTTCTTACCGTTCACATTTACATATGACTGATCATCCCATCCGATGATGAAATCCAGTGCATCGGTAGTAGTTGCAGTACTGCCACGGTTGATAAGCTGCAATCCAGTAATTGCAGGCAAAGTAAATGTAAAATCTGGTACTACACCATTCTGTGAAACCTTGTCTGACACGATCCCTAAGTTGTTAAAGGCTGCTACGGCAAAATCATACTGAACGCCTGCGGTGAGGCCGTATAGCTCGTAGGAAAGTACATACTGGTTAGTACTGCCTCCATACGTCCATGTTTGAGTACCTGTTTGACGGTAATAGACGTAGTAACCCCTTAAGTATTGATCGATACTGGCTGACCAAGTTAGTACTACGGTCTGCCCCTGATTGGTTGCACCCTTCTTAACTACTGTTAGGTTTGACGGCGGCTGTACTGCTACTGGTGAAGGTAACGAACCTTCCCAACCGTACATAGGAACATCTACACCTTCATAGATCCCCTGGAAGTACTCAACACATTGCAACTGAACCATGCCGATTGAATCAGTGTTAGTACTAATTGATTTACCGATGATCCTGAATAGCTTGTTACTGTAACCATGTTCGGCAAAGTTAACGGTAATCACATCCCATACTTTTAGATCCCATCCTGAATCTGTAGCAAAACTGATTGTATTATGACTATATTTTCCCTTAAGCAATTCTATATTAATCAGATGTTCTACTTGAGACTTGTCATACACCCATGAATAATCAAGAGCCTTAGTTATTACAAGTCCATCACTGGTTAGTACATCACTGGTAGGAATATCTGACGGAATACGCAAGATATCATCTGAGTAATTATTAGCGGTATTCTTCCACGTTGCATCGATTGTATTAAAGTAGTCACTGATACCCGTTGTAGTACTTGTAAATTCACCGAATATAGTACTTTCATCAAATGTCTGTACTGACAATGACGGAATATCTACTGTTAAGTATAATTTACCACAATGAATACTTGTGATACCGCCGAATGTCATCAACATTTTTTCAATGTTTGACTTATAGGTATCCTGATAATTGATTGCTCCATTACTGAACATTGCGTACTGCTTACAGTACTGTGCTGCCGTCTGGAATGATGCAAGGTCAATATTACCTGGACTTACGGCAAGGCCGTATTCAGTATTGGTTATGTAATCGTACAATTGGTTAACTGGATTATTACTGGCAATTGTAGTACTTGTTGTGAGATCGTATATCTTCTTACCAGAACATTCAGCCGTCAGTACATAATTATCATTGACCAGTAAATTATCTTCTAAAGATTTCTGCGTTTTCTTGATAACGGTATAGAGCTGCACAATCCCATTACCTTTGAAAGTACTGTTATTCCATTGAGAACCACCATAAGTTCCCGCTAATACTTTACCCGCCGTGTAATTTTGCTTACCGAAATAAATCTCTAATTGCAGAATATCTCGGTACTTAGCATCAATCAAACCACTTGCTACTACCCCCTCAGAAGTGATCGGACTGATCAGCACTGGTTCATCATCGATCCAGATTTGGCTAATCTTGTTGACTTCCCCCATTGCAAGGGCATGACTCGTAAACAAGTACTGGCTACTATTATTCTGTACGTTGTACCAGTTAACGATACTGCCGCATTTGACCTTTTCACCATATAGGATGGGTATACCTGATTGTGGTGAAGTACTTCGGCTTAATGTTGTTGCACTATCAGTATGGGGAGTAATACCGGGCATCTGTGACAACATAGATGTTGCTACTAATGAGGCTGCTCCAGCCCCTGCCCCCCATGCTGCTGCGGCTGTAAGACTTGCCCCGCCCGTCCATGCTGCTGCGGCTACTGCAACGGCTGTAATTAATGCACCGATTAACCCAGCACCTGAAATTTTACCGCCCATTATTCACCCCCACCGTTAGCAGGAGTGATACGGTAGTACTTCCAATCACTAATCCACGGGAGTACTGCAACATTGAACCCAGTACTGTCATTGTTCAGTGCAATGTACTTACCATCGAGTACTACAGAACCATGAATACCGTTAACCATAATGTCACCGAATACAGGCGTATCAACCTGTACACCGTGCAGTTTACAGATATCTTCTAATGAACCTAATTCATGCTTAGTGAAAAGCTTTTGACCTGCTTTGATGGTCTTATATTTTCCAATAGCCAGATCGGTATAATTAGTACCGCATACTTGATCAATAACCTTAAGTACAAGAATATTACAATCATTCTGACCTAATTCGAATTGAGTACTAATACATGTGTGTGCGATGTTATGAATTTTAATAATGTTGTATCTCATTTTTTATACTTCCAAGTTTGCTGAGAATTTATTTTCCCTAATAGTGAAAAATACGCATCGTTCTTATGAGTACTTTGATGTACTGAATTAGCGGCTAAAGTACGCTGTTGTATGTCCAGTTTCTTCCAGATACTGTTAACGTAAACAGTGAGTTCATTCTTGATATCTTCATTATTTGAAACAGATTCAAAGTAGTCGATATAACCACTAAACATTAAACTATTATCAAGTACTGTAGCGTTTGCAGGGTTAAGTATCGTTAACCATAAATTAACTTGTGCGTTTTTCAGTTCTCCAGATAATGCCAGTGCCTGAAATGACTGATTAACATTACTGACCTTGAAAGATAGCGATTCATTACTAATATCTTTCTGTTCAGTGAATGAACCAAACGAATCATTTATAAAATCTGGAAAACTGGTGTATAGATTGCCTGAAATATTCAGGTCAATATAACCATCATTAAGATGTAGTGCCTGTACTCCCGATCCCTGTACTGGATAGATATCAACACATTTAACTGTAACGCCTAACTGCATGACTTCTGATACTGATAACTGTGATTTATTGCCACCTCTCGTAAGGTTCCAGTACTGCAACAGAGCCGGATTAGTGAATACTGCTGAGTTCATTACAGTGCCTCCGTTGCTTTTAGTTGCAGAGACATAATATTTGTCGATGGCAAATTAAGATCACAATCAACATCAATAATGAACGAACCACTAATACCCTGATAACGGATAACTTCACCTGCCTGTAAGTTCTGACGTAAGGCCGGAAATACGGTAATAGATGTACCTGTACTGGCAATAATACGATGAATTTTAGTACTATTCTGGAATGTAACTAAAGTACCTACTTCCAGTGTATTAGCATTACAAGGGATAACAGTACCGCCTTTACTAACAGTTGCAGTACTGGATACTGTACCAATTTGATTACCTGCGTACTGGCTGAAATAACCTAAATCGGAAGTAAATGGTTTACCCTGTGAGTACTGAGCAATGAAATTCAGTACTTCCTGTCTGTCTGCCTGATTGAATTGAAGATTGAATGAAATCTGATAGTACTGAATACCTGTACTGCGTCGGATCTGTGAACCTGTCCAACTCTTATTTGAATAAGCAGGTTCAGTACTTTGTAATTTGAAGTCACTTATTTTTATATTGTTCGTAAATAAAGCCATTTTAAATTCTCCTGGATTTACAGTATTTATCCGAATCCAGGACGTCAAAAAGCCAGCATTTAGCTGGCTTTTTGATATTAGGTACTACGTGTCTGTGCTGCTCGTACTGCCTGCATGACGTTGTTTGAATGCTTTTTTAACATCGATTGGAATTGTTGATCGGTAATCTGACCACCACCATTAACTACTAATGGTGCATTAATTACAGTCTGACCAGTACCGCTATTATCTGGCTTCTCTTGCTGTTTGAGGAACTGAGTTAAATCACGGTTGGTATTGTTGTTAACTACACGTTCGCCCGCTTTAAGTACCCATGTACTTTCATCGCGTCCACCCAGCTTAGGTACTGAATCAATACCACTGTGTGCCTGACCCTGAATCTGTGTACCACGTGCAGTACTGATGATACTTGCCCCTAAACTTGCTACTTGTGCATAGTTGGCAAAGTTAGCAGGCCACGGCGTAGCCATAGCATTAGCAAGAGCTTCCTGAATCTTCATGACGATATTGGCAATACTGATCGACTTACCAACGATAAACGCCGCCTGAGCCGCTTTATTGCCCTTCCCTGCAACACCTTCGAGCATAGTACCGATGCTGGTTGCTGTATCTGCAAAGGTTTGTATCTGTAACTGGCTGTTCTGACGTTCTACTGCTGCGGCTTTATTGTTATATCGTGTTGTTAGTTCAGCCTTACGCTTTTCAAATTGTTCTTTTGAAATTAATTTATCTGCGTATAACTGCTGATCAACTTGAATTTCAAAATCACGTTGCTTATATAGTTCATCCTGCTGTGCTTTGATATCAACCTGATTACCAAATACATTATTTGGATCGTATAATCCTGAACGTATATCCTGTACAGAAAGCATCTTCTGGATATGTTCTGGCGTAATGTTCTGTACGTTACCGATACTAAGTGCTGCAAGATTTTCACTCAATTGCTTAGGATCGCTTGCTTCCAACATTTCAGTAATAATACGTTTAGAACCTTCAAGCCTTGACTGTTCATAACGACTAACTATATTATTTCTCTGCGATTCATTCAGATTCAGAGTACTTAAGGACTCTTCCATCTTTTTACGTAATTCATTTTGAGTGTAGTTATATTGAAGTACTTGCTGTTCTGCTGAGTTCTTACCCAGTTGAGACATTACCTGATTCAGATTTATACGTGCCTGTAACTGCTTCTGAGCTAACGCTTTAGCAGCATCTGCTGCTTTCTTCTCACTGTCTGGATCGCGTAGAACATAGGGTTTAGTACTGCCCGGTTTGGTTGGTTCTGTCTTTGGCATTGCACTGTTCGAGTACTGCCCCTGCCCCCATGTATCAGGCAAAGCGTGACGATTACCCAATGATACAAAATCATATGCAAATCGCTTTAAGTTGGCACCCATCTGATCAAATGAAGGAAAACTCCATTCACCTGCAAAAATATTACGTAATTCGTTCAATGCTTCAATTACTGGAAGTAACGCATTAACTCTGAACTCCTGGAAGTTCCGATCTAATTGAGCAATATTCTTTTCATATGCAGCATATGCCTGTGCCGTTTCGGTAGTAATACCTACATGTTGTTTCTCAATAGCGGCAATGGCTTCAACTTCTGATTTGTACTGTTTAAGTACTGGCAATAACTTACTTGAGTCACTGGCGATACTTTCCATAGCGTTCGTGATCTCTGCATTCGACTTACCTGCTTTTTGCAGTTCATAAAATGTTTTGATGATCATCTTAATACCGCCATCGGCATCATTCATGTACTTAGTAAAGCCTTGAAGATTTACACCCCATGCTTTTAGATCATCCCCGAAACCGCCCTTACCCTCTCGAAAAAAGTCACCCATATGATCGAGGGCATCTTTGTTAAAATCGCTGAACTTATCGTACTCAATATTAAGGCCAGCAAATGCCCCCTGTAATTTCTGTAGCTGCTCAACAGTCATACCAGAACTATATGAAGCATCATTAAGTATTTTAACGTAATCATTTGCTGCATTCACTTGTGATGCAACTACTGCCGTTAATGCACCAAAACCGCCAGCTAATGCCAGTACTCCAGTATTCATACCACCGATGTGTCCAGTTAATCCTACAAACTGCCCTGATAATGAAGATAGTGATCCGCCAGCTTGAGTACTAAAACTGTTGAGACTATTACCGGCTGAGGCTAAGGCACGTTGTAATCCAGTAGCATTACCATTGATGTTAAAAACTAATTGTTGATTATTCTGTGCCATTATTAGCCCCCGTACCGCCAGTAATAAACTGCATCATTGCGGCGTTTTGTAATTGTTGTTTTGATTGTTCTAAATCGTTTTCTTCCTGAATACGTTCATATACTGTCTTATTTGACAGCAATCCGTACATATCCCAGTCCTGAACACTGGCCTTTTTCATACCTGCTTCGGTTAAATTACCAGAGGACATTAAGATTAAATGTGCAAGGTTTGAGTACTTGATATGTTCAAATCTCGCTCCAGAAGGATCAATACTGGAATCGTAAATCATCAGGTATTCAAAAAGTTCTGGTTCTAATGCTTCCAGTTCAGATGGACTCAACCCACGTTTGTTAATTAGTTTCAGGGTAAACATCAAACGTGGGTTGTTTCTTATTTTTTTTCGATCTGATCCTGAATCTGTGGTTCTTCTGATTTAGGCCATAGCTTCATTACTTCGCTGTTAATTTCAGAGACAATTAGAGCATCGATGTAATTAACATTAATTTTCCCGTCTTCATCTACATCAGAGAAAATAGGCTGTCCTTCTTCATTACTGACGGTATAAAGCAAAGTACTTTTAGCATCTGTACACTTTTCAAAATTACTAATAGCAGGACGGTGAACATAGAGTTCTGCACCGTTCTTTAAAGTTACTTTATGAAGTTCTGGTTTTAATGCAGCAAAAAGAGTATGAATATCCATTATGGAAGTACTCCCTGTGCTACATATGCCCCATCACATGCAAAATTAAGAGAAAGTGTTACTTGCTTATTGCGATCACCTTCAACTTTTCTTTCTGTGATGAAACCGTTATAAACAACATAAGTACCAGTAGTTTTAGTCGCATCCTGAAAATAGCTAAATTTCATTTGAATACGTGTTTGATTTTCAAAAGCAGTAATTAATTGTTGATGAACGGTATTATCTGGAATCCAGTTTACCTGTAATGTTACGTCTGCATTTGTTTTAGATCCTACAAGTTTACGGTTTACGCTTGTATCAAAACTAACAACTTCAATTACTGTTGCAGTACTGCCAGTACCCGGAAACGCTGCAATTTCTGGAATTGGTGTAAAGGTAGTTGCTACAGTCGATCCGGCAGTACCGATTCCTACTGTAAGATTTGAACCGGTAAAAATACCCATTGTGCTTGCCATATGATTTCCTTATCATAGTTAATAGATATTCAGTACCAAATCCCTTCAGTACTGAATTGTATGTTTATTCTTATTTATTTAGTGCTGCTACGATTTCTTTTAGTTCTGCAAGTTCAGCCTGCATTGCTTCCATTTTTTCAATTGAATATCGTAACGCAAGAGCTGTATCCATCATAATGACGTTATTATCAAGTGCCAATGTATCATCTTTATCAATACGATTACCTTCATCATCATATTCTGATGCGGCTGGTACTAATTTAACGTACTCACTATCAATATCACGTAATGCATCCTGAGCAATAATACCACGACGCTTACGTTTTAAATCATCAAAGTTATATACGAAAGTACAAGGCTTTAGCATTTTGATATTATCGTAGGATTGTTTACCATCGTTATATTCAATATCATGTTTCAATGTTGCGTCAGATGTTGCTGCTTTCTGGAAAGTGTAGTTACCGGCAAAACCCCCATCCCCGGATGTTGAAGTGACAAGATCTCCATTAACGGGAGTGAAATACCAGTAGCGGACCTTAGAACCGCTGTCCCCAAACTGGGTCATTGCGGTGTTACCCCAGTTGCTTGTTCCGTTGCCGACATTTCCCCATATTGTTCGAAGCTCATAGCCTCCACCGTGTCTATAACCCCAGGAAAGGCCAGCTATAGCCCCGTTACCCGGAGTGTCTGTGGGTGTGTCCGTGTAATAGGCGGCATAGTGGGGCTGTGCTGAGTTCCACCACGAGTTTACAGCCGGACTGCCCATAAACAAACGTCCCGGAATTTGCACGTTGCCGTTGGACATAAAGTCAAAATATCGTGATTGTGCCGTATCGGTTCCACCCCCTGTCTGATTCACAAATAGACGTGCTATAGAGTAATCCCACTCAATACGTTTAACTGATTGCAAATAAGTGGATGTTTTTTCAACACCATTTACTGTGTACTGTGATTTTATACGACCACCATAAACAGTACTGCCAGTACCTGGTAAGGTTGCATCATTATCTGTAACTGTCAGATGTGATGTTGTAAGGTCGCCAGTACTTGATAATGTCATTGCATCTGTTGTATCAGAAGTACCAGAGGCAATACGATAATTATCACCCTGTACAGTTTCATGAAATATTGTATTACCAGTACCGCCACGGAATTTACGCAGATATGATTTATTACCTGACGTACCTGAACTCAATGCAGTTTGACAATATGTAGTCTGTGCAACACCATCCTGTATAATACTGTTACTTGTGGTTAGAGTACCTGTAACTGCTAAAGTACTTGAGACACTTACTGCACCAGAGAATGCACCGCCAGATTTAGGCATACCGCCGAGATTACTCAACGCTGCACTTGCAGAAGTGCTACCAGTACCACCCTGAGCAATACTGAGAGCAGTAGTAAGGCCTGTTAGACTTGTAATATCACTATTTGCCCCAGAGGATGCACTACCTGAAACATCGGTATTTGAAAGTACTACATTTCCTGTTAACGGCTTGCCATTGATTGTTAAGGATGTTGGTACTGTTCCTGCAATATCTGCCTGTGCTAATACAATATTACCTGTTAACGCTTTACCATTTACGGTACGGTTAGTTGGTACTAATGGGGTAGTTAATCCGGTTAGTGATTTGATGTTACTGTTTACACCGTTAATATCGGTGTATGCATACATCCCCCACGCCCCCCATGAAATTACACCTGAACTATTTGAATATCCGGTACGAGTATAGAGATCATTGGTGTTATAGCGATAGTACATCTGCGTACACGATTTAACGTGAGTTGCTGAGTTTTGCAGTACCACTAATGTACCTGCGTATTGAGCTGGATAGTTTAATATTACTGTGGCATTTGAATTTAGAGTTTGCTGATAATAACCCTGTACCGTTCCATCCAAATCATTTAAATCAGTACCTACTGGAATAAGGCCACGTGAAGGTAATGCACTAACATCATCAGCACTTAACGTTACATCGGAGGTTAAGGAATAACCATTTACCTTTCTTGCGGTACTTACTGCCCCTAAATTAGTTAATGCTCCCGCTGCTGTGGTACTGCCTGTGCCACCACTGGTAACAGGAATAGCTGTATTGAATGATGGAGTACCATTAAACTGTAATTTACTGCCTGAAAACGTCAGCGTGCCCTGGTTCGATGTACCAGCAACGCCGCCCGTTGCGATGATCCTTGTGTCGTAGTCATTGTTAGAGCCTGAACTATGGAAATCGATTACGGCAGCCGATGCAGTGGTAAGGCTTCCAATCTCAACGACTACGTTACCTCCTCTTGCTGGCCCAACGTATAGATCGTTTATTGTTTGAGAACCAGACCATACATTACTGTTACTCAATAGCGGAACATTAGCACCTGATGTACCAATATCGTAAGTACAGGAACTACCTAACCCAGTAATATCTGCATTTGACAGGAGTATATTACCCGTTAACGGTTTGCCATTGATGGTTAATGATGTTGGTACTGTTCCTGCAACATCTGTCTGTGCTAATACGATATTACCTGTTAACGCTTTACCGTTCACTGTACGGCTTGTTGGTACTGTTCCTGCAATGTCTGCCTGAGCTAATACCACGTTTCCTGATAGCGGTTTACCATTTACGGTAGTTGTTTGGGGTACACCGTTTAGGTTCTGTAATGCTGCAATTGCAGTACCTGCCCCAGTACCACCAGAGCTGATCGGTAATGCAGTACTGAACGTTGCCCCTGTAGCTGTGAGAGCACCTGTAATCGTTAAGTTGCCAGTACTGGATAATGTCAGTGCATCACTACTGTCTGTACTTGCCCCAGTAGCAAGGCGGTAGTAACCTGACTGTACGGTTTCATGAAAGATGGTATCACCAGTACCACCACGCATTTTACGCAAATATGATTTTGTACCTGCTGCGGCTGCTGAAAGTGAGGTATGGCCGTAAGTAGCTGCTGCTACACCATCCTGGTTAATCGTATTGTTAACTGTCGCTACGCCAGTAACAGATAAAGTACTGGATAGGGTTAACGCCGTACCTGTGACTGCTCCGGTAAGTGTGCCGCCGGTTTTGGCAAGTCCACCTAAGTTACTAAGTGCTGTAGCCGCTACAGAACTACCAGTACCACCATTTGCAACGGGTAAGATCCCTGTAATACCTTGTGACGTACCCGCGTTAAGTACTGGCTTGTTAGCGGTACTGTAGACTTGATCCCATGCATTACTATCCGTGTTCTTGATGAACATACGTGGCGTACTGGATTCTGATAGTACTATCTGTGCTTTGCTAATACCGCCACCATCAACAAGACCAACACCCAGAAGATCAACACCGATAGGGTTAATGGTATTTGTCGCTGGTACTTTAATGAATGCGTTACCAGTAGGATCGGCTTCATAATGTGGTACTGTTATACCATCAGAACCTACACCAAAATTGCCCGTATATAGCACTGGCGGTTCATCTATCGAGCCTTGTCTTACGATTGCATCTGGACTAAATGTCCAGGTACGTCCATATACCTTATTAACGTCTGCATCATCTTTCCAGGCAGTAATACGACCATTTAGGATGATATAATGTTGACGAAAACTAGTTGTACTTTCATACAATGAAAATTTTAGTTGAAAAACCTTGTTAGTACTATAAGCGTTACTAAGGAACATATGACCAATATTAGTTGGCTCATAATGTACTACGATACTGATGTTATTAATTTTCAATCCACCAGATATGATGGAAGTATATTCCTGATCATATGTTTCGATGGTCTGATTAGTACTGTTAATTTTGACCTCTGGAAACGACGCCAGATTATCGATGTTAATAAATTGTGCTGTAGGTTGGGTGTTATTCACATCAATACAGTAAGATAGCAACGTCCTGTTGCCAAGCATTATCCCTGCCATTTTTATTATTCTCCATTAGGTTGACGTGCAATATAAGTAATCTGGCACGTTGTCATAATGGTATTTATGGCTGTATCTGGATCGTTATCATCGACTACTGAAAGTAGCTTAACGGTACTAACATTTATCCCTTTATCTAATAGGCCAATAATTAGATCAGTACTGAATAATAGTTCATGTACTTTAACCATTGTTGCTTGTGCTGTTGATTCACTATTTGATGAAACTAATACATCCATCGTTAACATGACAGAATGATGGTTACTATATTCTAGCTGTTCATATTGTTCGGTAACATTGCTTATCATCAGAATGTAATCATTGAAAGTCTGACTGTTTGTTTTGGTAGCTTTACGTACTTTCAAACCGGAAAATGAAAAAAGACTTGAAACATGATTTTTAATTGTAGATATATTCATGCATTCAAGCCTCTATAATAGACATTACATAAACCTGATAGGTCATCAATGATATTATAAATTTCATACTGAACATTATTCAGTACAAAAGTATCATCATAGGTAATCTGATCATGACGGCATGTAAAATAATTTTCTGTTGTTTGGATTAAACCTTCGGTAGTTTGTATCGCAATTTCATCTTGCTCGAAAATGACAGTAATAGCACTACCATTGTCAAGAAGTAATTTTTCACCAAAACTATTAATCAGAGCATCCATATCATTTGAATTGAATGCTCTCATAATGTTATGCCAATTTGATTACACGGAATGCTTCTGGATTGGTTAGTGCAAAATCTAGATCTGCCCATACGCGAGCGATTACAGAACCGCGATTACGGTTGGTCGTGTCGTCCATGTCGAGTTCAAGTGAATTACCCCATTGTGCAATAGCCACTTTGGAGAAGTCACCGAGAATGATAAAGTCTTGACCTGCAAGCACTTTAGAATCGTAAGCAGGTACACCACATAGATCACCATCATCGAATAGATAAACTGCTGCAGTATTAGTACCACGTAGAGTACTGCGTAGAGTTGCTTTAGTAGATGGTGACATAACAGCACTGATAGAACCGAACTGTACACCTTCATCTCCCAGTTGGCCTTGAGCATCAACAATAGTTGCATAATCGTATGCATCAACGGCTTGTACTTTACCTGCGGCCTGTGCTGCTGCAACGATGCCTTGTAGGATTAGGGTTTCAAGACGTTCGGCGGAACCTGCAACAATAGCCTGAGTAACGATCTGTTCAATCTGAGGACAAGATTTAACTACTGAACGGGATAGAGGTACGGAACCGGTGAAAGTTTTAGGCTTCATTAAAACTGATTCGAAATTCGCATCAACTTCTGGTGATACGCCATTTTCAGAAATAAAGCCAAAAGCAGAAGTGAAATCACCAGATAGTTTTGGTAGTGCAATTTCAGAAGTTAGCCCGGTATACATTTGTACTGGCAAGTTCTTCAGTACTGACTGTGCACGAAGTACATCAATGAATGAACCGTAAAGTACATCAGAGTGAATTACATCTTTTGCATTGGTAGTATTAACACCAGCACGAACTGCATTAACAAAATCAGTATCACTTACAATAACACCCTTGTTACCATATTCAATACCAGTTTTATCACCGTCCAGAATTGAACGAATTAGAGAATTAAGAGAAAATTCCATTTTTATATCTTCCTTGATATTAGTTTGTTTATTAATTGCCTGGCGTTTAAAAGCATCAATGCTTAAGCCTGATTCGATTGCCTGATTGCTAATTTCTTCGTTAACATTGAAAGTACGAGAAATTGCTTTTATTTCGGCAATTCGTGATTGTTCAGATTGGATAGCTTCCTGATCTTCTTCTTGCTGAACTTCCTGTTCTAGCTCAGAGTGAGTTTCAGGGTTAGAATCTGATTGTTCTGTATCTGTATTATTTATCGTTGCTGTTCCTGGTACTTCTTCATAAATATTTTCATCAGTACGGCGTTCTTTTTCTACTTCTTCGGCTTGTTCGGTAATTTGAATTTCTTCGGTAGTAGGTTCAGTACTATCATCAGTAGGTTTAGTAGCTGTTTGATCGGGTTCTTGTTCATTTTCAGTTTCCTTTTCTCGTTCCTCTTCAGTTGGTTCTGGTTCTTCTAGTGAACGGCCTATACCTACAAAATCATCTGCTGGTACTGATACCATGCTGATTTCGTAGGGTTCCCATTGAGTAATTAAAAGGTTGTCGCCTTCAATTCGATAATCAAGAATGGAATAACCAACACTGACTTTTGATAAAGTACCTTCACGTACCATTTCAAATTTTTCAGCACCTATACCTACACTTGAGAAACGTACTAATGCACGACCTACATGATCAGAATCGATAGTGGCAGATTCAATTACGCCAATATGATTATCAAAATCATGATTGAAAAGTAATGCTGCTTTATTTTGTAGGCGTTCTAAAGTAACGTTCTCAGGGTTATGTAGAAGAATTTCGTTATATTCCTGACCGCCAATTGATCGTACTACTGGATTTTCAGAACTGAATGCAAGAAATACAGTACGATTGTCTGTATCGGAAAGTGCGTTATCACTCGTTAACGTCATCTCCCTTGTCTGGTTTTTGTTGAATTTCATTATTTGAACTTCCTTGTTCGTTTGTATCTTCTGTTTTATTTATCTCCGCTTCTCGTTTGAGTTCTTCAAATACGTGCTGAGGCTCCATGCCTAAATCACGGATAATTTGAGATTTTGATTTAACACCCATATCTAAAAGTACTTGCTCGTACTGTGCATCTTTAACCGGATCTAAAGAGATCTGTTTTACGGTGATAAAAGTACAATTAGCAATATTTTCAAAATTGGTGAAACTTAGATTTTTAAATTCAGATACCATGATCCGTTTAATAAATTCACGGTAGATAGGTTTCAGTACTTTACTGATTAGCAAATTAGAACGTGTTTTGAATCCTTCACGACTCATACGATCAGCCAATTTACTGGCTGAATAACTTGCAGAACTGGTATCAGAAATTAGTGATTGCTTAGGAATACCCAGACCAGTACTGATAGTAGTTAAGCAAGCATCATAGAACTCTGTGATCTTATCTGTACCTGCGGTAGGGTTCAGTGTTTGTATTTGTTGCCCTGGTGCTAATTCTTTAATACTGCCCGGTTCAAAGTACTCTACAAATTCCCGTTCTGGATTTTCACCGTCTAGAAGTTCTTCGTGTGTGTTATCGCTATTGGTAATGAATCCCATAGCCGAACTTGCGATCTTTTTCTGTAAAACAGTCGCTTCGTTGTAACTGTTGAAATCATCAAGTGTTTTGATTACTGCGATACAGTCTGGAAATCCCCTTTCCTGACCGGGAAATTCTGGAATGAAATAATGTAGTACTACACTGGCTGGTACACGTTGAGTATTGTTCGTCTGTATTGAATAGTTCAACGGGTGAACATCTGCCACGTGATAGGCCAGTACTCGACCGTTCTTGTCACGCTCAATACCATTACTGATGTATGAACCGTCTTTTAGAAGTTCGTTCTTAGTACTGGGGATACGTGCGGCATCGATGATCGATACTTTTAGTTCATCCCCATCGTTATGTAGTAGAACGAAACATTCGCCATCTGTAGCTCTTGTCCTTTCAGCCAGAGCCTGAAAGGTATCAAAGCTGATAGTACCGTCTGCACTAAAGCGGTTAGCATCTGATGCCCATTCGTAAAACAACTTCTCAAGCTGATCTGCCAGTACTGGATCAGTTTGTCCATCGAGGCCAACTGGTGAAGGCCGAACGTTGATACCGTCTGCACCAGCTACCGTACCCGCTGATAGGTTCACGTACTGACGTGCATAAGGATTCTGTAGTACCAGCGAACGACTTGCATCACGTAATGCTGGTAATGACTGTCGTAGTACTGCATTGATGTTTACGTTCTGAACACCATTACCAAATTTACCTAAAACCTTATTCGGTAATCCAGTTAATGAACGTGTATTTGTCTGGTACTCTGTATTACTGGCCTGGTGTTTTCGTACAGGATTAGTATTTTTTTGCGGTACTGGTCGATTTACTGGTACTGGTTCTATTTGCCGTTTGTTAAAAGGCCACATCCTTGTGATCTCCTGTTATTAGCGGCAATAAATAGTACTTTTAAAAAAGCCTGCATTGCCTTTAGTTATTTTACGCTTCAGGTCATTAACCTGTTTAGTGATACTGTTTTTTAGATTGTTCAATGTATTTAGATCTTCTTTCATTAAGGTCTTATTATTGATGGTTAACGTATGAGTATCACCGTTAATACGTGCGGTAATAATTTTATTAATATCGTCTAATTGTGTTTGAAGTTCTGTTAATCGGTCTGTTTGTGCCATCGGATCAATGACGGTTACAGTACTAATCGTTAGTTCACCATTATTGTTATATACAACTGAATAATAGCCTGATTGCCATTCTGAGGTATCAATAGCTACTGATTCAGTTTCATCCTGTGTGCTGTGTGTGAATAACGTATTAGTACTATTCCCGATTTTAATTGTTGTATTAGGCTGTAGTACTTCATTGAGTACTTCACCGATATAGATTGTTTCTTTCATTTTTATTTATCCCTATCCGAACCATGATTTACCAATGCTGGTTTTGTTTGCTGGTTTAATATATTTAGTACTTTTATTTCTGGTTTCGGAAGGTTGTTCGATAGGCGTATTATCTGGAGCTATTTCTTGTCGTTTCGTACTTCGGTACTCTCGTAATTTCTTAAACGGTTGACCACCTAATTTACTGAGTGCCAGTTTCATCATGCATAATGAATAGACCAATGTATCTAACGCTTCGTTCCTGCGGCCTGTGATCTGCTTCCATCTAACGCCAGAACCAGTACGTTCTAAGTTCTCAGATGTGAGCTGATCAAAGTAGTCATCAGGCAAATCGTGTGCAAAACGTATCGTTAATGGTGCATCTGTTTTACCTGCTACAGCGTTGTTAAGAAGGCTACGTACCCATGTCTTACCCTCGTGCACGTTCAGCATGTAGAACTGCCTACCATCGGTAGTACTACGCTTGAACAAGTCACCTGTAGTACTTGATGAACCCTTGATCATTTCAAACTTCTTATACTGCTGACAGAAACTATGTACCGTCTGCATTGCTCTACCGTTACCACCGTCAACAGCAACTTTAAGCACTGGTACTTCACGCCCGGATACTGTCTTGAACTTCTGATTACAGAAAGTCGCAAGATCGTTATAGGCTTTAGCACCTTTAATCTCACAGTTAGGACTGTAGAAGTACCGATATCCTAAAACGAATAATTCACTTTCATTAATACCTAATACTTGTGCTTCAAGTCTGTCTAATTGCTGATCGCAACCGACAACAATTCCCAGTACTGAATCAGGTATATTAGATAAATCAAACGTATCATCACGTAGATTTTCTAATGCTAAATCATCTAGTTCTTCTTGAAGATCTGAATAATGTAAACCTAGTACTGTATTATAGAAGGATTGATAGTTATATTCATACCATGCTAATTCAAAATCTTTTGCAATAGCCTGGATAGTACTGTTTGGTGAATACAGGCGATTAATAAAAAATCCTGCTGTATCGGTTATTTCTGGATTCTGTGCAATCCAACGTCCATTTGCTACCATTTTAATTCGTTGTGATTCAGTAATTATTTCCTGACATTCTGGACAATGTAACTTTGCAGTAATGGCATCTGGAATACTACGCTTGCCGTTCAGCTTCCATTCGAATTTTACGTTCTCCCACTTCAATGAATGTTCATGCTGGCAGTGAATACACTTTACAAAGTACTCACGTTGATCACTGTTCTGGTACTCAACATCGATAGCATCGCCCTTAAAGGTTGGTGTTGAACTTATAAGTATTTTTGCTTCCTGGCCGAAATCAGTTGCACGTTGTTCTGCAAGGCGAATCGGGTTCCCCTCTTCTGAGTGCTGATCGATTGCAGATACTTCATCAAGTATGATCCGTTTTAGTGTTTTGCCTCGTAACGCCTTTGCAGATCCCAACGTCATAAAGTACAAAAAACTACCGTCATTCAATTCTGTCTGTTGCTGGTTGTTTGCTTTGGTCTTGTCGTTCTTGTCTGTGACTAGTTCTTGTAGTACTGGCACCTGCTCAATTGTTTTATCAATCTTTGCAGATTTCCATTGTTTCAATTCTGCCAATGAACTTTGTGCAATACCGATGTTACTAGAATCAGTACCCATCCAGTAAAATAATGCTGAATTTAGCAAAGTGGTTTTTGCAATCTGGGCTGATGTTTTATATACAACTTTGCGGTATCGATCGTCATCGATAATATCTAGCATTTCTTTCTGAAAGGAATATAATTTTAACTTCTGCCCGGCTGCTGCACCATCTGGCAAAATTAAATGTTTCTCTGCCCATTCGCTGGGCTTCATATTTTGAGGCGGTTTTAATATTTTAATAGTACGTTCAAGTACTTTCAGAGTCTTGTTTGTTTTCATCTTCGGCATCCTTGCCTTTTTCTATTTCGTATTTCATATCCCCGATTTCAGTTAACATTTCATCAATGCGTTGTTGTAATACTCGCTTAACTTTGAGCACAGAATCCTGTTCAAATACTTCGTACTGAATCTTGTTCGGTAACGTGCGGAAGTAATCACGGAAGGTTTTAAAGAATTGGTTTAGTTCTTTGTAAACTTCATCGGCGGGGATCAGTAGTTCACGCTGCCTATCTAGTTCGGTTTCGGCCTGTTCTGCTTCTGCAATTAACTTCCTTAGACGAGCCTTTTCAATCTGCTCTTTCGTATCGGTATCACGCAACGGTTTGAGTATGTTCTCTACAATCCAGGCGGTAGCTTCGGCATCAGTATCTTGTGGCATACCGCGTTCTACCCATCCACGAACGGTAGATTCATTCACACCGTATCGCCTGCCGTATTCATTTTTGTTGATAGCCATTCTGAAATCTCCAGTACTGTTGTTGCTGTACTGGTATTTATGGTTTCAGTAGGTTCGGCACGCGATTGATCAAAAAAGGCACATACGATTAAAAGAACTCGCTGCCGAACACTCCCGTTTGCGACTACCTGCCGAGTACCTTTTAAATGTGCGTGTATCGCTATTTAGTGGCTTTAAATCAATTATTTGAGTACTCACACGTGTTTGTACTGCATCGCTTAGAACGCGGTACAGAGCGGTACAGAGCGGTACAGAGCGGTACAGAGCGGTACAGAGTGTTGTAGGTAACGTTAAGTACTGCCATCTGGATATTCCATTCCCGGTTTGCAATACTGTATGCATATACAGCAATTGAGTGGAATAGCTATGGGGAACAAAGACGGGTACGATCCATCGATAATCAGTGGGGTACAGCGATTCGTGCATCTGGGGTACTGGGCTACTGTATGTTACTGGGGTTCGTCGTTAGATGATTACCATATAGGTGATCGGGTATTCTTCCAGAATGAGTATCGTCAGTACTGGGTGGGTATCATTGAAAGTCATTGCTTTGTACTGCTCTATGAAGAACCGTTAGATACGGTGATTGATGGACTGACGTACCTCAATGCAAAGCGGCGTATGCAACAGCTCGATGACGAGCAAGATTGGTTTTGTGATCAGGGTGAACTTCCATTTTAAGGAATCACGCACCGTCCATCCCATAATAACAAACCCATTGCAGACAGTGCGTGAATAGGTAGTATACTTGAGTGCGTTTTCAGTGGTAAAGTATAAAATACACGCTTCAATGAATTAATTTTATAGAATAACAAAAAGTATAGTTGATTGATCCTAATAATTAAAACTAAAGAATACCCCAAATGAATAGTCTCAATAATTATTGTTTACATGGAGAATTAGAATGTTAGGTGATTCATTCAATCAATTCATGGTTGAGTCTTATCTTGTAAGTTCATCAATTTGCGGTGGTCTTACTGCATTAAGGAAATGTAGTCCACATGACAAAGGTAGTTTTTATAGCTCTTTTTTCCAACTATCGGTTGGCATGGAAAGATTATTCAAAATAGTTTTCATTCTTAATCATATGATTGAAAATGATTTAGAAAAGCCTGACTTTAAAACACTTAAAAAATTTAGTCATAACATTTATGAGCTTCATACTCATTGCTCTACATATGGGGGGAAACTACTACCAAATTTTGATTGGACATTAAACTGGCAGCAAGACCTTATTTTAACAATGCTTTCTGATTTTGCTGATACATCCCGATACTACAATCTTGATAAAATTGTTAAAGGTAAAAAGCAAAGCATTGATCCTTTATCATTATGGAATGAAATAATCAATTCATGCTTTAGAAAGCACATCTCAGATAAGAGAAAAGAAAAATTCGAGTACGATTTAAATATTTGGGCAGAAAAAAACAAAGCCTTTGGCTACACATGGAATAAAGGTTTAGATGGATATATTTTAAGCCAAATTGATGAATATATTCTGACATGGAAAGTGCATAACGTTTCTCCATATATTGTTGTGGAAATTATTGATATGCTACAACCTTACTATCATTTACTATCAACGCTTAAAGATTGCGTTGATGAAATTGAGCTTGAAAAAGGAATAAAAGATCCTTTAGTTCCTTACATTCATGAAATATTGGTTTTTTTACTTGCTCCTAAAAAGTTAGCTTTATCTACAAAAAGATGGAACCTACGGTACTAACAATAAAAGCAATGTAAGAACACTATAATCACAACTCGATATAGGTATAATAAATGGAGAATTTGAAGCTAACTAATTTGGTCCTCATAGGATTAGTTATAGTACTTTTAATTTCCGCAATTGTTTCTTTCTCAAAGGTGTTATTTACAGGTATGAGTGGCTTAGAGTGGGGTAGTGTCTCTGATTGGGTAAGTACTGCTTCATCTGTCTTGACAACGTATATAGCATATCGTGCGTACAAGGCAGCACCTAATTGGATAATGCAGAAAAGTTATGAAGCTGGATTTAACCATGTATCAGCTCTTATGTCTGAATATGATGTGATTGAAAATGATCTTCAAAAGTTATATTTCAAAATTATAACCATCAGAACCAACGATCCTAAATGTACTGAAACATGGAATGAAGTTGAAGCATTGGCATATAGGATAATTGCTTTGCAATCAAAACTTTATGCGTGTCAACGCTGGAATATTTTGGTGTTGCCTGAAACACATAGATGTTTTGCCAGGTTGAAAAAGTTTTGTGACATTTCTTATAGCTTGCAAGGTTGCATATTTATGAAAGATTTCGGAGCAATTGATATTGTTCATAATGAGTTAGGAAAACTCAAAGAGGATATAGTAGATGATTCATCTAATTTCAAAAAACACATTCATGATTATTTTCAGTTTCCAAAATAAAAAAAAGCCCACTATTAAGTGTGGGCTAATTTGTTCTTATATCTTAATGAATTTATTAGTTACTACGCTCAAGCTTCTGTAAGGAACCTTGCCACACCATCAGCCGGATTTATACCGCCTGTGTGCACCGTTCCTAACTCCTCTGGAGTGACAGAGGTTGTCGGCCATACAAGCATATCGTAAAAATACTTATCAATTTTAATCCTTTCTAACTCCTTATAAAGATAGTCATCTGTATTATTACTTTTTATACAGTTTCCATAATATGCTGCTGCACTAGCTACTATATCAGCAATTTGTATTTGCGGAAACTCTACTGAGGAGTGGAAAGTTAAAGAACGAGCTTTGAGTGGAAGATCAAAAGTTCTTCGATCATAACCATATGTTTCAGGTTCTTTTGTGTAGTCCATGAACGTATCGAATAATCCTTTTCGCTCATTTATTGCTTTAGAATCATCATGCTTAATATGATACCCATTTGGATAGATTTTATCCCACTCAATGCAATGTTTAAAGAATGATGGGATGGCAGGATCAAGCATGTATTTTTCAGTATCCTCAAGGATATCTTCTATATCGCTTCTTGTAATGCTAATTCTATCAATACTACTAATAAATTTTTCATCAGATGTACAAGTTTTCAAGTATTCGACAGAGGCATAAAATTCCTCAATTGATTCATCATCCTGAATTTTAATCATTTTCATAAATTGTTCATACATCTTGTATGTTGGTTCTTTCCCACAAAGTACAGGAAGACAATAATAAAAATAATTAGATAAAGCTATATTTTGACCATTTTTGTAAATATCAATACCCCGATTGAAACTCCAACTTTCTATTAGAATATCGACTATTTTTGTAGTTAACATGTAGCTTTTATCAATAATGAAAATTTTTACACTTTCAGTATTAATGTACTTACTTTCCAACAGCCTAATAATTCCATCTTGACCTGATTTTCTACGTCTTAGCGTTTTGAAGTGTGCTTCATCAGGTGATTTGCTTCCAGTTAGTTCGAGAGCTTTAAGTGCATCCGACTTGCTTATTTGACATGAACCTAAAGTGAAACAGAATTGATTCGAATCCAAAAGATTCCCGCCAGTATTGCCCGACTCATCAAAAAATATGTCTGGTGTCATATACAATTGCCTGTTTTTCCTTGCGGCTATTTCTCTAGTTGTTTGGTTTTTCTTACTTTGTTTAGCTGCCCGTCTTTGTTGACTATTTTTACCCATATATCCCTCTACACTTTTAACGCTCTACTCGTTAACTACCCACTATTACAGTGGGCTAATTATTCTTATACGTTCTTATATGCTTTCGTCACTGCTTCTTTAAAGGCTTTTTCATCACCTTCTGGATTTTCTTTCTTCCATGCTTCAAAGTACTTAGTACCCTGAGCATTCAAGCGGCCTTTGCTGTTCAGATAGAACGTTTCTTTCTTGAACTTAGCATTGATTGGGTACTGTTCTGCATACGCAGGGCTGTATGCACGTAAGAACAAATCAACATCAGTCAGTTCTTTGTTTTTAGCAATAATTGCCTGATATACCGGATCGTTCTCTAACGCCTTCGGAAGCATCTTATTGGTGATGGTGAAAGTATGCCGTTCGTTGTTAGATGAATCTGTCAGTACTACTTCGAATGACTTGTTGGTATTCGTTTTGGTAGCTGTGGTAGCGGCTGGGGCTGATGTTTCTACGTTTTTACCCAGTACAGATAGCAGTTCTTCAACAGTACTGAAATCTGATGATTCAGCTACCAGCGATTCAAGTAGCTTGCGAGCGTTGGCCTGCTTGTGTTCTTGCAGGTCTGCAACGTAGGTTTTGAGTTGGTTTAGATTGTCGATCAGAGTATCGATATCTTCTGGTTTAACCTTTACCAGTGCTGCCCGGTCGGCATTGTCAGCACTAAGAATCCCTACATTGAAATCATTAGTATTGAGTTTGGAAAGAATCTTTGCAGTTAAGGTAGACATACTGGAACTCCACATTCGTTTTATAGTGAAAGCAGTATCGATCAATCCTAGAACAACATCAATAGCATTATAAAACTAAAATTAACTGGTTGTCATAGTACTTAACCATTCCTAATGTATTCTTTGATTGCCCATGATTGTAATCCTTTCCTTAAGTCACCAGATGATCAAATCAGGAATACTGTTACCATTCAAACATTGGTGGCTGCGGAGGTTGTTCAGTACTATCATACACGCAATTATAACCAAGTTTAGATAGTTGTTTCACGAGAGCATGTTTATAAGCAATTTCATAGCATTCAGTATAACCTTGTGCCATCGAATAACGATTGATCCTTGCTAAGTATTTTCCATTATTATTATGTATCTTTTGTTCATCATACCAGTATCCAATATTTTTAGTTTTGTGTTTGAACAAACGGAAATCATGGTATTCATAATGAATGTTAGTTCTTTCTAGTTGCTCGATACGTTGTAGTATGTTTGACGTATATCCTATTTTTACGCTACTTTCTTTTGTGTGTTTATTGCGTACTTCACACATATATATAAATTGTTCTTTCATATAGTTCCCTCAAATGAGGCGATAAATAGAGTGCTATCAATTGGGCGGCCTTCGGGCTGCCTTTTTTATCGCCTTGTTTGTTAGTAGGAGTAACGCTTAGGATATCTATTATATAAAATATTACTTTCCTAAGCGTTACCGTTACTACTTTACATGTGTAACTGCTTTAATTTTGCCCTAATTCCTTCAAGCGACTGTCTTGATTCCATGTGTTCGGAAACGGGTAGTGTTGGTGTGAAAGCTGATCTTGTGAATCGCAAGCCCGTTAGTGATAGGTGTACTACTTCACATAGTCTAACCTTCACTCCCTTCACGCTCTCTACCCTGCCCTTACCAAGCGTGATGTAACGCTCTACGATTGACTTAGCCCCCTTAGAAGAACTGCTATTTAAGCCAGTACCAGTACTGGTGATCGTCACGCATTTTGACCACAGAGGATGTTTCAACATCAATTCGGTATTACCCGCAAAGTACTCATGGAGTACCTTCTGAATAATGGCATCAGCTATATCTCGAATCGCAAAAGCGTCTAACTTAGTTCTACCCGCTATCATGTTCACAATCATTTCACGGATCGTATTACCCGTTGGGTAATAGTCTGCGTCCATATGAGCACGATAGAAGAAGCTACGATCATCAATGAACCCTTTCACAAGTGTTTCAAAATCATCCTTATGTAGCCCACGTGCTTGTAGTTTTTCTATACTCTGATCTATGGCCGTATAAAGCTCTGTAGCCTCTTCTACGGGCTTTACAGTGCCATTAATGGCATCATATAAGTACTCTTCAATGATTGCGTTCTCAGCCTCTACAGCCTCTTCTTTAAGCCTTTTGGTAGTATCGGCAATGACTGCGTTATTGTCACCATCACCATCTTCAAATCGTATAGGCTGAACAATAAAACCATAGCTCTTTAGCTCAGAAGAAAGTAATAAGAAATCATTAGCATACTCATGGATTTTATGTTCAGAGTATGCGTAATCAATACCAGTGAAAGATATGTCAAATTTGCCTTCATGGAAGTACACCATACTGCCAGCAATATCCCTACGGTACTGACTAGTGAATGAGTACTTAGCCTCTTCAGTTTGAAGTACTTCATATGTAGTTTGTAGAAGTTCTTTCATAACTTTAGCATCAGCAACTACTGCTGCACGATTGAAGATACCAACTTCAACCACTTCCCTACGATTTACATAGTACGTCACATTCTTTAGTTTGGAGATCTTACGGAAACGGTTTGTGAATTGTTCAATACGTGCGGGATGTTCATCACCTACAATAATTATATCAACTTTTTCTAACTGGTTTTCTATCGATAAACCTTCAACAATACTATATGTACCATAAAGTACATCAACTTTCATTTGACCACTTACATATAGCTCTACTACATCATCATCATTTTTCTTATCAGCATTTACCACTAAGCCATTACGCGTACACATTTGATTCAATGCTTCACACTGTGCTTTGTCATTTAGTAATACTATGGTTTTGTGTTTACTTGAATTCAATTGTTTCAGCACAAGGTCTTGTACCTTTGTTGAAACTACGGTACTGATTACTTTACGAGCCTCAGAAGGTTTATAGATTTTGTAAACTTTATTGAATTCAATCCCTGAAAAGTCATTGGGCGTAGCAGTGCCTGACATCATAATAACACTTTTGAATAGTGGGAATGAAGCAATAAGACGGTTTATCACATTTGCCTTATAACCATAATCAAGAAAGAAACCGTGAACCTCATCTATAACTAAAGTTTTATCAGCAAAGTATTCTTTATTGCTGTATTTTAGAATTGTTTCGATTTGATTCCAAGTACAAATACCAGTACTGAACACATCATTATCACCCTCAAAGGATAAACGTATGGATGTTAGCGGTACTAATACTATGTAACCTGGTTTAGCTCTCGCTTTATGGTTAGTCTCTGGATTTGCTTCTTCTATGAACTGAGTTGTTTTGCCAGTACCAACAGATGAATTTATAAGGTTTACACCACTTGACAGATCCAAATTATGAAAAATACTGCTAATGTACTGGTTAGATTCTAGTGTCCATTCTCCATTATACTTTGAACCCTGATTCATTTCTTCTCTAAGTGCGTTTGATAGCACTCTATCAATTGCTGTACCATTTAGAATGGCTTCACGTAATTTGTCTGCTTCTTCTTGTGTTTTTTTTCGGTCTACCACTCGTGGTGGCAGTATTATTTCTTCATCCATGAATTGTGTTTCCTCATATTGTGCGTTACTTCCTGTAAACGCATGTGGTACTTTTGTGCTTATTACTTTCCTAATATCAACATCTGGTTGATTATGTATTGTACTGCTGCCGACCTGTTCTTCATTGTCTTTTCTTGTACTAACCGATCAAGAAAATCGGACTGATCTTTGTTAAGCCGTACCGAAACCTGTTCGGTTTTATTGTTTTTTTCTTTCATTTACTACTCTCCTTTTGCATGCAAAACCCTATAAAATGTATGTAAAAAAGCCCCCATCTATTACAACGGGGTGAATTAAGGATTAATGTCTTATTATTTATATTATACCAGAATAATTTTGTACGTTTCATTTATTTTCTGATTTATATATAAAATATAACATAAAAGATAAAAGCATTTCATTTATCTTTATTCTGTTTTATTTATCTTTTGATTTTGATTTCGTTGAGTTATATGATTCTAAAGATTTAATTGCTTCCGCTACCATTGCTGCTACTAGAACAACTATCAAAACAATGTACCCATACGTGACCCTTCCTGATAGTAGAAATGCGATAAATACATTCATTACTATTGAAAATAGTATAAAGTCAAAAATTGTTAATCCACCTGATATGTTCTGTGTACTTATTTACTCCTGAAATGAAAAAACACGTCCAAATGAAATGATAAAGCCCCGCATTTGCGAGGCTCTTTGAATCATTCAGTACTTAATCAATCCATTCGATCTGATCTTCATTTACAACCAAATCAAGATTTTCACGTTTTAGTAGATCCAAGTATGGTCCTACTGCCTCTACGGTTTTATCCCGACTAAGTGAAAGCGTCCACATATCATAAGCATCAATGGTAACAACAACTCTAAAGACTGTTTTACCTAGTTCTTTAATGTCATAGATCCTTTCACCATTCCTTTCTGTAATGGATATTTCTTGTAGAACCTCACCACCAAAACGTTTGTTATTGATAACAATTAAATGAGAAAGAACCTCATTAAAATATTTCAGTGATATAAAAATACGCTTATCATCTAATATGTATTTCACACTTGATAGTACTAATCTCAATTCTTTACGAACTTTTGCCCTAAGCTCTACATTTGTTGGCTCTAACACATCAGAAAGATTGAAATCAAAAGCAGGAATTTCACTTTCTGCTTGTTCATGACTCAATCTGTCTTCAAGTTCATCAATCCTGTCCTGAACATCTGTTAAGCCTTCCATGAATGCTATTGATGCTTTCTTACCAGCGGCCTTACGTTCGGCTATCTTCTCTTGATAGAGTTTTTCTTCCTCTCGCAATGAAGATAATTCGATACGTAACGAGTCTAAAATACTGCTTTTGTCTGCCCTGCCCTCATTCATTAGCTTTTGGAAATCCACATTCTTAACAACCTTTAGAATGTTTTCCTCAATTCTGATGTACTGAAATGACTTTGCATCACATGTCTTTTTTTCTTCACGGTTACGACATATCACATACTTTGCACGAACATGGTTATAGTGTATGGCAATGTTACCATTACAACAGCCACATTTTAGAATACGAGGAAACAGGTTTGTTATGTAATCATCGGCAGCAATTTTGATATCTTTTCTAATACGGTTTGCAACACCATTTTTAGATAACTTTAAATTCACTCGTTCAAAAGTAAGGTTATCTATGATCCTTTGTTCAACAACGTCCTTGTCTCTGAGTACTCTAAGAACGTTAACAGTACTCCACCCGCTAGGTATCTGTTTTACGATTGCACCAGTACCTACACCAGCATCATACAGTTGGAAAATCTTCTTAACGACTTCTGGAACGTACTCCATCTTTTCAGCAGGCTTTTTCTTCTGGATCATTACTGAATCCATCATCCTGTTTGCCGTTACGAATAAATCACTATCAACAATTATTGGGTAAACGTTAGGTACTGCTTCATCATTGGAGCGTTTATGCTCACCTAGCAAACGACGATCACGAATGAGACGTGAAACAGTGACCATGTGCCACTTCGGTTTATTAAGTTTTTTGATGATCTCACCAGTACTCAATCCTTCAACGTACCAGTTAAAGCAATTTACGATCAGTTCCGCTTGTTCTTTGATGACTGAGTACTTACCGTCAACGTTCTCTAACCAAAACGGCATACGACTAGTAACAACATCACCATTGGCTACGGCCTTGTTAATCTTATTCTGCCAAGCTACTTTTGCCCTTACAGATTTCATCAGCGATTCGTTGTGTGAACGTTGCAGAATGATTTCCATCAGAATCTTTGAAAAGTTGTCATCTTTCTTTAACACCAGTCCTGTACTGATGTCATAGATAACTATGTCGTTAGTCACAATGAATTGGATTGTGTTTTCCGACCATGACGATCTGCGACTCAAGCGGTCCAAACTAGTAACCACGAGTGCGTCACCTTTGCCGTACTTGCGTCCTCGCACATCCTGCAAAAATTTACCAAGATTGGACTCCGCTGAAATGTTAGCATTTTTAAAAGCTGACACCCCTTCATCCGTTATGTAAATCCTATTTTTCGTAAAATTCTCAGGGTTATCGTCTAAGAACTGTTCAATAATTGAACGTTGGTCATCTAGTCCTGACCCACTCAAAACTTGATCAAAAGACGATACACGCTCATAACAAATAGGACGGTACATAAAAATTATCCCGTTGAAAGTGACGCTAAAAACATATAGCTGTTGAATGTTCCCACAGATTACAACAGGACGGCATGCCATGAATATATTCGATCACTATCGCCAGCGCTATGAAGCTGCCAAGGACGAAGAGTTCACACTGCAGGAGTTTCTTACCATTTGTCGGCAAGATCGCAGTGCCTATGCCAATGCGGCAGAACGACTATTGATGGCTATCGGTGAGCCGAATATGGTTGATACTGCCCAGGAGCCACGGCTTTCCCGTCTGTTTTCGAATCGGGTCGTCGCCCGATATCCTGCGTTTGAAGAATTTTACGGCATGGAAGATGCCATCGAGCAGATTGTTTCCTACCTGAAGCACGCTGCTCAGGGTCTGGAAGAGAAGAAACAGATCCTGTATCTGCTGGGTCCTGTCGGCGGTGGTAAATCCTCGCTGGCCGAGCGGCTGAAAGCCTTGATGCAGCGCGTGCCCATTTACGTGCTCAGCGCCAACGGCGAACGCAGCCCGGTCAACGACCATCCGCTGTGTCTGTTTAACCCGCAGGAAGATGCGCAAATTCTGGATAAAGAGTACGGCATTCCCCGTCGCTATCTCGGCACGATTATGTCGCCGTGGGCGGCGAAACGCCTGCATGAATTTGGCGGTGACATTACCAAATTCCGCGTGGTGAAAGTCTGGCCGTCGATTCTGGAACAGATTGCGATTGCTAAAACCGAACCGGGTGATGAGAACAACCAGGATATCTCTGCGCTGGTCGGTAAAGTCGACATCCGTAAACTGGAAAACCACGCGCAGAACGATCCTGATGCTTACGGTTATTCCGGTGCGCTGTGCCGCGCCAACCAAGGGATCATGGAGTTCGTTGAGATGTTTAAAGCGCCGATCAAGGTGCTGCATCCTCTGCTGACCGCAACCCAGGAAGGTAACTACAACGGTACGGAGGGGATCTCCGCCCTGCCGTTCAACGGTATTATTCTGGCGCACTCCAACGAATCGGAGTGGGTCACTTTCCGTAACAACAAGAACAACGAGGCCTTCCTTGACCGTGTTTACATCGTCAAAGTGCCTTATTGCCTGCGGATCTCCGAAGAGATCAAGATTTACGAAAAACTGCTGAACCACAGTGAGTTGGTTCATGCGCCTTGCGCCCCGGGAACCCTGGAAACGCTGTCGCGCTTCTCGATCCTGTCGCGCCTGAAAGAGCCAGAAAACTCCAGCATCTACTCGAAAATGCGCGTCTACGACGGTGAAAGCCTGAAAGATACCGACCCGAAAGCGAAATCCTACCAAGAATATCGCGACTACGCCGGCGTTGATGAAGGGATGAACGGTCTTTCCACGCGCTTTGCGTTCAAAATCCTCTCCCGCGTGTTCAACTTTGACCACGCCGAAGTGGCGGCTAACCCGGTACACCTGTTCTACGTGCTGGAACAGCAGATTGAGCGTGAGCAGTTCCCGCAGGAGCAGGCTGAACGTTATCTGGAGTTCCTCAAAGGCTATCTGATCCCGAAATACGCCGAGTTTATTGGCAAAGAGATCCAGACCGCCTATCTGGAGTCTTACTCCGAGTATGGGCAGAACATCTTTGACCGCTATGTCACCTATGCCGATTTCTGGATCCAGGATCAGGAGTATCGTGACCCGGATACCGGCCAGCTGTTTGACCGTGAGTCACTGAATGCGGAGCTGGAAAAAATCGAGAAGCCTGCCGGGATCAGTAATCCGAAAGACTTCCGAAATGAGATCGTCAACTTCGTGCTGCGCGCCAGAGCGAACTTCAGCGGACGCAATCCGAACTGGACCAGCTACGAAAAACTGCGCACCGTGATTGAGAAGAAAATGTTCTCCAATACCGAGGAGCTGTTGCCGGTCATTTCGTTTAATGCCAAAACCTCAACTGACGAGCAGAAAAAGCACGACGATTTTGTCGACCGCATGATGGAGAAAGGTTATACCCGCAAACAGGTTCGCCTGCTCTGCGAGTGGTACCTGCGCGTGCGTAAATCGTCCTGATAGCCCGGTGCCCGGCGGCGCGTTGCTGTCGGGCCTACATAAGATGCGAACCGTAGGCCGGATAAGCAGCGCGCATCCGGCCCTGCGCCGCAGCATAAAGTTGGCAAATGCAGTACGGGGGGCATATGACCTGGTTTATTGACCGGCGTCTTAACGGCAAAAACAAGAGCACGGTGAACCGCCAGCGCTTCTTGCGCCGTTATAAAGCGCAAATCAAACAGTCGATCTCCGAGGCCATTAACAAGCGTTCGGTAACCGACGTAGACAGTGGGGAGTCCGTTTCCATTCCAACGGACGACATTAGCGAACCGATGTTTCATCAGGGACGCGGCGGTTTGCGCCATCGCGTTCATCCCGGCAACGACCATTTCATTCAGAACGATCGTATCGAACGCCCGCAGGGTGGTGGCGGTGGCGGCGGCGGCAGTGGTCAGGGCCAGGCCAGCCCGGACGGGGAAGGTCAGGACGAATTTGTGTTTCAGATCTCCAAGGATGAGTATCTGGATCTGCTGTTTGAAGATTTGGCCCTGCCGAATCTGAAGAAGAATCAGCACCGTCAGTTGAATGAATATAAAACGCACCGGGCTGGCTATACCGCCAACGGCGTACCGGCCAATATCAGTGTGGTGCGTTCATTGCAGAACTCCCTGGCGCGGCGTACCGCCATGACGGCGGGCAAACGGCGTCAGCTTCGCGAGCTGGAAGCCGATCTGGATAGCGTGGAGAACAGCGAGCCGGCGCAGCTGCTCGAAGAGGAGCGTTTGCGTAAAGAGATAGCCGAACTGCGCGCCAAAATTGAGCGCGTGCCTTTCATCGACACCTTTGACCTGCGTTACAAGAATTACGAAAAACGTGCCGAACCCTCAAGCCAGGCGGTGATGTTCTGCCTGATGGACGTTTCCGGCTCGATGGATCAGGCCACCAAGGATATGGCCAAACGCTTTTATATTCTGCTCTATCTGTTCCTGAGCCGAACCTATAAGAACGTGGAAGTGGTCTATATTCGCCACCACACCCAGGCGAAAGAGGTGGATGAACATGAGTTCTTCTACTCCCAGGAGACGGGGGGGACTATCGTGTCCAGCGCCCTGAAGCTGATGGATGAGGTGGTGAAGGAGCGTTACGACCCGGCGCAGTGGAACATCTATGCAGCCCAGGCATCAGATGGTGACAACTGGGCAGATGATTCGCCGCTGTGCCATGAAATTCTGGCGAAAAAACTGCTGCCGGTGGTGCGCTACTACAGTTATATCGAGATCACCCGCCGCGCCCACCAGACGCTGTGGCGTGAGTACGAGCATCTGCAAGCGATGTTCGATAACTTCGCGATGCAGCACATTCGCGATCAGGACGACATCTACCCGGTCTTCCGGGAGCTGTTCCATAAGCAATCGGCCACCAGCAACAGTTAACTCCACCGCCGGTCACTGACCGGCGGTGTTACGTTAGCCTCAGAAGGTGACGTTCATTTTCGCCCAGACGGTGCGGCCAGGCTCATTCACCGGGGTATCAGAGGAGTAACCAAA
>Ga0256408_1000359_pt1 | contig 38957 bp, 56 predicted proteins | sample PhyAR1_FD_185998 | JGI IMG/M metagenome (GOLD analysis project Ga0256408, IMG submission 185998) | Leaf surface microbial communities from alfalfa plants in UC Gill Tract Community Farm, Albany, California, United States - DLSL A.R1 | ecosystem: Host-associated > Plants > Phyllosphere >...
TGCCGCCATCACGCTTAAGTAAGTACGCGCTCATCCTTGCCTCGCTACGATTGTAGCAGACAGTCGTTGCAAGCAGCGATTTTCGTAAAACTCTAAGCCTTTTCAATGCCTTAGAGTTTATGGTGCCGCTTACAGGACTCGAACCTGTGACCCCCGCATTACGAACGCAAGAGATATCGCGGATTTCTGCCGATAGCTGACCGTTCCGAACCGGGCCAGACGCAAATTTAGCCTGCGAAATCAGTGAAGGCTCTCGGTCAACACCGGAGGCTCACCGGAGCGCTTTAGGCTGGTCATCCCCATCCCGCCGGACGGCGGGGCTTCATCACGCACACGCGGGCGCGGCTGTCGCATGCGATTCAGCCAGCCCTTTTGTGCGTCCTGAACACTTCGGTTGGGGAAGCCGAATGTCGTACGCATCAGCGCACGGGACTACCAAGATCATTACCGGCCTTGCGGCCAAGCTCGGGGGAAAGGTTCGCGGCGGCGATCCGGTCCACCGCCATTCGATCGACGAGAACGCACCCGACGCGCAGCCCTGGGAGTATAATCGGTTTGCCACGTCGGCCGAGCGGATCGCGACAGTCGAGACGCTGGTCCAAACCGCTCAGGAACTCAGCGCGCTCCATTACAAGCGCTTCCCGCGTAAGCAGCTGTTCGCGCTGAAGGCGGGGCATAGTGCGCTGACGGCCGAAATAGAGAGGCTGATGGGCATGTCCCCGACCGAGCGGCCAGTCGGCCGCCTCGCGGTAGTCCGTCAGGAACTGGCCGCGATCGAGGCCGAATTGGACGAGGCCGAGAAACGGTTGCGCCCCGTCGACGTGAATGTGCTGCGCGCGATCCTTTCGTTCATGTGCGGAAAGACCGGCCGAATGTTCCCCTCAGGGGAAGAGATCGCGGCTAGGGCAATCTGCTGCGTGAAAGGAGTATGGCGTTCACTCGCCCGTCTACGGCACCACGGCTTTATCGATCGGATCAGGCGGAGCCGTAAGAAAGCGGACTGCGATGGACACTTCGGCCCGCAGCGGGAGCAGACCTCCCACGCGTATTTCCTGAATCACCGACGCACTATGGCGAAGCGCATCTACCAGCGCTTTATCCAGCTTCGTGAGATGCGCTGGAAGCGGCTAGGCAAAAACACCCCAGTGCCTGTCTCTGCCGTCCCAGAGGCCCCTAAGGCCGTTTTAAGGGGCAATTCTCCCCTCGCCGACGCCATCCACCGGCTCGGTATCTCTCTCGCAAACGCGAATCCCTGAAAGTCCATGTATCAGGACCTTAAGAGCTAAGTGGATGAGGAGTCGCTATCGCGACACGTTGATTTGACTGCCGACCCTGTGGAAACCGATTGCCTGCTTGTCCCCCCGGGCCGAAGCGGATCACCCCACGCACCTGAACGCCAAGATTTGGCTGTCGGGACGGGCGGCTTGCGCCGCCCAGGGCTATCGATGGGGGGAGAGCACGAACCGTGCCACCCCATTTCGGCCGATCGCACGCGGACAGGTCGTCCGGGCTTGCTTCGCACCGCATCAGGGTGCATCAAATCGCAACGGGTGCAGTCGCTGATATCGCTTGATTTCCTGCAACGCAGGGCCTTCGACTGCATCAAATGCGACCCAAGAAGCCTGCGGGCGAGGCGCGGGGGCAAGCGCGGCGCGCCGGGTTGAGGTTTTCAGCGCGTAATTTTGTTGCGCGAAATAAAATTACAAAACCTTTGAAATTTTATTACAAAATATAATTTTATAACAAATTATACAATTTTGCACGGTTCCTCTTGATATGCGCCCCGGGAAGTTCCGGGGCGCGTGCGATTATTCAGAACTATCGGCAAATCGGGTAGTTGCTGATGATCACCTCGCCCACGCGCTTCGGCGCGGCCCCGCCGATCGTGTAGGTGGTTTGCTCGCTGGCGATCATGAACGCCGCAAAGCATTCGCGTACCCCCGGGGTATCGTTGAGCGAGAGCACGAACTTCCCCCGGATACCGCCCAGCTGGGCTGCGAGGCGGGCGAAGTCGTCACGGCTGAACACCTCGACGCCATAGTCGTCCTCGCAGCCCCAGTAGGGCGGGTCGAGATAGAACAGCATCCCGGGGCGATCGTAGCGCCGGATGAAATCGGCATAGCCCAGCTGCTCGATCACGACGCCACACAGGCGATCGTGCAGGTCCGCGAGATCCCGCTCCAGGCGCAGCACATTGAACCGGGCCGCGCTGCTACTGTCGACGCCATAGCTGCGACCGGTCACCTTGCCCCCGAATGCCAGGCGCTGGAGATAGAGGAACCGCGCCGCGCGTTGAATGTCGGTCAGGTGTTCGGCGGGCAGGGCCTGCTGCCGCTGGAATTCGGCTCGGCTGGCCATGAGCCAGCGCATGTGGTCCATCAGCACCGTATAGTGCTCCCGCACCACGCGGAAGAAGTTCACCACGTCGCCGGATATGTCGTTGATGAACTCGGCTTTCGGCCGCTGTCGCCGGCGAAGGAAAATCCCGCCCATGCCCACGAACGGCTCCGCATAGCCGTCATGGTCGGTCTGATCGATGATGGGGACGATCCGGCCGGCAAGGTTGCGCTTGCCGCCGATATAGCCGGCCGCCGGCTTGGTGGCGGCGATAGCGATACGATTGGAATTGGTTGACATAACGAGAGCGATACAGTCCATGCGCCCCGCCCGTTGCGCGGGTGCGGGGTGGCCAGGTCGGCCAATCTGGTCATGGCGAGGCTTGCTCTCGTCGTCGGTGCGGGGTGCAACCCGCTCGACCCCGCTCCAGCATCATGGAATCGCGGACAACGCCCGCCTGTTGTCGCGTGGGCGAGTACAACAGCTTGGGAATTAGGGCGCAAAGCGCTCGATCAGCGATGTCTGATCAAACGTCCGCTCGCACCGCTTTGATGCCTGAAAGCGGCGTGGCAGGTTTCGCCCAGACTCGGCCGTTCAGACCGCCATCCCCGCTCCCCAACTCCTGCCATTCATTCATCATTACCACAAACATTCGATTGGCGCGATTTGGGACGAACCCGTCATTCCTGCTCAGTCCGTAAATGCCAGCTTCCGACACGAGCCGACGTTCGCGCATTCAGCGACCTTGGCTCATTTAACGTGCAAACTTGTTCGATTGCCCTCTGACGAGTCTCAAGAATTCGATCGCGGATAGCCCTCGCTCTCGTACATCTTGAAAACGCGTCGCTCGCACGTGCTATTGATCGGTTCGCATCAATGTGGTTCAGCAGTCTACATTGGCACGGTCGCGCGGAAGCGCCGGCCGACCCAGGGGTAGTCTAGAATGACGGAACAGCGATGACGATCACAATCCTCGGCACTGCCGTCGACGCCCGGACCAACACGCCGGTGGTCTATACGCAAATGACAATTCCCGAATATCTGACGATCGTTGGTACGCGATTTGAGGAGTTCCACCTTCAGCGCAAGCGTGAAAAGCACAAGGCGTATGGGCGGCTCGAGGCGGACATCAGAGATGGAGCGCTCCTCCCCTCCATCACGCTCGCTGTGAAACCTGAGAGGGTCGCCGACGCTCTGCCTGCGCTTAGCGATTATCTTGCGGACTCAGGCGCGGCAGGTGCGCTGGCCGACGCGCTGAACTCACCTGGGACGGTCGATATTCTGGATGGGCTGCAACGCACATATATCATGCGGGATCTCGAGAGCCGAGGTGAAACGTTTAAGCGGGATCAGAAAATACTGGTCGAATTCTGGCTCGAGCGAGATCTGCACAACCTCATTTATCGGATCATAGTGCTGAATGCCGGCCAAAAGCCCATGTCGATCCGACACCAACTTGAGCTGCTCTTCGCGTCACTGCAGGAGTCGATTCTGAGGCGGTTACCTGGCGTCGAAATCTACTTGGAACGGGATAATACCCGGCGTACTCGGCCCAAGAAATTCGCCTTTGATGTAGTCGTTAGTGCGTACCAAGCAATGATCACAGGCTCTCCAGAGATCCAGAAGGCTAATCTCGTGGCCAACGAGCTCATAGAAAGCAGTGCGCTAGATCTTGGCGAACAGGGTGTTTCCGAGCAGTTTGACCGCTTCGTTGAGATGCTGAGGCGATACGTTGAGTTCGACGAACAGGCCGCTCGGATCTATGAGGGAGGGATGGCTATCGCTGACGTCGATGACGATGCCAATTCCAGTGGTGCGGGTCAGAAGGTCGCGACGGGTATTACTAACTGGTTTGCGACGAGCAACGTTATGTCCGCCTTCTTCGCTGCGGTCGCCCAGTTCGGGAACGGCGACCAGCGCAGGCGCCGTGTAGAAGAGGCGCTGAACGAGCTGGGGCGAGCGTTGGAGAGTGCGCCAGTAGGAACGGACCCCCTTGGGCTCGAGGATTTTGCGAAGCTTCGGTCGGGCTTCAATCCTCGCAAAGTCAACGTTGGCGTCGCCACGCGCCGACTTCTCACCAACGGGTTCAAGGAATACTTCCGCGAGGGAGGCGAGGTTCCGCTTGCCGGATGCTGGACGCTGGCGGCCGAGTAAATGGACGCCGCTGAGATCGTCGCCGCTGCAACTGCTGGTCTTTTGCCGAAGGTTGAGGACGTAGATCCCTCAACCGCGCGAATGGAGGGCGATTGGTTGGCCGTCAGCGGCCGCGTCGTCATGCCCGTGGACGGTGTAGCCTGGGCTCTTGATCGGACTACCGATCTTCCAATTTTCGACGAGCTCAACGCTACCTTGGGTGTTCTCTGCCTCGTTGCGGGCCGGGCGGCCGGGAGATTGCAGGATCTCACACGTTACCAGTACACGGCGTTACTAGCTGACGCGCCTAACGTCGACGGCCTAGTTGGATCGGTGCTCTTCTCGCGTGACTACGTGATAATTGAGGAGGGCGCGTTCGCGCGGTACGTTGAGCATTACCGGTCGGGCTCCGCGATCTGGGGTGGCTTTAGCCATGGTGAGTCCCCAGCCGAAGACTCGGGCGTCATTACCGAAATCCGAGCGCGACGAGACGTTATTGCCCCCACTCCTCACCACATCAGCTCTTTCCGCCGTCTTACACGGGCGACAGGCCCGCGCGAACAGTTTCTGCGAACATATCATACAATAGAGCTGCTGTTTGACTACATCACCTATCGCCATTTGGTGAAAGCGGGTGACGATCTCGTTGATTTCGGAAAGATTATGTCTGTCTATCAGCGAGCCGAGCTTGCGAGACTCAAGGGAATTTTGCGAGAATTTTGTCGCGATTTTGACGCGGTAGCGGCGACTATGGTGAAATTAGGAGAGTTCCTGGATCGGGCGCAGGACATGTTCCAAGTTCACGGAAAAGACGGAAATCCTCTTGGGGAGGAACCGAAGTGGAACGCGTTCTGTGATTTGATCGAGGCGGGTTCGCTCGAACGTTCGAGCGTGAAGACCACCATCCTAGCGAAAAACGACGAAGCCTTCGACACCTTGTTCGCGAACCTCGCCGCCTATCTAATCTACCGAATGAGAAGTTCGATCGCGCACAGCCGCATCGGGGAGTACCTGCTGACGGATGCGGACGACGCAATGATCGCGGGCTTCGGCCTGCCCCTTCTGCAGGAAGTGGCAGGACAGGTTTTCGGCAGCGCGGAGCTCGCGGCATTGGTAGCCTGAGTAAAAAGCCGCCAGCTAACCGCGAGCGTGGTCAGGCTATTTGTTGGAAATGAACTTACGCGATTTTTGAAAGATGAATTAAAGGAAGGTTCCGGGACTGGTAAAAATGCCCGCTGAACGTTGGCATCTGGCGCGCTGCTTGCGGGCCGCTCGACGGGACAGGAATGGCGGGTTCCGGCAAAAGTAGCCGTTTACGCCTGCGCCGTGGAACGGCTTGAGTTGGTCGTCAGCTGTCGTGGCGCCGTCCATGAACAGACGGCCGTTATCGTCCTTGCGCACCGGAAAGCTGCCGGGCCGCTCGCCACCACGAGCAGACATATCGCGATCGCCGACTTGCGGGCGTTCGATGTCGAGCATAGGTTTCCGCGATGCACGAACGACTTGTTTTGTTGCCGCTTCTTCTTGTGGTTCCAACTGCGGCACAAGCTGACTGCCCTTCCGCTTTCACTCCGGCTAATCTCAAGGTGGTGCGGCCTACAATGCCCCCGCTGCCACAAAGGGATCGGTATCCATATCCCCAAGCCAAAGTCCGGGTAACCTGCAAGATCAAGGCAGACGGCCACTTAAGCGCGTGTTCGTCTGACCTGGATGATGAAAGAGGGCCTGCGCTCGCGGCCTACGTGGCACACTGGCAGGTGTCAGCGCCTCGCCAACGTCGCTGTCCGGTTCGCGGGCGGCAGTTCATCGCCAAGTTCAGGCTGTGGAACGGCGATTAACCACCAGAGACGGACAGGCCGGTTACATCAAGCTTTGCCGTTCGCCCCTCCCTGGCGCTCATACGGCCGGAACCGCACCGCCTCGAGCCCCAGCCAATCGTTGAGCTCGAGCATCCGCATCATGAGCGGATCGATTTCCGCCTGGTGGAAGACGTCCGCCGCTTTCGCCACATCGCCAAATCCGCCCGTGTTCTGCGGCACGACGCCGAGGAGCACCGGCGGGACGCGGTGCGCCGCCAGGACGTCGTCGCGGGTCGTGCCCTTGACACCCATGAACTCATCCTTGGCGGCGGCCTCACCGACCGGGATGACCTTCACCCCGTCCTTGTCACCGCCTGGGATGTGCAGGAAGATGTTTCGGAAGTTGCCCGGCCCCTTGGACTCTGCGATCGCCGCGTCGAGATCGTCAGCATCCGCGTCCGCGAACTTCTCCTCCGACACATACAAGATGTAGCCGGCGTGACTGCCGTTTGCGAAATACCGGCGACGGAAAACGGTCGCCGCCTCGTTGAGCAGCCCCGACTGCAGCGCCGATAGCCATTCGGGCAGGCCATAGATTTCCTGCGCCAGGTCCTCCTCCCAAAGGTGAAAGACGCTGCCAGGCAAGAAGGTGGTTGCCTGGCGATACCCGTCGATCCAGAAATACTCATCATCCCGGCCGCGCCGCGTGTTGATCGCCGGTGCATTGACCAGCGTCATCGCCCGCCCGGCCAGGTTGTTGCGCCGTTCCAAATAGGCGTTGCCCATCGCCAGGAAGTTTAGCGCGAACGCCCCGAAGTTTTTCCGATCGAGCCAGCGCGACGGCTCGAAATGGCGCACCAGCTGGTTGACCTTGTACTTCAGCGCCGAGCTATGATGCGGCGACATGTGACGCGATCGTGCCAGCGCCTCCATCTTGATCGGCGGTTCATACCACCGGCCGTTAAACCGCGCCTCGGCATTACGCAGCAGGTCGCGCCGATCGAGGACGCCCTCCGGCTCGCCGAAGTGGAAGGCCCGCCGGCGCTGGACGGCCGGGGCGCTGGCGCCGATCGGCGGGGTCGCGGCGATCGCGGTGGTGGCCACGGGGTTCGCGCCGGCGCTGGCGATCGTCGGGGGCGTCTGATCCATTACCTCTTCCAATTCTCAGGCGTGATTTGCGATTGCCGGTGTTGACCGGGTCGAGCGGTTCGTTGTGGAGGACGTGCATGATCGCCCAGGCGAGATCCGCGTGGCCGGTTTCGCCGGCGCGGCTGGCGACATAGGTGATCTGCTTCTGCGCGCCGGTGAGCTCGGCGCGGATCGACATGAAACTCTGCGCGATATCGAGCGCACCGCTGTCGAACTGGATGCGGCGGCTGGAGAAGACGTTTTTCGCCTTCAGGACCATCTCGGTCTTGACCGCGACATTGTAGTCGATGCGGCGCGCGGTCGGGAACGAGTTGCGGATGACCTTCCAAGTCGCCGCGCCCATCCCCGTGCTGTCGACGGCGATGTAACCGACATTGTAGCGATCGCGGAACGCCAGCACGAATGCCGCCAGCTTCTCGAAATCGCATCCCTTCAGGCGATGCTTTTCCAGGACGCGGAAGACGCCGCCCGGCTTGTCGGGTGGTGCCAGCACGACCACGGCCGCCTCGTCGCCGGCTGCGCTTTCCGCCGGGTCGACACCGATATGGACCTCGCGATCGCCATAGGGGCGCAGCGCATAGGGATCGTAATCCTTCGACCAGGCGTCCCAGCTGTCGACCATCGCCCGCCGCATGAGGGCGAACGGGAACATCGACGAACTATCGTCGACGAAATTGCACATGAACAGGTTGTCGAAGATGTCGGGCGCATAGCGCTTGCGCAGCCTCTCGATGTCGAACAGGTCGCACCCGCCCGCCTCGGCGTCCATGATCGAAACGCGTTGCCGCCAGATGCCATCGGGGCCGAGGATGCCGCGCCGCAGGTCGTCGTCGCTGAATTCGAATTTGACCCGCTCGGACTTGTCGCGGCCGTCATTGTATTTCTCGCCCGACCAGGTGCGGTAGGCTTGGTGCGCGATCGTCGACGGCGTCGAGAAATAGGTGATGCGGTATCGCTTTTGCGACGCCATGGCGCTGGCCACGTCGTCGATCTGGTCGAAGCCGTAAATCCAGAAGGCTTCGTCGACATAGACGTCGCCGTGATAGCTCTGCGCCGTCCGGTAATTGGTGCCCAGGAAGTAAAGCTTCGGGCTCTCGCCGTTAGGCCCGGTCACGCCCTCCAGGTCCAAGACGATCGGGTCGCCTTCCAGCTTAACACCTGTCACCGACATCACGAAGTCGACGATATATTGCCGGAAATTATTGGCCTGCGCCCGGCTGGCCGAAATAAAGATTTGGTTGTTGCCCGTCTCCAGCATCCGAATGAATGCTTCGCGGGCGAAATAATAGGTCGCGCCGATCTGGCGGCTTTTCAGAATGAAGCGCGTCGACATCGCGGTCGACGACATCAGGTCATCCTTGGGACCACGCCATGCCAGCTGATAAGCGAACAGGCCCTGCTCGAATGCAGCCTTCAACTCGCCGATGTGGTCGCTGGTCAGGAAATTCTTGCGGGCCTTTTTCCGCTCGCCCGCGTTGCGGGCCGCGATCCTGGGGTTCAGGTCGCCCTCATGGCCGTCCGGCGCATTGTGGCGTCGGACGCGCGCCTGGCGCTCCAGCAGCCGCCCGAGCGCATCCATGCTTTTCAGGTCAGCGCCGGTGTGGTGCTCCTTCCAGATGAGCAACTGCAGCCGCGCCTCCAGCGCCTGGTCGACGCGATCCAGCGGCGCGGTCTCCTCCCACTTGTCGCGCGATTTCCAGCTTCGGATCGTATTGGCGTTAAGGGATAGCAGTTCGGCGATCTGCTCGCAGTCATAGCCCTGCCAATAGAACAGCTTCGCCTTGCGGCGCGCGTCGAAGGTAGGAGTGGCCAGGATCATCGCCGGTGACGCTAGACGCGGCCGGGGGTGCGACGATCGCCCCGCCTGTTGTCACGCTCTGGCTTACAACATCACCGCGTTGCGATTTGGGGCCTCTCCGCGCCTGTTGCGGGCTCCGGCGCGGCCGACTGTCCCCCTTTCCGGTCGGTCGCGCCACCCTGTTTCCTGTCGGAGCTCGCGAGACCGCCCATGCCCAAGACCCGTATTTTCCGCGTCGCTGTCGAGGGCGATACCGTCGACGGTCGCACGATCGAGCGCAGCTGGCTGGTCGACGCGGCCGAGACCTACAACCGCGACACCTATGGCGCGCGCGTCAACATGGAGCATATTCGCGGCGTCACGGCGGACAAGCCCTTCAAGTCCTATGGCGACGTGCTGTCGCTGTCGACCGAGGAGGTCGAGCTTTCGATCGGCGGCAAGAAGGTCAAGAAGCTGGCCCTGAATGCCGAGATCGAGGCGACAGACGATCTGGTCGCGATGAACAGCGACAAACAGAAAATCTACACGTCGATCGAAATCCAGCCGAATTTCGCCAATACCGGCAAGGCGTATCTCGTCGGCCTGGCCGTCACCGACAGCCCCGCCTCGCTGGGGACCGAGGTGCTGAATTTCGCCCTCAAGCACCCCGGCATGATCCGCACCGGGCCGCAGCCGCAGCAGCCCGGCAATGTCTTTTCGATCGGGATGGAGACGCGCTTCGAGCTCGCCTCCGGCGAGGTGGCGACGCCGCCCGCCGATAGCTCGGCCGGGCTGCTCGCTGCGGCGACCGCCTTTTTCACCAAGCTGACCAAGGGTGTGGGCGGTGATACCGCCCCGGCCGACCCGGTCGTGCCACCCGCGCCGACCCCGCCCGCCAATGACAATGAGGCGCAATTCTCGGCGATCGGGGAGGCCATGACGAAGATGGCGGCCGCCATGACTAAGCTGGGTGAGGAATTCCGCAAGGACCTCGGCACTTTGCGGGGCGAGCATTCGCAGCTGAAGGCGTCGATCGAGACGACCGAGAGCCCGCGCCAGCCGCGCCGCGATCCCGCCACCGGCGGAGCGACGCAGGCCTACAAGCGCGCCGAGTGCTGACCCGCTGTCCCGACCAACCCCGCGCCTGACCGCCCCTTTAGGACCCGCTTTCCATGAAGAACGACACTCGCAAGCTGTATAACAGCTATCTGGACAATATCGCCGAGCTCAATGGCGTCGACGACGTGACCGTCCGCTTTGCCGTCGACCCGACCGTGTCGCAGCGCATCGAGACCAAGCAGCAGGAATCGTCCGATTTTCTCGGTCGGATCAACGTGTTCCTCGTCGACGAACTTGAGGGCGAGACGGTCGGTGTCGTATCCGGTGGCCCGATCGCCAGCCGGACCGACGTTTCCACAAAGGATCGCCAGACCAAGGACCCGACTGGCCTGGTCGCACAGCGCTATCGCTGCGAGGAGACCGACTACAATACCCACATCAGCTGGGCCAAGCTGGACCAGTGGGCCAAATTCGACGATTTCGAAGTCCGGCTGCAGAACGTCATCGTCAACCAGCAGGCGCTGGACCGAATTCGCATCGGCTTTCGTGGCCTGTACGTGGCGGCCGAAAGCGATCTGGAGGCAAATCCCAACCTTGAGGACATGAACATTGGGTGGCTCCAGGAATTGCGCCTGAAGTCGCCTGCCCAGGTCATGGGATCGACGACCGCCAAGCCTGCTTCGGATCGCGTCAAGGCCGTCACCACGGCTGCTCCGATCAAGGTCGGCCCGGCCCAGGTCTACAAGAATATCGACGCCGTGGTGTATGACGGCATCGAGCTCCTGGCGCCGTGGCACCGCGAACGCACCGATCTGGTGGTCATCGTCGGCCGTAAGCTGATCCACGACAAATATTTCAAGGTCGTCAACAAGGATCACAAGGCGAGCGATCAGCTGGCAGCTGACGTCATCATGTCGGAAAAGCGCCTCGGCGGCCTGCCCGCCGTTCGGGTGCCGTATTTCCCTGAAGACGCGGTCCTCATCACCACCTTCGACAACCTGTCGATCTATGTGCAGGAGGAGTCGCGTCGGCGCGAAGTGCTCGAGAATTCGAAGCGCAAGCGGATCGAGGACTATCAGTCATCGAATGACGATTACGTGGTGGAGGATCATACGCTCGCTGCGCTGATCGAGAACATCAAGTTCGACGACACCCCGGCCGCGTGATGACCCCGGCGCAGCAGCACCGAGCCCTGATGCTCGGAGAGATCGCGGCCGAACAGACCGCGACCGCCGGTGGTAGGCGGCACGGTGTCGCTGCGACCGAATATGAGCTTCAGCGCGCGCGCCTGGGCGTCGATCTGCGCCGACTGCATGAGCTGCAGTCGGTCGAGCGCAAGATCGAGCTCAAGCGCCAGCTGCTGCCCGGCTATGTCGGCTGGGTCGAAGGCGTCATGGCGGCGAACGTCGCCAGCGAAGACGACATCCTGACCCATGTGATGATCTGGCGGCTCGACGTCGGCGATTTCGCCGGGGCCTTGCCGCTCGCCCGTTTCGTGCTTCGGCACGGACTCACCTTGCCCGAGCGCTTTAGCCGCACCGCGCCCACCCTGATCTGTGAAGAGATCGCGGATGCCGCGCTGAAGGCGCTCGGGCAGGACCAGGACTTCGATATCGCGATCCTTCGCGACGTCGAGGTCCTGGTCATCGACGAAGATATTTTCGACCAGGTCCGCGCGAAGCTGGAAAAGGCGATCGGCCTTTGCCTGGCGCGCGCGGCCGACACGATCGCGCCCGACGCGGACGGCCCCGCCGGTGCCCGTCGCGGTGCCCAGGAACAGGCGCTGCGCCACCTGCGCCGCGCCGTCGAGCTCGACGGCAATGCGGGCGTGAAGAAGCGCATCGAAAAGCTGGAGCGGGATATCCGCGCCGCCACGCCCGCCCCGGAATCGACCAATACCGCCCAGCACCCGGGCGATGAACAGGGGAAGTGACATGAAGCGTGTATCGATTTTTGTCCTGACCGCGACTGCCGCGCTCGCCGTGGCCGCTTGCGGACCGACTGCGCGGGAAAAGTGCGAGGGCGCTAAGGACGTCGTGACGTGCCTGGCCGCTGCAAATTCGGGCGGCGGTGCCGGGGATATGCTGGTCGGTGGACTGGCAGGTGCGGCGATCGCTTCGGCGCTGCACCGCCCGGCCGCGTCGTCGACGGTCATCCAGCACGTCGCCCCGTCGCCGGTCGGCTATCGTAGCGATCGTCGCGCCTATGGCTTCACGCCTGCCAAGAGCGTCATGACGACCACGACCACCCGTCGCGGACTTTTCGGATCGCGTACCGTGACCCGGACCACCCAATTCCGGTCGAGCTATCGCTCGCGCCGATGACCGGCTCGCCCCCCGGCGCTCGGGGGGCGGTTCATAGTCGCGCGATCGGCTTCGGCCGCAGAGCACGGCCCTTGATCCCCACCCCCCGTAAACCGGGGCGAGCCTTCCAGGATCTAGTCCATGTCCTTTGTCGCCGCGCCGCCCGCCCAGGATGCCCCGCCGATCGGCGACACGGTCGCCGGTGACGGCTGGTGGCCCGCCCTGTCGATCGCCGCCTTTCGCGCGTCCATCGATGTGCCCACCGCCGTCCCCCCCCATCGCGTCGCCGAGGCGCTGTTGGGTGGCTTCATCTCGGTCGATAGCGAGCTCGCCCCATGGCGCGCCGCACAGGAGGCAGCGGGCGTCGCCAGGCTGCAGGACGTGCCCGGCCCGACCAATCGCAAGATCGGCGACGAGCCGCGCCTGGTCGCGCTCTGGCGGCGCGCGGTCCATGCCTATGCCGCTTCCGACCTTGCCGACACCCAAAGCGACATCAGCGCGACCAATGACGGGCGCGCCCGGCATGAGGAACGCGCTTCCGGCGCGGGCGAGCATCAGCGCCAGGCGACCGTCGCCATTCGCGATTTCCTCGGCCGTCGCCGATCGCGGGTGCGGCTGCAATGACCGATACGATCCCCGCGCTTCAGGGGGAATCGCTCGACGCCCTGGTGTGGCGCGTGACGGGCCAGGGCAGCGGCGCGGTCGAGCGCGTGCTGCAGGCCAACCTGGGACTGGCGGCGATCGCCGCCTCCCTGCCCGAGGGGCACCCCGTCTTCATTCCGATCCTGCCCCGGGCGGCATCGGACCTTCCCCTCCTACAGCTTTGGGACTGACCATGGACAAGCTTTTGCATGAGGTGGTCGACTGGGCGCAGGCGTTCTTGCTCAGTCTCGTCCCTCCGGCGCTCGGCGCGATCGTCAGCCTTTTCTATGAGCCGGGCCTGACCTGGTCGGCGCGCGCTGCGCGTCTCTGGGTGGGCGTCACGATCAGCTATTTCGTAGGCCGGGCGCTCGGCGTCGTCGCCGATTTCCATCCCTATGTGCTGCAGGCGGTCGCCTTCCTACTCGGCCTGGTCGCGTATCGCGCCGCCCCCGCCTTTGTGGCCGGTGTCGTCAAGGCGGTCGGCGAAGCGCCAGCACTGGTACGCGACCGGGTGATTGGCCTGCTCCCCACGAAAAAGGACACCAAGTGATGGACGCGACGCCATCGGCGCCGACGCGCGCACCCGGAAAAAAGACGCTGGCGGCCGTGATCGGCAGCATGGGCGCGGCGCTGGCGCTTTTCACGATGATCCCCGCCGAAGAGAGCGGGCGTACGGTGAAGGCCACCGCCCGGCCGGACGGATCGATCGCGCTGAAGCACGTGTCGGGCAGGCAATATCTCGATGCCTATCTCGACATCGTGAAGGTGCCGACGGCCTGTGATGGCATCACCGGCGGCATCAAGATGGGCCAGCGCTACACGCCCACCCAATGCACGCTGATGCTTGAGCGGGATCTGGTCGCACACGCCCAGGGCGTGATCGACTGCGCGCCTGTCCTCTACGGTCGGGAAGCACAGGTCGTGGCTGCGGTGTCGCTGGCCTATAATATCGGCGTGCGTCGCTTCTGCGGATCGACCGCGGCGCGGCTTTTCCGCGCCCGGCAATGGCGCGCGGCCTGCGACGCCATGCTGGCATGGAAATATGCGGGTGGCCGGATCGTCCCCGGCCTGGTCGCACGCCGGACCCGCGAACACGCCCTTTGCGTAAAGGACCTGTCGTAATGATCCGCTCGCTTTTTGCGAAGCTGCGCGCCGAGGCCAGCTTCATCGTCCTGCTCGCCGTCGCTGCGGCGGGGGCATGGCTCTATGTCCAGTACCGCCAGATGGCGGCCGATCGCGACGGAGCTGTCCGGGTCGCCGAGAAGATCTGCGCCGGTGCCGGTGTCGAATGGGCGGCGACCAAGGGGGCCGCGCGCGGCACCCTTTGCGCCCGCCGCGTCACCGCGCTGGCGCGATATGAGCGTGATGTCGCCCAGCAATCCGCCCAGCTGCTCGCCGACGAAATCAAGGCCGCCAGCGCCCGCACCCTGCGGGACAATCTCGCCGCGCGTGACGCGGCCGAAGCGGCCCGCGCCGCTGCTCTCAGAATGGAAGCCGCCGATGAAAAAGCCGACCATCGTGACATCGTCGATTATGAATGGACTTCTGCTGTCAATGGCGCTGCCGGGCTGCGCGCCCCGACCCGCTGATCTGCCGCCCCCGCCCGTCGTGGTGAAGGTGGACCCGCCCAAGCCGCCCGCCGACCTGCTGACCTGCGCCGATCGTCCGGCCGGATTGCCCGAGGACCGCGACCTGGTCGCACAAATCCCCCGCACGCTACGCGCAGGCATCATACGCCTGGCCAAGGCATTCGCCGCCAACGCGCAGCGCGTCGACCGGCTGACCAACTGGATCAGCCCCGGCACGTGCCCGGCCGGGGCAAAATCCGCCGATGATTAAGCCCGCCTCGCTTCGTGACGCGCTGACCAGGGCGCTGCCCGAATATGCGACCAATCCGCAGAATCTGGTGATCTTCATCGACAAGGGGCGGCTCGTGTCGCGCCTTGCGCCAGGCCTCGGCTATGAATGGCGCTATACGATGCGGCTCGAATTCCGCGACTGTACCTCAAGCCCGGATCAAATCGCGGTCCCGCTCCTGGTCTGGCTCCGCGAGCACCAGCCCGAACGGCTTCTCGATTTCGCGCGCGAGGATAATGCGCTCAATTTCGCGGCGGACATTCTCGACGAGAAAAGCTGGGACCTGGCCTTCGCCTTCGAATTGTCCGAGGCGTGTACCGCACGCGAAACGGCGGGCGGCTGGGATGTCGAGCACCATGCCGAACCGCCGATCGCCGGGGAACGCCCGATCGGCGGGCCGTTGTCGGGGGTATGGCTGGGCGAGACGCCTCTGGTCCCATGAGCGAGCTTGACGAGATCGCACGCGGACGGGGGGCGGATGCACGCGCCGCACGACGGACGCTGAAGCGGCGCGCCGCCTCGGCCGAGGCGGGACGCGATAGCGCCTTTGACGACTTTTCCCCGCTGATTGGTGCGCTGGAGGATCTGGCCAGCCGCCTTGCCCCGGCCGAGCGCACCAAGCTGACGCGTGCGATCGCCGTCGATCTGCGCGCCGCCAACGCCAAGCGCCTGCGCGCCAATGTCGAGCCCGAGGGCGGCGACATGGCCCCGCGCAAGCGCAAGAAGAGCGGGCGGCTCCGGGCCAAGCGCATGCGCGATGAAAATTCCCCGTCGCGATCGGCGCGCAAGTCGGTGCGACAGGAAAAAATGTTCCAGCGGGCGAGCGAGCCGCGCTACCTCCGGCGCGAAAGCACCGCCGGGGAAGCCCGTGTCGGCTTTGTCGGGGCCATGGCCCGCATCATGTCGGTCCACCAATATGGTCTGCGTGACACCGTGACGCGTGATCCCAATTCGCCACAGGTGGCTTATCCGGCCCGCGTCGTGCTGGGCATGACTGCCGACGATCGCCTTCGCATTCTGGACCAGGTCAGCGCCACGATTCAGCCATAAGCCCCCTGTTGTCATGCCCGCCCCGACAACAGCGGGCGATGGCATAGCGGGGCGATGCGCGGCGTAACCGGCGAATGGCCGCGACCACCTCCAGCACCGTCGACCTTTCGCGCCTGGCGCAGCCGACCATTATCGCGCCGGTCGAGTATGACGCGATCTTCGGCCAGATGGTCGCACGCCTCAAGACGATCCTGCCCAGCTTCGACGCGACCGTTGAGAGTGATCCGGCGGTCAAGGTGCTGCGCGTCGCCGCCTATTACCGGATGCTCGATCAGCAGAATTTCAATGAGCGATTGGTGTCGCGCCTGGTCGCCTATGCCACCGGCTCGACGCTCGACCATATCGGGGCCGAGATCGGCGTCGCCCGCCTCACCCTGATCCCCGCCGATGCCACGACCGGCGCGCCTGCCGTCATGGAAGACGACGACGATTTGCGCGCGCGCATCGTGCTGGCGCCCGAGAAATTCGCGGCGGCCGGGCCGGAGCTGGCCTGGGTCGCCCATGCCAAGGATGCCAGCGCATCGGTGCTCGATGCCAGCGCCACGTCCCCCGCGCGGGGCGAGGTGCTGATTTCGGTGCTGTCGCGTGACGGCGACGGCACCGCCTCCGCGTCGCTGCTCGATGCCGTCCGCGCGATCGTCACCGACAAGAAAATCCGCCCGCTCGGCGCGCTGGTGACGGTCGCCAGCGCCAGCCTGAAGCCCTTTGTCGTGACGGCGCGGCTTTGGACCTTCGCCGGTCCCGACGCCACGCTGGTCCTGGCCTCCGCCCGCGCCAGTCTGGACGCCTATCTCGCCAAGTCCCGCAAGCTCGGGCGCAATATCACCCTGTCGGCCCTGTCGGCCGCGCTGACCGTCGAAGGGGTGCAGCGCGTCGTGATCGATACGCCGCTCGCCGAGATCGTCTGTGATCCGACCCAGGCGGCATCCTGCACCGCCATCACCATCATCCACGCGGGCTACGATGAATAGCCTCCTGCCCCCCAATGCGACCCGGCTGGAGCGCGCCTTGGAAGCGGGCATTACGCTGCGCCCGGTGGTCGACGCGGCTGCCATGGCCGAGGTCATCGATAATGCGGCGCTCGCCCCCGCCTTCCTCCTGCCATGGCTGGCCTATGGCAGGTCGGTCGACGCCTGGGACGCCGACTGGTCGGAGGCCGATCGCCGCGCCACGATCGCCGAATCGATCCCGATGCACCGGATCAAGGGGACCCGCGCCTCGGTGGAGACGGTGCTGGGCCGCTTCGATCGCCGCGCCCGCCTGGTCGAATGGCATGAGGCCAGCCCGCGCCGCCCCACTAACACGTTCGACGTGATCGTCCCCATGGTGCTGGAGGATGGCACCGCGCCCGGCGGTCGCCGCGCCTCCGCATCTTTCGCCGACGCGATCGTGCGCGAGATCGCGCGGGTGAAGCCGCTGACCGAGCATATGCGGCTGGTCCAGGAAATCCGCGCAGCGGGTGCCGTGGGCATCACCGGCGTCGTGCGCGCCTTCGCCTATACCCGCGCCGACGCCACCATGACCATCGACCGATCGCCCGACTGGGCCGCCTATCTCCAGACAGAGGATGGCGAGCCGATCGAAGCGGGTGACGGCACCTTTCTGGACACCCGCCCATGACCGCGCTGATCCTGACCATGACCACGGCCGGGCTGGGCCGCTTCACTGCGGCGCAGACCGATACCGGCGTCGACCTGACCGTCACCCATGTCGGCCTGAGCAATACCGAATTCATCGCCGCGCCGACGCTGACCGCGCTGCCTGGCGAATTTCGGCGGGTGGATACGGTGTCGGGCGCGCGGGTCGCCGACAATATCGTGCATATGACCGTGCAGGACGATGCCGCGCTGTCCTATTCGGTGCGCGGCTTCGGCCTTTTCCTGGGCGACGGCACGCTATTCGCCACCTATTGCCAGCCGGTGGTCCTGGTCGAGAAGTCGACCGGATCGACCCTGGCGCTGGCGATCGACATCGCCTTCCCTGAGGCGACGGCCGCCAGCATCCGCTTCGGCGACACGAATTTTCTCAATCCGCCCGGCACGACCGAGGTCAAAGGGGTGGTCGAGCTGGCCACGCTGGCAGAGGCCAATGCGGGTGATGCGACCCGCGTGACGACGGGCGCGATCGTCAAGGCGATGATCGCCAGCGCACTCGATATGGTCACCCAGGCGCTGAATGGATTGACCGGCAAGACGATCTACGGCTCCGGCCTGGTCAAGGGCGGTGGCGACCTGACCGGCAATCGCACACTGACGGTCGACGCCGCCAGCGCGGCCGAGGTGCTGGCGGGCACGCGCGGCGATGTCGCTATCACCCCGGCGGGCCTCGCTGCCCTGGCGGGTACGATCGCGACGAACGGCGAATTCCAGATTGCGCCGGGCATTTACGTCAAGATCGGCCTGACATCCGGCCCGCATGGCGAGGGTCCAATCGAGATCGCATTCGCCACGCCATTCCCCAATGCGTGCCTTTTCGCCGCCCCGATCGCGATCAATTCGCGCGGGGACATACGCTGCGACAGCTACGCCCAGGAGCGCGCCCTGACCGCGTCGACCTTCACGGCCTTCGTCCAGAAGCAGGCGAGCGACAGCACCAATATCGACGCGATCCGCTGGATCGCGATCGGCCGGTAAAAGGACTAGCGCCATGGCCAAAATCTCCGAAATCCCCTTGCTCGCCAAGCCGATCGGCAATGAGCTGGCGGTCGTCGCCGACCCGGCCGACGGCTACAAGAGCAAGCGCGCACCCATCGCGGACCTCGCCAATGCGGCCGTCGCCCCGGCTGTCACCCAGGCGCTGGCCGCGCGGGACGAAGCGGTCGCCGCGCGCCAGGCTTTGCAGATTGTCGAAGGGGCGCTCCTCGATCCACTGGAATATGAGCGGTCGGGCTACGCCGAATTCCTCGTCGACCGCGACTTCAATCTGGTGAGCGGGACCAAGGCCAATGGCCTTGGCCTCGCACCCTATAGCGTCGGGGGACAAATCGTCGAGCCGCTGGCGGCGCTGGAATATGAGAGGTCGGGGTTTAGCGGCTTCACCGTCGACGCCGATTTCAATCTCATACAGGGCACCGGCGACGCCGGGCATTCGGCGGTCGATCTGTCGATCCTTGAATATGAGCGGTCCGGCTACAGCCGCTTTACCGTCGACGCCGATTTCAATCTGATCGAGGGTCAGAAGCAGGCCGTCGCGCTGCCCGCGCCGATCGCCGTCGACAGCTATGTCGTGGTCGAGCAGATGGACGGCGCGGGAAATCTGCACGTCTATTCCGAGCATCGGGCCACGGGACGCCGTGTCCAGCTGTCGACGGCGGGCACGAAGAATGACCTGCGGCGCGTCACCGGCGATGGCTACGCCGTCTATGCATCCGACCGCCTCCCGCGCCCCGCAGGCGGGCTCTTTGCCGCGCCGGTCAATGGCGGCGCCGAAGTCTCCGTCCTCCCATATCTTGCCCTTGTGGGCTTCGGCGACAGTCAGCAAGGCATGGGCTCCACCGATAACACCGGCTCGGTGCATGTCGCCGCCCAGCAGCTTGGCTTCCCTACCGCCCGGCAATTCGGTGTCGGGGGGCAAAGCGCCAGCCAAGCGGCGTCGCGGCTCGTCTCGGTCCCGATGACGCTGGCGAACGGTACCATCCCCGCCAGCGGCTCGGTGGCCGTCACCGTCCTGGGGGCCGATCCGATCACCGGCGGAATGCCGAACATGAAGATCCGCTACCTCATCGCGGGCGTGTCGATGATCCTGACCCGCGATACCAATGGCAGCGGGGCCTATACGCTGACCCGCCAAGTCGCGGGGGCGGCGGTGTCGGTCGCCCCTGGCACGATAGCTTATGCGATGGGGGCCTCGATCATCGGGGGCGGCGATCCGGTCGACTATCCGCGCGACTGCATCGCCATCATCCAGCTGGGCCGCAATGACTTCGACACGATCGAGAGCAATGTCGCGGCCATCCGCACCATCATCGGGTCACTGACCCCGCTGACCCGCCGCTTCATCATCCCCCTGGTCCTACCGGCCGGGACCGGCCTCGACGGCTCTGTCATCGATCCGATCGAGCCCACGGGCAGCGAGCGGCGCGGACGTGTCGAGGCGATGAATACCGCGCTCCGCACCGCATTCGGCGACGCCTGCCTCGATCTGCTGCCCATCATGCAGGCGCATGGCAATGGCAGCGCCGAGGACAATAGCGACATCGCGAGCGGCTATGTGCCGCGCTCGCTGCGCACCGACTTTCTCCACGCCAACGAAGCCGGGCGCGCCGTGCAGGGCCGCTACGGTTACGCCCCCCTGATTCAGCAAAAAGGATGGACCCAGCAATGAGCGGTCAATTTCAGCGCCAGCTTACCCGCAATGGCATGCCGGGTTTCAAACCGCAGCGCGACGAAGCCGTCGACGCGGGGACCGTCGCTCTTTTCGATTTCGCGCATGGCTGGGGCTATGCCGATCAGGCCAATCCGGTCGCCGCTGCCAGCCAGCTGCGCAATTACGTGCGCCTCGGCGGGAGCGCCGTCACCGATACCGGCGTGCCCTGGGCGTCCGGCATGGCGAAATTCGACACGGTGGGTCAGTCGATCACCCTTCCGCCGGAATGCCGCTTGCCCGCCGATTGCACCGATTTCGTCGTGTCCTTCTGGGCCAAGATTCCCAAGACCGGCTACCCGACCGGAGGGACCGGCCAGAAAGTCACCCAGCTTTTCGGCTGCGCGTCGGGCGGCTTCATCCAATACTCCGTCCTGCCCTTCTACGATGCCGCGACGGGCAATCTGGCCATTGTCCAGCTGGGCATAAATTTCGAGGGGCCGACGCTCCCGGCGAGCCTTTTCCCCGATGACAATGCGCCGCATCATTACGCCATGCGGTGGCGCGTGCTGTCCGCGACCAAGGCGCTGCTCGAATTTTATATCGACGGGGCGCTGCGATTTTCCAAGGCGGACCTCACTTATGAAGGTACGCTGGCGCAGCCGGATCGGGTCGCGAAGCTGGGCCAGTACTGGAATTACGTGCCCGACGCCATGCGGGGCAGCATCGGGCGGTGGACGCTCCAGCGCCTGGATATCGCAGGCAGCAAGCGCCTCGCCGATGTCATCGCAGCCGACATCGCGGCCGGGCGCGGTCGCTTCGCGTGAAGTGATCTGCGCAGCGCGGCTGTTGTCATACGCCATGCGACAACAGCCGCGCCTCGCCACGCCAGGGATGCGGTCGCAGCGTGAAATCCCATGCGCGACGACAATTCCTTGGACCTGATCGGACAGCTGGCTGGCTATGGCAAGATCGAGTCCGTCGATCTGACGGCGGGCCTGATCACCGTCGCCCAGGGCGATGTCGTGACCGGCCCCATTCGCTGGGCCATGGGCGGCGGGGGCGGGACCAAGGTCTGGAGCCGACCGAAGAAGGGCGAGCAAGTCCTGGTCATCGCGCCCGAAGGCGATATCGCCGGCGCGATCGCGCTGCGTGGCGTGCATAGCCTGTCCTTCCCGCCGGTCGGCGATCCCGATCGCGAAGTCGTCGAATTCGAGGACGGCGCAGTCGTCGCCTATCACCCCGGCACCCATGCGCTTTCCGTCATGCTGCCCCCCGGCGCGACGATCGCGATCGACGCGCAAGGCGGCCTGACGATCAAAGGCCCCGTCACGATTGACGGTCCCGTCGACATCAATGGGACCGTCACCGCCAGTGACGATGTGGTCGCGGCGGGCAAGAGCCTGAAATCGCACATTCATGACAAGGTACAGGCGGGCACGGGCGTCTCGGGCAAGCCGCTATGACCGGCATGGACGCCGAAACTGGCAAGCCCCTGTCCGGCACCGCGCATCTTGCGCAGTCGATGGGCGATATCCTTTCGACGCCGATCGGCTCGGTCGTGATGCTGCGCGATTACGGCTCGGCGCTCTTCGAGCTCGTCGACGCACCCGGCAATGCGCTGACCAGGTCGCGCGTCTACGCGGCGACCGCGACGGCGCTGGCGCAGTGGGAGCCGCGGATCCGCGTGACCCGCATGTCGCTGACCTTTGACGACGCACGATGGCCGCTGACCGTCGAGGGCGAGCGCACCGACACCGCCGGGGCCAGCGATTTTGTCCGCCTCACCATCCCCCTCCGTCCCGTCACCTCCTGAGGATATCGCAATGGCCTTTCTCCACGGCATCAATGTCAGCGAGCCGCTGACCGGCGCTCGCCCCATTCTGGAGCGCTCGACCGCGATCATCGGCCTGGTCGCCACCGCTGGCGCGGCGGTCGGCGATCCGACGACCAAGCTCAACGCCGCTTTCCCGCTCGACCGACCGACCCTGATTACCGATGTGCGCAGCGCGATCGGCGCGGCCGGGACCACCGGCACGCTGCGCCAGGCGCTGGAGGCGATCGCCGACCAGGGATCGCCGATCGTCATCGTGGTCCGCGTCGCGGTCGGCGCCGACGCCGCAGCGACCACCGCCAATGTCCTGGGCGGCATGGTCGCCGGGAAATATACGGGGATGCAGGCGCTGCTGGCGGCCGAGGCCCAGCTGGGCATCCGCCCGCGCATCCTCGGTGCGCCCGGCCTCGATACCGAGGTCGTCACCAACAAGCTGCTGACCATCACCAAGCTGCTGCGCGGTTTCGCCTATGCGTCCTGCGACGGTGTCACTACCGTCGGCGCGGCCATCGCCTTCGCCCAGGGCTTCAATGCCCGCGAGCTCATGCTGATCTGGCCGGAGGCGACTGGCTGGAAGGGGCAGGGCGTGGCGACCGCACTCGGCCGCCGCGCAATGATCGACCAGGAGATCGGCTGGCACAAGTCGCTGTCCAATGTCCCGATCGCGGGCGTCTCCGGCCTGACCGCCGATGTGCATTTCGACATCCGCGACATGTCCACCGACGCGGGCCTCCTCAATGAGGGGCAGGTGACGACGATCGTCCGCATGAACGGCTATCGCTTCTGGGGGAATCGCACGACGTCGGACGAGCCGCAATGGGCCTTCGAGACGGCGGTCCGCACGTCGCAGGCGATCCAGGACGCGATCGCCGAGACGCTGGCATCCTTCATCGACAAGCCGATGACCGAGGGCCTGGTCCGCGACATCGAGGAGACGGTCAACGCCAAGCTGGCGCAATGGGTCGCCGAGGGCCGCCTGATCGGTGGCCGGTGTTGGTTCGACAGCGCTGCCAACCCCGCCGCCCAACTGGCGGCGGGCAAGCTGGTGATCGATTACGATTTCACCCCCGTCGCGCCGCTGGAGGGGCTGCAGCTGAATCAGCGCATCACCGACAAATATTATTCCGGCTTCGGCGACATGCTCGACGCCGCGACCGCCTGATCCGCTCCCCCGTCCCGCACCCGCTGCCCACTTTTAGGATCCGCGACCCATGTCCGCACTTCCCTCCAAGCTCAAGAATTTCAACGCCGCCCTCAATGGCACGTCCTACCTGGGCGTGATTGGCGAGATCACCCTGCCTAAGATCGTCGAGAAGGTCGAACAGTGGCGGGGCGGCGGTATGCTCGGCGAAATCGATATCGGCCTCGGTCTCGAAAAGATGGAAATGGAGCTCAAATTCGGCGGCATGGTCGCCGAGCTCCTGGGCCAGGTCGGCCGCCCCGGTGTCGGTGGCACCCTGATCCGCTTCAATGGCGCATACCAGGAGGATGCGGCCGGGGCGGTGAAGCCCGCCGAGCTCATCGCGCGCGCCAAGATCCCGGAGGTCGATCCGGGCTCGGCCAAGGTCGGCGACAATACCGAATGGACCGTCAAGGCCACCCTTTCCTACCTGAAATGGTCGGTATCGGGTCGACGTATCCTCGAAATCGACGTGCTCAACTCGATCTGGATTTCGAACGGCGTCGATATCTACGCGGCCATTCGCGCCGCCATGCTGATCTGACTATGTGTCGGATCGCGCTCATGGCCGTCGCGGCGCTGGCGATCGCGGGATGTGATCGCCAGCCCGATCATGCCGAATGGCAGACCCGATGCATCGCCTCGCATACCGAGATGAAGCCGGACCTGCTGTTCTTCCCCGATGGCCGGGGCGGCATGTCGACGATGCCGACCGTCACCCCTGAAGACCATTGCGACAGCTGGGGGCGTGTGTGCGTGCCCGGCCGCGATGGCTCCACCGCGTGCCCCTCTCTCTGAAGGATTTCCCATGTCGACCGAGATCAAGACCGTCCCCCTCGAAACCCCTCTGAAGCGTGACGCGGGCGCGCTCGAGGCGCTGTCCTTTCGTCGCCCCGTGTCTGGCGATTACCGCGGCCTGTCGATCGCCCGCCTCGGCCAGCTGGATTATGACGAAGTCCGCAAACTGCTGCCCCGCATCTCGATGGACGGCCTGATCGTCGAAGAGGTCGACCGCATCGACGGTGCCGACCAGCTGGAGATTTGCGCCGAACTCACCGATTTTTTGTCGGTGAAGCGCCGGAAGGCGGACTCCCCGACGATGTAGAATCGTGGATGGCGGATATCTTCGCCATTCTCCCCGGCCTGCGGCTGGAGACTCTCGACGCCATGCACCTGGCCGAGCTGATGCGCTGGCGACGACAGGCCGAATTGCGCACGCCCAAGGATCGCTGATTTGGACCGCTCCCTCGCCCTTTCCGTAACCTTTTCGGCCTTTGACCGCCTGACGGCCCCGCTGCGCCGCATGGCGGCGGGGGCGCGGTCGACCGGCAATGACATGGCGGAAACCCGCAAAAAGGTCCTGCAGCTGGAGCGTAGCGCCAGCCGCCTGAAGACCTTTCAGGAGGCGACGAAGAAATTCGAGGGGACCGAGCGAGAGCTTGCCCAGACCCGCCAGCGCATGGACGAATTGCGGACCAGCATGGAGGGGGCCTCTGGCCGGACCGGCCATCTCGCCCAGCAATTCGCGGCGGCCGAGCGGCGGGCCGCGCGCCTGGCCGACCAGATGGAGCGCCAGCGCACCCGCATGGATGCCCTGGGCACCGAGCTATCCGGCGCGGGTGTCGATATCCGCGATCTGGCGGCGGAGGAGCGCCGCCTTGGGACCGAGATCGATCGCACCAACGCCCAGCTGGAGGAACAGCGGCGCCTGGCCGAACGCGCCGATCGCGCCCGGGCGCAGGGCGAAAGGATGCGGGATGTGGGGAGCCGCATTTCCGACGCTGGCGTCAAATCGACCGCGCTGGGCGTCGCCAGCGCCGCGCCGCTCGCCGTCACCGCCAGTGCCGCGATCCGGTACGAGACCGCGCTGGCGGGCGTGAAAAAGGTCGTCAGCGGCACCGACAAGGAAATTGCCCAGCTGAGCGAGTCGATGCTGGCGCTCAGCACGCGCGTCCCCATGAAGGCCGACGCAATCGCCGAGATCGTCGCAGCCGGGGCGCAGTCCAATATCGCGCGCCAGGAGCTTGTCCAATTCGCCGAGGACGCCGCGAAGATGGGCATCGCCTTCGACATCGAGGGCGGCGAGGCGGGCAAGATGATGGCCGCTTGGCGCGCGGCCTTCGGGCTGAATCGCGCGGGCGTTGTCCAGCTGGCCGACCAAATCAATCTGCTCGGCAATAAGGCAGGCGCGCCCGCTACCGTCATTTCGGAAATTGTCACCCGCATTGGCCCGCTGGGTGGCGTCGCCGGGCTGGCGTCCGGCCAGATTGCCGCAATGGGGGCGACCCTCGCCTCGATGGGGATCGAAAGCGAGATCGCCGCGACCGGCATCAAGAATACGATGCTGGCGCTGACCAAGGGCACTTCTGCGACCAAGAGCCAGGAGGCGGCGTTCAAAAAGCTGGGCCTGAGCGCGGTCAAGGTTTCGAAAGATATGCAGCGGGACGCGGCCGGGACGATCACCGACGTGATGCGTCGCATCGGCAAGGTGCCGAAGGCGCAACAGGCCGGTATGCTGACCGAGCTTTTCGGGTCGGAATCGGTCGGCGCGATCGCGCCGCTGCTGACCCAGCTGGATCGCCTGTCGACCAATCTCAAAATGGCGGCCGACCGGACGCAATATGCCGGGTCGATGCAGGCCGAATTCGACGGCCAGAATGCCACGACGGCCGCCGGGCTGGACCGCCTGCAGAATCGCGTCGACCGGCTGAAGATCCGGCTCGGCGACCAGTTGCTGCCCGTCGTCGAGCGGGTGGGCGACAAGATCGGTAAGCTGGCCGACCGGATGACCGAATTCGCCGATCGCCATCCTGCTGTGACCAAGGCGGTCATGGTCGGCGCAGCCGTCTTGAGCGCCGCCATGGTCGTGATCGGCGGCCTGGCCGTGGCGATCGGCACGACGCTGGGGCCGCTGGCCTATCTCGTCACCGCACTGCGGACGCCCGCCGCTGCGGCCTCGATCATGCAGCGCGCGTTGCAGATGCTCTTTGCGCCCTTCCGCCTGCTCTTCGGCCTGGTCCTGCGGCTATGGCCGCTGCTGCGCTTCCTGGGCGGCGGTTTCGCCACCGTGGCGCGCTTTGCATGGATGGCGATCGCCGCCATCGCCGGGCTGATCGGCGCGCCGGTCTGGGCGGTAGCGGCGATCACGGCTGCGGTCATCGGCCTGGGCGTGCTGCTCTATGTCTACCGGGACAAGATTTTTGCTTTCGGTAAGCAAGTCCTGTCCGCCTTCCAGAATATGCCCGCGATGTTCAAATATGCGGGGCAGATGATGATGGAGGCGCTGCTGACCGCCTTGTCGCCGGGGCGCCTGGTCGGGCACCTGGTCAGCCTGGGGCAGAAGGGCATCGCCGCGTTCAAGGCGGTGCTCGGCATCCATTCGCCCAGCCGCGTCTTTGCCGCAATGGGTGGCCATATCATGGGCGGCTTGAGCCAGGGCCTGACCCGCGACGCCGCTCGGCCGGTCGGCCTGGTCCGCGACACCGGCAATCGCTTGACCCGCGCGATGGCGATCACCGTCGCGGCTGGATCGCCCGCCGCTGCTGCTGGCGCGGCGACGGCACCGCCGGGCTATCGCCCGCCGCCACCGGGGATGACCGTCCATATCGCCAGCCTGACCATCCACGCCCAACCCGGGCAGAGCGGCGCGGATCTGGCGCGCGATTTCCGCAAGGAGCTTGAAAAGACCGAGCGTGACCAGGAGCGCCGCGCGCGCAGCGCGTTCGTGGACGACGAATGATGGCAAAGCTCGCCTCCCTCGGCCTTTTCGTCTTCGACGCCAGCACCTTCCCCTTTTCCGAGATCGGCCGACGCCAGGACTGGCGCTTCGGCGCGGCCCCACGTCTGGGCGATCGTGACGCCATCCAATATCTCGGCCCCGGTGATGATCTGGTCACGCTGACCGGCGCGATCGTGCCCGAGGCGGGCGCGCGATACGGCTCGATCGCGACGCTGACCACCATGGCTGACCAGGGCGAGGCCTATCCTTTCGTCGACGGCTCCGGGGTGGTGTGGGGTAGCTTCGTCATCCTGTCACTCGATCAGCGTCGCCGCGCGCTTCTAGTCGACGGCGTCCCCCGTATGATCGATTTCACCGTCGAGCTCCGGCGCGTCGCATGAGCTTCGTCCTGCCGATCGCCGATTTCCGCCTGACCCTCGCCGGTCGGGATCTTCGCGGCGATATCTTCGCGGCCGTCGCCGAGGCGCTGGATATCACCGCGAAGGTCCGGCCGCGCCTTCTGTCCCTCACCCTCACCGAAAAGCGGGGCGGCGAGGCCGACCAGCTGGACATCCTGATCGACGACTCGGACGGCGGGATGGACCTGCCCGCAAAGGGTGCGGCGCTGCAGCTGAAGCTCGGGTGGCGTGCAGGCAGCATCGTGCCTGTTGGCTTGGTCGACAAGGGCCGCTTCCTGGTCGACGAGGTGGAATGGTCCGGCGCGCCCGATCAAATCCGTATCACCGCCCGCTCGGCCGACCTGACCAATAGCTTTCGCGTGCGACGGGAGCGCAGCTTTCGCGACACGACGCTTGGAAAGATCGCGCAGGATGTGGCGAAGGCTCATGGCTGGACCAGCCGGATTGACCCGGCGCTGGTGGCGATCGCCGTCCGTATCCTGGGACAGAGCCACCAGAGTGATATGGCCCTGCTCCGCCGCCTCGGCCGCGAACATGACGCGGTCGCTACCGTCAAGAACCGGACGCTGATTCTGTCGCCTATCGGTAAGGGCGCGACTGCGACGGGGCGGGCATTCCCTGCCATCGCGATCACGAGGCGCGATGGCAGCGGATTTATGTATCGTGAAGTTGACCGATCTGCTGGAACGGGTGTGGAGGCGCGCTGGCATGACCAGGAGAGCGGCGATCGCAAAACGGTGAAGGTTGGCGGCGGTGACGGCAAGGGGACAGCCCATCGCCTCCGCCGGGTCTATCATACCGAAGCGGAGGCACGGGCCGCTGCCAAAGCCGCAAAAAACCGCAATACCCGCGCGGAGGGCGAGTTTGAAATCGCGCTCGGTTATGGTCGCCCCGACTACCAACCCGAACAGCCCGTGAAGCTCGGTGGCTTTAAGCGACAAGTCGACGCCCGGCGCTGGATCATCGCCGAGCTATCCCACAGTCTCGACGGATCGGGCGGGCTGATGACCAAGTTGAAGCTCGAAACCGCCGGATAGCGCATCCCGCGCTTGACCGAATCATGTTCCCTATGCGTTCTGGGTCCGCATGGGTTACAAGCGGTGCGATACGATCAGCGATGCCACGGGGCTGGGGGTGATATTCATCATCATTTGCCGCCGCTGCCACCGGCTACGCCGCGTCGCCGCGCTGCACTTTTCCGGCTTCATGGGCGGGCCGAATGTCCACCGCGAAACGGCCATTTCCGATTTGCGTGACCGCCTCCTATGCCGGGGCGAGGGGGATGTCGCCGGGTGCGGCCATCGCGGCGCGTTCCTGTATATGACGCTGCCGGAATTTCTCCAGGTCTCCGACGACCATTATCTGCGCTGGGCGATGGAGGAGGCCACCCGGCGCCGACGAGGGCGGGGATGGCGATGAGGGACGATCCCAGCTGGATGTCCCTGGGCAATATGCGGGGGAATGGCGTCCGCCATGTCATCGCCTGGTGCGGCTGCGGCCACCGGGCGTCGCTGAATGCAGATCGCTGGCCGGACAGTCGCAAGGTGCCCGGCCTGCTCCGCAATATGCGCTGTACCCAATGCGGGGCCAGGCCCCGCCTGGTTGTCCCCGACTGGCAATGTCGAAGATCTAATTGAGCAGTTACGCGATCTTAGCTTTTGAAGCTATTTCAGATGGGATGCCAATAGTGCCCCCAAAAGCATCTATTGCACTGCCTAATATGTTCGAGAAATGATCTGCCTCGTCCGCATTCATTTCCTCATGAGTCGCTATCCCCCAGTATCTTGAAAACAAGGAAGTCGAAATCATATATACCTTTCCATTAGGTATTATGGCTCCGATATCTTCCAAATCTCCAGAAGTTAGCCGTTTGTCGGTCGAGAAGAAAAATGTGGTGCCAAAGTCACCATGGATTACGCTCGTTAAAGAACTTGATGAGCTGCTTTTGTAATACGATTTGACCGGGCGCGATTGCCTTGAAATTTTTTCACTAAGCTCATCTAGCTTATCGAGGACATATTTATCTAGCGGCACTTGCCGTTCGCCTGGCTTTACGACGTCTACGACAACGTTATCCAAAAATGGTACGTATCCATCTTCGAGGGATGCATTGTATTTTGCTTTTAAAACGTTTGCCAAGTCACTTATAAATTCTTCCATGTCTAGTATGCTGAGGGAAGGGGGGTAATCTAACGCATGGAAATCATGAATATCGAATGGAATGTTTCCACCTTTATTCATGATTACTATAGTGGGCTTTTTTGAAGAGAGGCGAAGGCCAAGTTCCAGCATTACGTTAGGGTTGCTGTCGCTTATGTCGGCTATGACAATAGGAAATTTAAATATGTTTCCTATGATGCGCTTTGAAACGCGGTCGATAGCCGAGTTTTCCCAAACCGGCACCGCTTTGAATCCTGCCTTTTCAATGGCCCTGGTAATCAAGGTGCGAACATCAGCCCAATGCGCAGCTGAGTGATTGACCGTTGCAGAGATAGGCATGATGATTCCGCAGGTTTCCTTACCTGCTTCTTCGTTTCTATCATTGTCCAGATTCGAGCGATCGTCACCCATTGCCTTGCCCCCTTACTGTATATCACAGTCCCTCAGGATCGGCGTCCCGGCCATTTCCGTCACGCTCTTGCACAGCAGCTTGATGGCCGCGCCCTTGCTCAGGCTGGAGGCGCGCGCCTGTGACGCCTTTGTCAGATTGGCATGGGCCGACATGAATTCATTGGGCGTGCTCAGCATCACGACCGGGTCATTGCCGAAATCGAGGTCGATGGATTTGATCGTGCCGCTGACCAGCAGGGGGGACGATCCATATTGCTGCTGGGCGGCGGCCTCATTGGCTTCATAGGCTTTGAAAAGCTCGGTCGCCGTCACGGCGATCGGCGCGGCCGACGTGTCCGCTGGCGCTGCCGCATCAGTGCCCGCCCCGGAATTGCCGCCGGTCGTGTTGCTGCCGATCACGTACAGCACCACGAGGATCGCGATCACGACCAGGCACCCGATACCGGCCTTGGACGCGGGCTTGCGCGCTGGCTCGGCGGCATCCGGTGGCGTCGGCGTCGCGTTGAGAAGCGCGGCCTTCTGCGCCTCGAATTCGGTCTGGGTCAGGACGCCCTGGTCGCGCAGCTGCGCCAGGCGCGCCAATTCTTCAGATACATTGGTCATGATATTCCCCCGTTGATCCCGTCAGTCGTTCGCGATCGCCACCATTTCGGGTGCATCGTCACGAAATCCCCAGAAATCCGCCACCCGGGCAAAATCAGGTATGACTTTGCACGGATGGCGGCGTTTGGCGCACCCCGCCAAGCGCCTCTTAATGCATGAATTTCCGTTCATTTCGCCGCGTACCCAGGCGATCGAAATAAGCATCCATCTTCGCCCGGCCGGGATCCCTCAATCGGATCCCGCCCGTATCGTCCCGCGTGGCCAGGCCCTGCGATATCATCCAGCCGATATAAGGCTCGGCGATCGCCGTCTCCACATTGGCGGCCACGATAAGCTCGTCCCGGGTGGCCACCCGGCCTTCGGCATCCGCGACATAGAGCACCAGCAACATGTCCCAAGCGGGCTCGCCGAAGCCGCCTTCTATGCCCTCGAAGGCCGCATCCCGTTCGCGCCGGGCCGCATACATTTGCGCCGCGATCCGCGCCCGATCGGCGCGGATCATGGCCGGTCCACCGTCAGGCGACGACCGGATGGCTGTTCGTCGCCTTCCAGGCGGGCTCGATTACCCCGGCCGCGCGCCGATCCCGATAGCGCCAGGCGCCGATCGCCGTCGTCACCACGATGGGATAGGCCCATATCTGCGCCTGAAAGGCGTAGCCGGTGGCCTGCATGGTCGGGTCGACCAGCTTGGCCAGATGCGCCACCACGGCCGCCAGCTGCCACCCCGCGACCCATTGTGTCCAATGCCGCGTCGATCGCCAGGCCAGCAGCGTCAGTGCCAGGAAAAGGCCCGCATCGACCATCAGCGATCCGACTTCGACGGTCGCATAGCTGCTGCCGTCGATCGTGCGATGGACCAGCTCGTCCAGCGCGAATGCGACCAGATACAGCCCGGCCGCGATCCGCTCCGGCGCGCCACCGCGCGCCAGTGCGTACAGACAGGATAGCCCCAGCACCCCGAGGAAGAGAAAGAGGCTCATACGCCGCCCCTTCGGCCTGCCCGTCGTGCCAAGTCAACCCGGCCCGATCAGGCCGCATGGGCGACGACGGTCAGGCCCACCTTGGCTTCGCGCGGCGTGTCACCGTGGTCGCCGAATTCCTGGTCGTCCACGCCCATGGTGTCCTGCACCGCGCGGAACCCGTAATGCGCCGAATGGACCGCATTGCGGGTGTTCATCAGGGCCTGCTGCGCCTGCACGATCTGCGCCAGCGCGTCATGGCCGGTATCCAGGGGCAGGCGGGCCTTTGCGCGCCCTTCGACGGCCGCGATCTGCACCTCGGCCAGCAGCTTGAAGGCGGCGTCGAGATGCGCCTCGGCTTCGCACAGCGGCGCGCCGACCGAGCGGACGACATCGATACGGGTGGCAATTCGCGTCATTCAAGTCTCCCCGGCGGGGGAGACCCCCGCGACTATTGCGTCAGTCGATCGAATGCCTGCAGGACCGGCCGCAGCAGGGGCGAGACCCCCGCTGCCAGCGACACGGACAGCGACAGGAAGATCATGGAGCCGATCGCGATGATCGCGATCTGCCGCAGGACCTGCCCCAGCGACTGTGTATCCGGCTGCCGCGTGCGATTGGGCTGCGGCCAGAAAGGCGTCTTCGTCGACGTCGCCGGGGCTATCGGCGCGGGCGGGGCGGCGACTACCCCCGAAGATTCAGGCCCCTTTTTATCAGGGGGCGTCGTGGGGCCTGATCTGAAGGCGATGGCCGCCGCTTCGCGCCGATCGCGCGCGCCCAGCGTCTCTATCGCCTCCTTGATATACCCGTCGACCGTGGACGAACCGATGCCTAGCTCGGCCGCGATTTCCTTGGACGTGCGGCGCTCCCAGACCAGGCGCAGGCATTCGCGCTGGCGGGGGCTGAGACGGGACGCGGGATCCTGGGTCATGGGCGGCCGGGCATGACAGAGGACGTGTATCGATCCACCCCGGCCTGCGAATATGGGTGTCGGCCGTGCGACATCGCCTGCTCGGTCATCGTGTCGGTACGGGATGAGCGATGGCGGGCATTGCATCGTCTGATGCTGTCGGCTCGATCGGGACCAGGTGCCCCGGCGCACCGAAGTGAAGCTCTCGCACGCGCGACAGCGCGATGGGAAGCATCTCAGCAAGCTGCAGAGCTTGCTCGTCCGGCGTGGCACCCTGATCGACCAGCTTCAACATCCCGTCGAACATGCGCTTCAGCGCCACGGTCGGTGGGAGGACCATCGGCATCATGATCGCAGTCGGTCCCGCTGGCGCGGGTGGGGGCGCGTTTTCGCCTGGGTCGTCCGTCTCGCCGGTAAGGTAATCGACCGTAGTCCCGAGGGTGCGGGCGATCTTATGAAGGTGGACGGATGATTGCGACGTCCCACGCACGAGGGCGTTGATCGTCGGTTGGGTAAGGCCGACCTGCCTAGCCAACCACGATTGGCTTTTACCTAGCAAAGTCAGACGTGTGAGGATGCGCTCGCCAATCATCGGCGCGCCAAACTATAGACAAATTTATAGACCGCCACATAGTCCTCTCATTGACTGACCTATAGATATGTCTATAGTGTCATCTATGGACTCGGGATCGACCATGCATGAAGCGCTGCTGCTGGCAGTCCGCCATCAAGGCGGACAGTCGCAAACGGCGCGGAATCGCGGCGTCACCCAGCCGACGGTCCACTATTGGCTCAACGTCATGAAGAAATGCCCGCCGGAGCATGTAATTGGCATGGAAGAGGATAGCGGGGTATCGCGGCACTTGCTGCGTCCTGACATCTATCCACTCGAGGGAGCTCCAGCTCCGACGCCAGCAGCCCCGCCGTTGATCGTGCCAGCGAACGAGAACGGCGTCTTATGATGAAGCACTCGTCATTTAACCTCTTCCCCCCTTCCGGCCGCTCGCAGACCGGCCGGGAAGCGCGTGGCGGTTTGGCCGTCCTCCGCCCGTGCAAGCCCCGTCTGCGGTTCCCGAGTGCCTGGGTGGGTGCCGATTGTCTCCCAGAATCGGCACCCACTTTTCTGGCCGACCAGTTGGGGCGCTGGCAGGCCGCCCCGCGCCAGCGTGCTGCCTGGCCGGGCGCCCGGCGCTACCCGTCTGCCACCCATTTCGAGGCCCTCGCATGAGCACGTCTCCGACATCCGATTCAGTCGCCAAGGCCTTCGATGAGGCGACACGCTACCTGACGCATCAGTACAAGGTCGGTCCGCTGACCATGGAGCATGTGTTTCGGCCTCACCGCATGACCAATCTATCCGACATGCAAAGTGTGTTGGACGCCATGGAAGCCGCTCTCGACAGCTGCACAGGGGATGCGAAGTGCGCCGCGCTACCGGATCGCGCTGATATTCTGGAGACCATTGAGAATGCGGCGTGCGACTGGCAGGCCAAGGGCTACCCGACCGCTCTGGCAGAGGTGCGGGATATGGCGAATCTGGGCCGCGAATGCGAGGCGCGGGAGGGGCTGACCCCAAGGGCTGCGCTACATGCCGAAATCCGTACCATCGTGGACCAAGCTCTAGACAAGATCGAGTCCGGCGAATGACCGATCGTGATCGTCCGACCCAGGACACCCGCGCCCTGCGCAACTGGAGCGCGATCGGTCATTATCCGAGCAAGAAGCCATTCGTCTTCGGCACCGTGATGCTGCCGCTCGATGCTCGGTATGATGAAATCATGACAGCGTTGCGCGGGAAATGGGCTGAATTCATGCCGATTGATACCCCGCCCGTCTTCGATCCGATCATGGGAATGGTCTGGTTCCAGGCTGATGGCGAATGACCGCGGTTAAGCCCCCCATGACGATCGAGGCAGCGCTGGCGCGCATCGCCGGGCAGCTGGAAGGCAGCTGGGCCGAGATGGCCGAGATCTGCAACCGCGCCCCCGCGACCGTATACGCCTGGGGCAATTCCAATGTGGGCGACTCGATCCCCATGGACTGCGCCATCAAGCTCGACATCGCGTATATGCGCGCGGGCGGGATCGGCGCGCCGATCAAGTCGGTCTATGATTTGAAGGTCGATTGCGCGAACCGCATGGCGTTCGCCGAACAGGCCGAGCTCGCATCGCTCACCGGCAAGCACATCAAGGAAAGTGCCGAAGCGACGATCGCACAGATTCTTTGTCATCAGCCCGGTGCGACACCCGGCGATTTGCGGACGGCCATCCGCGAAACGCAGGAATCACTCGAGGCCACCATGGACACGTTGGCCGCTCTTAAGAAGAGCGCGGGGCTCGATCAGGCGGTCGGCGTGAACGGGGGCTCTTCATGAGCGACGTAGCGAAGAAAGACCAGCGGATGCGCCTGGCCTGCCCGCATTGTGGCAGCGAGACGCGGATCCGCACCAGCCGGACGGTCAGTACGACCTATCGCCAGCTGTACCTCCTGTGCCTCGATCTGGAATGCGGCTTCACCTTTGCCGCCGACCTGACGATCACGCACGGCCTGTCCCCCAGCGCGAAGCCGAACCCGGCCTGCCATCTTCGCATGGCCCCGGCGCGGCACCGCGCGGACAATGACTTGCATCCTTCGCGTCGTCGCGGCCCGGAGGTGCCGCCGCCCGCCGCGAACGAGGACAGCCCGGCCGACGAAGCGACCGTCTAAAAAACGCGCTCTTTCCCTTTCCGTCATCGCCGTCCCGCCGCCACCCCTGCGGCCGGGAACGGCCTTTTGCGTGCCCGAGAAATCCGATGATCCCAGCCCATTTCCACGACCGAGCCGCCCGATGAGCCGCGCTCTCCGCGTCTCGATCAGCATCGCGCCTCTGATCGGCGTCGCCGTCTTCGCAGCGGTCTTCGACCATGCGCGCATCGGCGTCGCCGTACTGGCGGCGGCTTTGTGGCTGATGCTCTGGACCGTCGAAAATCTCCGCGCCGCCATCGAGGAGAAGAAGAAGTGAATTGCCCGCACGCTTCCGGGCGGCCTATTCCGGCCGAGCCGATCCATGTCTTTATCGACGACTTCCAAGCCCCGGCCGCGCGCCTCTGCCGCACCGTCGTCCATGCGCAGGACTGCACCTGTCGCGAATGCCAGCCCGACCGGCTGGATGCCCAGGCGATGGCGCTGCTGACGATCGTCGGCTTCCTGGTCGCCACAGCGATCGCGCTCTTCATCGATCCGACCGGCGTCATCGCCGTGCTGGCCGACATGGTCGGGGTGCCGGCATGAGCCCCGTGCGCGAGACGCTGGCGCGAATCCTCGGTGACTATGTGCTGATCGACGCGGTCGACATCACCGACGACGCCGACCTGATATGCGATCTGGGCCTCGGCTTGGTCGACCTGGTCACGGTGGCGGCGCAGGCCGCGACCAGGCTCAATATCAAAATCGATGGCGCCGAGGCTGCCGATTGGAAGACCTTCGGCGACATGCTGGCCACGGTGGAGGCCCTGACGGACGGCCTGGCCGCGATCACCGCCGCAGAGCACCGCCTGTTCGTCGGTATGGACATGGCCGAGCTCGACGGGCTCACCCGCACCATCAGCCGCCCCATCGAAGCGCTGATCGACGGATGGCCCGCCGACCAGGCAGGCGCGCAGCTGCTCGCGGCGGCGACGCTGCGGGCGCTGCTCATCAATCAGGCGCGCATCATCACCCGCAGCGCCACGACCCTCGCCGATATTCCGGCCCTGCTGATGGGATGCGAGGCGATCGTCCGCGACCGCGTCCAGCAGGCCTCCGACCGTATCCTTTTGGAGATTTCCCGTGGCTGACCAAATCACCGGCATCGATGGCGAAGGCAATGTCACCGCCGACGAACTGCGCCTGCTGATCGAGCGCGCCGAGCGGCTCGAGGAAGAGAAGAAGGGCATCAGCGACGACATCAAGGACGTCTTCGCCGAGGCCAAGGCACGCGGCTACGACCCGAAATCGATCAAGAAGATCATGGCGATCCGTAAGAAGCGGCGGGAGGAGTACCAGGAGGAAGAAGCCATCCTCGCTGTGTACATGAAGGCGCTGGGGATGATCTGATGGAGATCCCCACACATCAGGATATGGAGACGGCCGGGCAATGGCTGATGTCGCATGGCGACGCCTTTGCACCGGCGGCTGTCCGCGACAGTCTGGCCCAGCTGATTGCCGAGGCGCGCGCCACAGGGGGCAACCCGCAAAGCTGGCCGGATATCGGCCCTGATCCTCTGCAAGGCCCCCGCCCGCCCGCCCGTCTGGAGGCATCCCTTGCGATCTGTCGCGAAGGCTATGAGCGCCAGCAAAAGGAAGTGCCCGATCAGACCGTCTTGGTCTGGCGCTGGCATCTTGGCGCACTGATCGAGGCGGCCGCGCGCTGTCTTCGCTTCCACGGTAGCTGGCAGGTCAATGCCCGCGACATCGATGACGGAGCGCCGCGCGCCGTGGCGATCCGTGCCGCCTCGCTGCATTCTTTCATGGCGATCGCCGAGGACATAGCCGACAGCGATAAGGTCCTGTGCTCGGCCTATACCGCCGTCGAGTGGGACTGTCTCGACGAAAACGGCAAGGAATGGGTCGCCGCGATCGTGCGGGAAGCTTTCGCCCGCTCGGCCGAGCGGTAGGGGGCCGAAGCCATGAATATGCCAAATGTCGTCCGACTGGATGCGCGATTAGCGCGCGCCGTCGAGATCGGGCGCGGCATCCGACTGGAGGCCCCCGACCTAGATATCCTGGCAAAGCTCGGCCTGTTCGAGATCACCCACCGCGCCAAGAACGAATTTTTGAAAGAACAGGCAGAATGCCGCGACGCCAGACTCCGGTCTATCAAAGAGGAAAATACTGGCTCGACTTCGACAGGAAGTCAGACGGCACCCTCCGCAGTCCCTACCTCTACATCTTCTGGTACGACCCAGACGCGAAGCGTGAGCGCAGCGCGTCAACGGGTACAGCAGATGAGCGGGTAGCGACGCAGAAGCTCGACCAGCGCTATCTCGCTGATCGCGGGGAAGCGGCGGCTTTCTGTGAAACCTGCGGCCAGCCCCTTACCCAGGCGAAGTCGTACCTGCTGACTGACGCGATCGCCGATTATAATCTGGAGTGGGGCTGCAACCAGGTGTCGGCCGACACGATCGTGTCGCGCCTGAATCACGTCACGGCGTTTCTTGATGCCGAAGAGGCGCGCGGTGCCGAGGGTCGCTTCGGCCTGGCGACGACATGCGAGCTCGCGTGCAGCAAGGTCTTTGTCACCGCATTCCGCGCCTGGTCTCGGCAAGAGCCGGTGGTCTGGAAGAACAAGAAGAGGGAAATCGTCAGAAGTCGGACGCGCTCCCCGGCTGCGACCGAGGCGGCGATCGCGCAACTGATCGCGGTTCTCAATCACGCCGCAAATGCCGAGCCGCCCCGCGTCGACAAGCGCCCGATCTACAAGCCGATCCCCGCCGGTCAGGTGCAGCGCAAACGCCGTACCCGAATCGGGATCGAGGAAATCGCCGAGATGCTGGCCTATGCGGCCGAGCCCGATCGCCAACGGGAATCGCTGCATGCGTTCCTCGTTGCGTCGATCTGTACGCTCGCCCGGCCGGGCGCGGTGGTCGACATCAACGTCGCGCCTGATCGCGGCCAGTGGTGGGCGGGATCGCCCACGATCGACCTCAACCCCGCTGGCCGGGCGCAGAATAAAAAGCACCGTGCGCTGCTGCCGGTCGTGCCGCTGCTCGACCGCTGGCTGCGCGAAGAGCTTGCCCGGTATCAGGGGCTATCGCCCAAGGATCGCGAGGGCCGAGGCTGGCTGGTCAACTATTACGGTAAGGCCGTCCAGGACGTCGACCGCGCCTGGGACTCGATGCTCCGCAACCTCAAGATGCCCGAGACCAAGGAGTGGAAAGCCTATGTGCTGCGCCACAGCCTGGCGACGCTCGTCCGCAATCGCGGCGCGGAGCGCTGGGATCTGGAAGGGTTCATGGGGCACCGCTCTGGCAGTCAGACCGAAACCTACGCGATCGGCGAATTTCCGACCGTAGTGACGGCGCTGGAGAGCATCATTTCCGATTTGGACGCTCTGAAGCCTGGTGCGCTGTACCGGACTGTCACCGGAGCCAGCCAATCCTACGCCTTCGGGAAGGGAGAATAAAATGACGTAATTTCAATATGTTGGGGATGGTGCCGCTTACAGGACTCGAACCTGTGACCCCCGCATTACGAATGCGATGCTCTACCAACTGAGCTAAAGCGGCCCGTCTCATGAACCGGCTGGTGTCCGGTCAGGTGGGGGCGCTTAACAGGTCGGTGGGGGGCTGGCAAGCGGCTTATGTGGGGGTGGGGCGATCTTCACCTGTGGTTAACG
>Ga0256408_1000371_pt1 | contig 37837 bp, 51 predicted proteins | sample PhyAR1_FD_185998 | JGI IMG/M metagenome (GOLD analysis project Ga0256408, IMG submission 185998) | Leaf surface microbial communities from alfalfa plants in UC Gill Tract Community Farm, Albany, California, United States - DLSL A.R1 | ecosystem: Host-associated > Plants > Phyllosphere >...
AAGATTTCGCGGTTCTGCCGAAGGAATGATACCAGTATGTGCGCTTACATTATCATCGTTAAACGCAATACCTTTACGTTTAATATCGAATCCGTTGTTATTAATAACGGATTCAAGTATCCCGCCGTTAATATATTTCTTTAAAGCCTCTAAGGTTGCGGGTGCTTCATCATATTGATCGCTTGTAAGATAACGACAATCCGAGCGGTTATAGGAAATAGCAGCTATCTCTTTAGAGCGTAGCTTTTGAGTAATTTCCATTGTTTCCGTTGGATCAATGTTATCTTTTAACATATAGGCTTGAAGCCCTAACAGGTCAAAAGGTAGCGGTGGTGGCGTATGCTTATCCTCCACTTTCGCAACAACCACAGTTGAGGGCTTCATAACACATGCTGATTTAATGTTTTCCGCCACTTCTGGAGATAATATTTTTCCATCTGTAGCAAACTTATCATCAGCAATAAGTTTTAAATAAACAGATTTCAAAATGTCATGACTGGAATAAACATCATAGTAATTAGATTTAACATGGTTTTTAAAATCTTCATAGCGCTTAACTATCAAGCCGAGCATAGGCGTTTGTACTCTACCACACGTAAGCTTACCATTGCCGCCATGCTGACGATTTAGAAGGGTATAATAGCGCGTCATGTTAAGACCATAAATCTGATCGCCTTTAGCCCTGGCTAAAGCCTTTAGTGCAAGGCGCATAAATTTTTCAGAATTACCGTCCTGCAATTTTGAAAGAGCTTTTTTGGCTGCATTAACGTTCAGGTCATTCAGCAATAACCGCTTAACAGGCTTGTTATAATTCTCTTTCCACAGAATCTCCCTAACCAACAACTCACCTTCATCATCGGGATCGCCAGCATTAATAACCGATGATGATTTTCGTAGCAAATCAGTAATGATTTTGTATTGCCGCTCTACATAACCGTTTTCCGTAGTTTTAACTTCATGGGAAACTTCGGTTAGATCCATCGGCAAATCTGACATAACCCATGTTTTGTAAGAAGGGTTAACTTTATCAGGAGGTGTAAGTACCAGCATATGACCATAACACCAAGTAACAACGTTGTTATTTGCGCATTCCCAATAACCACTTTTCTTAACTTCACCGCCGAACGCTTTAGCAATAATTTCAGCTAACTCAGGTTTCTCTGCAATAGTTAAAATCATATAGCCCCCTTCGCCATTTATATTAGATATAATATTGCATTTTATTTGATTATTTCAAAAACATGAAACACCATTTTTTCTACATAGGCCGTGCCAATGTATATACTATTATCAATAACTCCTTCTCCTGTTGGTACAACCATAAAAGAACGCTTCACGTTCTCTTTTCCTTCTGGTACAACCGCCCACAGATAAACATGATCCTGACCGCCTTTCACAGTCAAAATCTGCGCGCTGTCAGGAAGCATTAAAGCCGTTAGGTTGGAAGGATTTAATTCATACTTAAGAATAATACCCGCCCCTGTACTAAATGAGTTCCCATTTACCTTATTGCGCGTGGTTGGCTTTCTTTTTGCTTTAGAAGAATTCTTAGCAAAGAGAATGATACAAACGACAACAAAGAGTAAAAAGAACCAGGGTAAAGCAGATGCGAAATTGTCCATACAATCACCTCATGAAAAGACTCATTTAGTATAGTGCCATATGGCACATAGGGCAATATAAAAAAGCCCCTTAACGGGGCTTAGCGATCAAAAACTTTTCAGCTTTCCAAACTTCTTCAAAATCTGCTTTACAATATCAGGATCTGCCGAAGGACAACCGTTTATAAATTTTGTACGCTTTTTAAGCGTTTTTACAGGATCAAAAATACCGTGCTTTTTAGTGGCCTTAATCGATTTGAAAGCCTTAACCGCAGCATTACACTCGTTCTGGCTGTTTCCTGTCATTTGACCGTATAAGCACGTCACAGCAACGCACGGATCACCGCTGTCGGGGCTTTCCTCGCTAGGATCAGAGGAAACCCCTTCAAATGGTGCAAGCGCGTTAGCAGCCAGCGCACCAGATGAAGTAACAAGCGTTGCTGAAAGAATCAAAGCAGTGAAAATTGTTTTCATAAAACCCCCCTTCTTTTTAAGCACTGGCGATAGACGGAATATCACGCCGCTTATCGCGTGGAATTTCATAACGTTCAATATCATTCAGGATAGGTACATCTGGAACGTTGTCAGTAGCAACCTTACGCCTTTCCATGAATACCGGTTCATCAAAGTACACAATCTTATGAGCAACAAACGGCTTAACCTGTTCCATGATTATGACTTCATTAACGGCGACTTTCGTTCTTTTCCCCTTATTAATCTTTTGCATCACATATTTTTGTGACCCTAGCTCTACAATCTCTTGCGGCATATAAAGGTCACGGCCTACGTATTGCTCGTTCGTGCCGTTACTTATTTTACCGCCGTTACTTGTTCTGGAGTTAGTTTTAACTTTAACGGTTTTCTTGCCGAATGTTTTACTAATACGCTCAGCGGTAGAATCAACATCTTTAGGAGGATAAACAACTTCTACAGCAAGGTTCTTTCTCAGCGTGAAAGCCCCTGATTTGCCGTAAGCATCATCAGATTCTAACTGTTCATCATTCTGATAGATAATCATATAACGAATATTATAACCTGCCGTGAACGCTATAGATTTCTCTATAATACCCACACGCCCCATAGACGTAAATTCATCCAGCACTAGGAGGCATTGATATTTTAATGTTTTATCATGCTCTGGCAGAGTTTGCGTGTTAACTCTCACCAACTGACTAAAGAACAAATTAATTAACTGCTTATACTTTTCCATGCCTGTTGGAGAAAGCACAATATATACTGACATTCTTTTACGCCGTAAATCATTAAAGTCAAAGTCAGAAGCAGAAGTAGCGAGTCGGCAAGACTCAGCCTCAAATATCTTAAGAGGCTTATTGAAGTTCTGCATGATATTACCGCGCGTTTTTGGATCTACGGATATAAATCTGTTGAAACCTTCAACACAACCTTTACTAAGTGGATACCCTTTATCTTTCCAGTAAAGGATTTCATCATTCATCCACTCAGCCATATCTGGTACGCCAGTAAGGGAATACAGTTGCGCCATAGAAACCGGATAGGGCTTCATAAGCTCCCTGTCATCATCAGTACCGTTTTTCCTGTTTTCTTCAATCTCTGCGTTGATCTTATTTATCGTTTCTTCCATATCCAGCATGTACAGAATATAAGATTCAAATACTGCTTCTGCCATACTGTTCCAGATAGCATTATCACCCCCATCATCTGGAAAAAGAATTGTTGCCAAATCTTTTATTTCTCCAACCCGACGCGATTTTGAACGGCTTATGTAGTCCAGCGGGTTCCAGCGGTGTGATAAAACATGCTCAGTATTGCGGAACTTTTCATTAAAAGCTTGCTGTTCTTCTGGTGACAGATTCAGGTAGTAATCACTAAATTTAAATTCCTCAAATTCTTCTTCGGAAAAACGATACCCATCAGGGGCAAAAACAAAAACTTCCTGCCCCATTTTTTTACGATACCCCGCCGTAAATATATAGTTCTCAGCTTTAATATCGAGAACACAAACAGAATCACGATAATTGAGCAGATTAGGGATAACAAAACCTACCCCTTTACCGCTTCGGGTTGGAGCGCCTAACCCTAAAAACTGTTGTCCTGCAAACTTAAGGTATTTACCCTTGTGTCTACCTTTTGCAACTTTACCAATCAGAATCTCAGGATATTCTTCATCAGCATCAAGCAAACCACTTTCTTTGATTTCTTCATCAGTTATTAATTTTGCATTTCCATGTACATCCGGTTCAGGAAACTCAAAGAAAGCACCAATAATGATAGCAGCCAGAGGAACGATAATTGCCGCTGCAAATACAATTGTACCTAATGATATTGCGGCATGTAGCTTTTTATACTCCCATAAAGGCCACGCATTCATTAAGGTATCGTATGATAGAAGATTAGTATCTACTTTCGATATAAGCAGAAAAACATAACCGCCTCCATACGCCCCGATCGCGCCGCCAATGCCTAACATTAAGATAGCGAATATTATAGTTGATATAATATCGGACTTTTTAAGATTCTGCCTTAATTGCATACCCCCCCCTTAGTTATCCTGTTAAGCCACCATGCCTAAAAGACGCATAACAGCTTCATTTTTTTCTTCTGGATTGTAATAGATTTTCGTCATATAAGAACCTTTCCAGAAGGAGATTATATCTATTGTGCTGGCTACAGTATTTGTAATCAAACCATAATCAAGCGTTGTACCTACCTTAGATTCTTTGATAAGTGATGAAAGTCGGCTATATACAGCAGCAGGGTTATCGTCAGCGTGAGTAGAAGTCAGGCTACCATTATGACCAGTATTCAACATGCCTAAATAGTTCCAGGCTTCATCGCCCCTTAATTCAGTGAGGAAGATGTGATCTGGCTTCATACGCATACCAGCTTCAATTAAATCTTTTGCCGTAGCGCCGATCCCCTCACGCTTAAAAAACAAATGAACATGATTAGGATGGTTAGGCAAATCAAGTTCATGTGTATCTTCAATCGTTATATAGCGCCTGTTTGCTGGAAAAAGGTCTGCTATAGCTTTCATGAAGGTAGTTTTACCAGACCCCGTAGCACCAACCATAACGTGATTTAAACGCATCTGGACGCTTTTTTTAAAGAAGCGATCCATATCTTTATCTTTGAGAAAGCCAAGAAGTTCGAGTTGTTCGCCTGTCAAAGCCTTTTCTTTTACGTAAGCTCTACCACAAATTTCAAAATCAGAAAGGCGACCACTGTTAATATAGCTGTTTAAATCAAACCTGCTTTTTGACGGTTTGCGAATAGTAAAGGAAATTGTACCGTCCTCAGCCGCAGGAGGTAAGATTATTTGCCCCCTCTCCCCGTCAGGTAAGGTTACAGAGTGAATAGGTTTCGAAGCATTGTAATCCTGATCAATACCGCCAGTATGACTTTTGACGGATAATGATTGAGCAAGCATTTCAAGATTGGAATAATTACAATCTTCATTAACTTGCGACTCCCAACCGTTGCCACGTTCAAACCAGATTCTTCCAGGCTGGTTTATAGCAACTTCTGTTAAACCGTCATAACCCAAAATCTCGGTTATTCCTGTTTTGGATAACTGATTACGGATTACATTGAAATTTCCATAGGATTCATTCATTAAAACCTCTGAATTATATTAAATATAAGTGAAGGGAACCCCCTTCACTTATCATTTATTTATGCGTCACCCGTTATCAATGGAGTTCGTAAACATTATTGAAATAAGTATCACGCGGTACGATGATTGAAATCAATTCACCTTGATTAATATATGCCGTAGGTGGAATATTAATTGAGTTTTCAAGCGCGATACTTGCCATGTTACTGGCGGCATCTTCGGTATTATCAACTTTAATGCTGTTATTATTGTTATTATCACTGATTTTGTTTGCTGCCGTTGCCAGCGCATCATCAATGAAGCTAAGCATAATTGCATTACCAAAACGCTGCCAGAAGTGCAAATCAACCCATGCCGGAATACCCGCCGCCCCAAGACCATCAACACCAAGAGCATCAATACGAACGCGAATACCTTTAGGTGTTTCGGCTGTTGTCCAGTTTACGAATACTCGCGCCTGACCTTGAACAAGGGCGTTCTGCTGCTCACCAAAGAATTTAGTACCCGCCTCAAGCAATAATGTATTTCCATCGTTTGAGTAGATGTTTTTGGTTAACTGGCAGATTGGCAACCCCTGATAAGTGGTAACGATCTTTGTTTTCAGCACACAGGGTAAGACTGTACCCATGCCTAACAGCAAACTACGGTCTTTCAGAATGGAAGCCTGACCATTGGCGTAAGTACCACCTTCCAGCGCCTTATTTAAGCCCCCTCCCGCGCTTTGTGAGGCCGCACCACCATTAGCAGTATCTTTGCCCTCGCTACCTGCGTAAACCAAGCCTTTACCCTGTAGCTTTCGTTCCTGCGGCGTTGGCGGGGCATCGTTATTACCACCGTTCCCGCCAGCTCGTGAAGTGTTGTTGTTTGCGCTGCCGTTACCTAATTTACCCTGGGCTTGTAATTGAGCCATTAGCGCATCTTGTTTAGCTTTTTCTTCTGCTAGGCGTTTTGCTTCTGCTGCTTTACGTTCTTCTTCTGCGGCTTTTTCTTCTGCCGCTTTACGCTCAGCAATGGTATTCATCAGCTTATCCACGCCCCTGTTCCCAGTATCGCTACCTACACTTTTTTCAAGTGTCGGATCAACCGGCTTACCCGCTTCTTCTGTATCAACTTTATGGAAAGCTCTCCAGACAAAGGCACCTGCCACCGCGAGGATTAGAACAATAGCCCCCCCAAATATGAGAATGTCTTTCAGATAACCTTTTGAGGCTTTCTTACCGCGCTGGCCTTGTAAGTCTACCGTTGCGCGATCATCATCAATAGAAGGGATAGCACCGATTTCATCTTTCTGATTATCATTCATCAGATTTAATCTCCCTAGTCATGCCATTGGTAGTACCACTACGATTAGACGGCATTGCCTTAATCGTATCTGACCGAACCGCTACAACTTTCTTACCGAGACGAATTACAAACTCAGGGTTAGTTTCCTGTACAACAATAATATTATTATTCTCGCTATCAGGATTCCCATTCACTAGCATTTCTTCACCATCGCCAGCAACACGGTAAATCATTGGAAGATCGCTTGAAGGATTAAATTTAAAGCATGTAAAGCGCCCATCATCCCATACTTCATACGGTGCGAAAGACTCTTTACCCTGCAACTGATAATTCCAGTTCGCATTGTAAGCGCCATTAGACTGACAAGGCGGCCTTTTAAATACTGTCGCGTTTGCCGCACTGTATTTTTTAGGATATTTAAATCTAACCATCCATGAAGGATTACCCTTTACAGACTGTAAAAAGAAAACATAAGTTCGCTTATTTGATACTAACGTAACATTCGTATCAGGTTGTTCAGCGATTGGCCTGATAAAAATATTATTCCCTCGTACAGAAACATCCCAAGCATCAGGATCACCAAACCCCATCCCTGCCTGATCATCAGTTATAAATTCACCATCCTGTAACTTAATGAGTGTTGATGTTCCGGCTTTAACCCTAACGAGAACAGCATCATCAGGATTATAAGTAGCTTCCTGAATGCGAGCGTCATAGCTCGTCGGCTGCGGCACATTCAAGGCGTTCGCAACGCCTGGTAAAGTTGCCGCTATGCACCCAGCTAACAGAATCTTTTTCATTAACCCCCCCCTCGCCTTTCTTTATTTTTGTGATTCTTGATCGACACGATAACTAGTCACATTAAAACCAAGTGGATTATTAATATAATCATCATCGGTTCTTAATTTATGCTCATAGTCAAAAGTAATCGTGGCTTGCCAGTGCGTAATCGGATAGCCAGGAATCGGCTTACCAGCCCCATCAGTAACCGCTTTATAAAATCGCACGGTTCCAACGCCTTTGTTGCTGTCTACAATCGGCTTAGAAGTAATACCGACTTTCATTACTTTATCTTTAGCCAACAAAACAAGCGGTGAGTTAGGGCTTTCAACTATGAAGCGCCTCATTGACTCATAAACGCTAGGTGTAGAACGTAGTTTAACCTGGTCAAGACTGTTTTGAATTGAGTTCCAGTCATAAGACTCACGCTCTACAACAAAGTTAGCGAGGTTTGAAGCATCAATCAGGCTTTGATAAGTAAGTTTGATTTTATCGTCGCCTACTGCTGAAACGATATTTACCTGACCTGTAACCTGATCTACTTCTGCGATATATGGTTTAACCTCTTTCAAAGGTGTTAGAAAAGCAAGAGCAACAGCCATTGCACCCGCCGCAACGACACCGATTCCACCAAAGCCAAAACCAATCCACATCATACGTCGCTGTTCTGAAACTCTATCGCGCTGAAACCCTGCAATAGCGCTTAAATGTACGCTTTTATCAGCGTCTAGTTGCTTTCTTTCTGGAGCGGTTAGTTCGGCCATTTTTTTATTTTTATCGTAAATTTCGGCGCGTTCTTGTTCGTTGAGCTTTTTTGGATTGCGTTTAAACATTTTATTTCCCCCTCTCTTGCTCAGCTTTTATTTTTTTTAACTGCGCTTGTGCGGCTGGAACGTGGGTATTCATTTGCACCCACTTACCCTTTGGTTTTGTTGGTTGAGGTGGATTAACTGAACACGCTGATAGAGTCATAAAACCCACAACTATCAAAACTAGCTTCAATGGCATAATACCCCCTTAGTAACAAGCCCTTTCGGGCTTGTTATATTTAGTATAATTATTTATCAACGCTAAATTCTTCTTTAAACTCAGCGCGGCGTGATGCTTGAGCAATTTTAAAGTTTGCATCAAAGTTAGCTTTCGCTAAGTCAAGCTTAGTTTTCTCATTGAGAAGATTATTTGACTCAGTGTTAATTGCGTTTTGATAATCCGCTTTTTCTTGCGGAGTAGCGGCTTGCTCAAGCTTTTTGGAAAGATTGGAAATATGATCACTGCGTTTAACAGCCGTATTATACGCAGTTTGCATATTATTTAATTCAGTCAACATACTATCATATGCTTTCTGAACTTCGGAATCAGAAGAAGTGAGTTTGTACTTCTCCCTCAACTCACCAATATTATCCGCAGCATCTAATAAAGAATCAGCCGTTCGTTTATTTGGAAGATAGCTACTTAATGTTGGGTCGTCCAATAAGTCGTTTACATCAAAGTTAGTCACCCCTTCATATAGGCGCTTACCTTCCGCTATCGTCTGGTCATGCAAGCTTTTAGCTTGCTTATACTGCTCGACAAGCTGATCATACTGCTGTTTCGCTGCCTGTAATTGTTGAAGCATATTAGTTGCACTTGCCGCATCAAATACAGGAATACCCGTAGCAAATGTTGGCGGTGAAACCAGTATGCTATTCACTGTTAAGGCACTTAACAGCATAAAGGATTTTTTATTCAGCATCCTCATACTCAGTATCCTCATATTCAATACCTTCTTCTTCATCATCATGCTCAGCCTTACGTAACTTATGGTTACGTGCATTTTCTTGAATAAAGATTGGTATCCAGTCATTAGGATCGTTGGAACCAATCCGCTTGATGATTTCCTCAGCAGCTTGTACGCCATATTTATCGCCAGATAAAACAGGCAGGAATTCATCAAATCCATGTAAATCCATAGTACCAAAAACGCTCGTATTGGATTTCTTAATTAGGAAGGTACGGCTTGTTTTCGCAAGAGATTTAAGCTTTCTGAATTCCTTTCGTGTTATCCCGATTTCCTTGTAATGCTGCCATTTCGCATTAGGGTTAGGTAACAGTACGCGAATTGTCGTTTGCTCATTGATCTCATTGAATATAGCGCAGTTAATAGCATCTACTGGCTGTTGAGAGATAAGCCAGCACATTTCATAATCCATACGCCCCGCTTTGAGCGATTGTTTTAACTGCTCTTGAGTAAGCGGGAAGTTAGCTGGCATCCAGAATTCTTCACAAGAAAATATTGTCCAGCGGCCTTTCTTGCGCGGGTTTATCTTCATTAAATCTTTATAAAAGAATAAAACCGCTAAAAGAATTTCAGCCGCAGGGTGAGGTTTACCATTAGGCTGTTTTTTCAGGATTACTGTACTGTCGAACGCCACTCTATCAAACAGCAATGGATCAAACTTATTTTCAGGACTATCAACCGCCCAGGCATAACGCCCCATCCTCCCGCCGTTCGCGTAGGCGGAAAACTCCATAAGGCGATTACGTAAAGGCGATGCAGCAATCATTTCAAGCACGTTACTAAACCGCCGTCCTTCTCGTGGCAACTCCATTACCGCATCTACAGCCCTGACGATTTTAGCGCTGTCACCATCATCAAGCCCTCCCTCACTATTTGCGCCTATACGTTCTACCCAGGAGTAGCAGAACTGGCGTATACGCTCCTTAATTTGTTCGGCAAAGGCTTGATCAACTACACCGTTATCATCCGTTGCCATTTTTATTTCATCTAACTGGAAAGGGTTCAGGCCAGTAAACTCACCTTCCCTCAGAACGAAGTATTGCGCACCCAACATCATCATGGGTAATCGCATCGACTGCTTAAAGTCAATGCCGAATAACATCGGATTAAAGCGCTCAACGAAGGATGTTAAAGACGCCTGCAATGTTGTTTTACCTGTACCTGTTTGACCTAAAAAGATACCGTGCCCTGATTCTGGCTCACCTACTACATCTTTAGCAGGATCACTATCAGTCGTTGAAAGGTAATGAATCCCGCCCTGTAACGTTTCTACAGGCATCATTGCCGTTCCATCCCCCATAGGGTTGCCAGTACGCTTACCTACCGAGAAATTATGTAGAGAGAACTGGTCAGCCAGGGTAGAAGTAGAACGAACGGTATTGAGCGGTCTTTTCTTAGCATCAGGAAGTGAACTTATAAAAACATCTTCTTGTTCATCCGTGGCACGAAGCAGCACATATCCCGCAGCGCTAAAGCCTGATTCAACAAGAATTGCATTATCATAAGCCTCTTTAGCGGTTTTACCATAAACCGAAACAACACCATGATAATCACCAAGAAACACTTCACCGTTTTGAACAAGGTTTTTAATTGAGTTGAGCGCTGTACCTTCTTCATCAATTGCGGCATTTGTGGAATTGATTTTATTCGCTTGCCCGTCAATGATCGATATAGCTGTTAACTGACGAGTATAAATATAAGATTGGGCAAATGTTAATTCGCAAGGAATTGATAGAATAAAATCAAGCGCACCAGGCTTAATCTTTGCAGGGAATGAACGAAGGGTATAAGAAACACAATATTTATCTTGAGCATCATTTGCATTACGGATAAGGCTTATATCGTAACCAAAAATGCGCTCACTATTCCCAACTACTTTGTAGATAGGATCTTCTACAAGCGGCACTTTAAAATCATGATGGTTAATGAGCCATGAAAGGAAATTCGCAGACTCATTCATATACCCATCGTTTTGCAGTACCGATAACCCAAATGGGCCACAAATTTTCTCCGACATTTTAATGACGGAATCAAGTTTTTTTATGCCATCGTCAATTGAAGATTGACCGTAATTATAAATCAGCGTGATGTAGTATACAGATTCATAGTACCTGCCACCTGTATTAAACCGCTCCATGTATTTATCAACAAACTTCTGAATAAAAACATTGTTCGATTTATAAACATCATTAACAAGGATTTCACGCTTGTCTATGTAAGTCCATAAACCAAGCTGACCAGCCATATCTTTACCAATACTGACCAGGTATGTTCTAAACAAATTATAGTTACTATAAAGTTCAGAATCATCAGCCAGCTCATATGGATAACCCGCTATTTTAACCGTAGCCATTAGCTTGTTATCCCCAATCATTGAGATTGAGTCAGTCACAGGATAACGATAGTGGGGAATTTTTCCTTCAAGAGCTTTCTTGTTAATGCTTCGCGCGTTTGATTTGTTCGTAGACATCATTCCCCCCATTTTCATCACCTAGTGACGGGGATAACTTATAAAGTCCACCGCCATTAAGAATCCTACGAAACTTCCCAGCTACTTTAAGCTGAAAAACTCTTAAAGCATCGAGGCTATTGATACAAATAAACTTAATGATGAAGAAAGCTAAAATCGTTGGAAGCGCAAACAACACGCCCAAAAGACTGTTTGTTGCAATAAAACCTATTACAGCAAGCAGCATTGATGAACCTAGTAAAGAAACACCCCATACAAGAGGAACGCCCCCCATATTAGGAATCATATTCAATACATTAAGCGTTAGATGTTGGGTATTAATCGTTTCTTCTTCTTCAAGTTCTACATCATCATCTTCGGCCATAATAACCCCCTAGTTATTTGATTAGGCCGCTTGCGCGGCCTTCGTCAGCATGTTTTTTTATTAGTTGCCGCCGAGATCCCAGAACCAAACAGCAAGCGCTGGCAGACCCGCAACGACAGCACAAGTAACCATTGCCATAAACAAATCGTTCCAGCCAATTTTATTGATTTTAAGCATAAAGCCTTTAATCAAAAGATATACCGCCGCACCTGCACCAAGCAGAGAGTAAATGGCGGTCTGCGCGGTTGAGATCCCACCTTCCGCACCACTAATACCACCCGCAGCAAACGCGCTCATAGGTGTAGATGCCATGACACTAGCGAAGAAAGAAAAAGCCAGAACCTTTACCTTTAACAGAAAGTTTTTAGTTTTTTGCATTTTAAATACCCCTTTATTTAGCGAAATCATTGAAAACATCCCAAGCAGCCCGCGCTGGTTTGTTCCCTTCTACATTAACTGCACTTTCAACCATTTCAGGCTGATCCCCTTCGGGTTGCTGGTAAACAATGCCGCGCCGTAGATTATTGTTAACTGGCGTTAGGCTATCCCCTGCCCCCACTGGTTTCATAGCCGGAACAGAATAGATTTTATTCACAGCGTTATTAGCCAGATCAATATAGCTTTTCCCGTTCTTCTCCTTTTTGAACCCCCTCGTAAAATTATTTGAATAGTAGCACGATGCCGCAGCCCTCAATGCTTGCTGTTCATCAGGATATTCCCCGCTATCAATCGCACGGTAATAACATTCCTCAAATATTTTTGAGGCCACCGTAACGTTCTTACAAAAGTCAAAGGCCGTTTCATTAGTCAACCCATAACTTTTAAAGTTACCTACATAAATCTGTCCAAGACCGACAGAGTATTTATCACCTACTTTAGCAAGCTCATTAACAAAATGGACTGCTTCATTTTTGGATTTAAAGTAGTGCGAAGTGTTTTTAGTGACATTAGCCACAACGTAAGGATTGCCGTCTGACTCCACTGAAATAATTGTTTGTAGTGTAGTCGGATCAACATTCCCACCGCATTGCATTAGCAGACTTGCTAATACAGGAGCAGCAAGAACCATAATACCCCCTTTTCCACTTTTATATTAAATATAAAGCGTGTATTTCGCAAAAAACTACTATATCCATATTGTTAAAGAGCCTGTTAAGTAACTTCACTTAACTTTGAGAGCTAGTTTTTTCTTTACCAGTGCTAACACTGGTAAGCTCTCAATGAACTGATCTAAGACCAGAATCAAAAGTTTCTTTTTATTTATCCCCGCCTTGCGGCTTAAGGTTGTTATCTTAAAGTTGAGGTAAGCATCTAACTGAATTGATACACCAACCGAACAATAACCCTCATAAACTACTTGAGGTTTCCAGTCTTTGTGAGGATCAAACGTGGAAAAAAATTCATCATTACCGATGGATATATTAAATATCGCTTCGATTATGTTCTTCTTTCCAACATTCACCCCTTCACTTAAAGCGCTTAGGATTCGGTTCAACTTACCATCCAGATCGAGGCGTACTGCTACAGACTTGTAAGACTTCCCCCCTTTAGTGTCCTCATAAAAATGCAACATTAACACCCCTTAGAGATTGGGATTCCCCAATCACAAGAAGGATTATAGCGCTTTAAACGTACGCAGGAAATAGTTATTTTAACTATTCCTATAACTAATACTTCTATTAACACTTTCGTAACAAGTAAATATGATATAAAAAGCAAAATCCATATGCTAATCAATCCTTTACACTGTATTAATTAAGTTAAGCATTACTACACTTTTAGTTCAGCCATGCTTAGCCTGGTCAAGCTTTAATCGAATCATGAAGAATACCCTTAGATCTGACAAAAAATCAACCGCATACGTACTTTTCAAGTCCTCTATCTGCCTACGTACCAGTTCAGCGGTTTTTTCTTTTTCCCTGTTAACAATTTCTTCTATTGTAAAGCCCATACATACCAAGATCATGCACTGGTAAAGTTCATCGCTTATCTCAGGGAAAAGAGATTTATAACGTTCAGGGTTCGAGTTGAGCGTAATTCTAAGTTCAAATACCTGTTTAACTTCTTCATAGTTGTCTAACTGGAACTTAACCCGTATGTTTTCAATGTGAGAGTTTATCGTTTTTTTTGATATTGACATTAACTCCCCCATTCTAGGAGGTTTTAACCCTGATGAATGCAACATAAGAGTTACCAGTTCAGTACTGGTTAGCTCAGGAAAAATATTGCTGATTTTATGGATATGCAGCAATAAATTTTTCTTAGAAAGCGGGTTAATCGTATACAATCACTTTTCCTCTTTTTTTGCGGCTCGTTTTGATTTGCGTTCTGAAATAAGCCGTTCTATATAACTAACCGCCTCAGTATTGCCAATGATCCCATAATAAAGAATTTCTTTACGCAGATAAGCAACTGGCAACGCTTCGTTTTTATCGTATTCTTTTAGTTTTCTTTCATACTCACGTACCAATTCAATGCACGCTTTAGCCCATTCTCCCTCACCGTGGCTGCCCTTTTTAACTCTCGGCCTACGCGGTAGCTTAGGTGGCTCTGGCTTAACCCTGATGTAAGCTTTATCACCTTCCACGATGTAGTTGAAAATCAGGTGCGTAACCTTTCTACCTGTAGTAACAGTTTCATAGCGAACTGTCAGGTCAGTCGTTCGGTTGATAGCGTCAACAGCAGGATTGAGAACTCTAACCCTGAAATTTTTAAAGTCTGCATATTTCCCCGTAAGACCAGAACGATCTTTCATCCAATCAATGCTAATTTTTTCAGTGCTGATAACGCCCGTTTTTGGATTTTTATATTTATCAAGTTTTCTATATCGGCTTAGCCAGGAGTAAAGCCTAAATGCAAATGGAGTATCAAGTTTCGCCATTGCGAAAACATTCATTTGCGTAAATTCATTTTTAAGATCGTACAGAAAAGGTGCAATCTTTGGAGAGAAAGAAAGCGTTATATCCGCGCCTTTATTCGCTCCATAAGTAATAGCGGAAAACCAATATCTAGCAACTGCATCGACTCTTTTTTTGCGCTCGTTCCATTCATAAGTATAAATAGGTTTTGAGCCTAATGTTAATGATACAGATTGTAGTTGATGCGCACTATTTGCTAGTTCTAGATCATACATAGCGCTGTATTCAGGCGCAGTTAACACAATTTCCGCGCCCTCCGGCTGCGGGTTCTTACTATCGATTTTGGACAAGGCCAGCCAGAGCAACCTGATTTCAGCCAGGTTAATATCGTAACTACCTTCAATAAGCTGATTGCCTTGTGTTATCACTTTATTGTCGGCTACTGTAGCGCCACCGCTGACAAGCCCAGCATGAATATCTTGTTTTTGTTTCACGCTTCCCCCCTCCCTACTGGCCTCAAGATTTTGAGAGTAAAACACAATCAGGTACAAATTACAAATACTGTACCTGATTATATTTGCCAGATCTCAACCGCCATTTTGCAAAGCTAAGATACAACCATCAAAATTACTGAACGTGCGTTATCGCAGGGCAGGAATGCTAAGTGACTGCTTTTAAAGAAAACGCACTGAACGCCGGTGAGCTGGCCAGCTGCGACCGCCTGAGCCACTCGCGCCTGATTCCGTCAAATATTCTGGACTATTTTTTTAGCCTCCAGAAAAGTTATCAACAGGATATAAAACAAAGCGTTACGACTGCACTTATCCACAGAAAATCTGTACCTCATCTTTGGTAAAGATGTACCGCGATAACGTAAAATCTGTACCGCATTTTTGGTAAAACTGTACCTGATTAGATTCTTTCAGATTGGTAAAGATGTACCGCGATATTGGTAAAAATGTACCGCGCAGTTGGTTAAAACGTACCGCGTAGTTGGTAAAGATGTACCTGATTAATCGCGTAACCTATTGACCAATAGAACTTTTAATAGCGTAAAAGGAAAGGAAGAAGAAAGATCTTACATAGATCGAGTGTTTGATCTTGAAAAAAGAAATATTTGAAATATGGAAATAATACAACGATCGCTAATCGCGTTCGTTGATGTTCACATAATCTGTTTTCTTTTTAATCACATCCAACGATACATTCAACGTAACCTTACTGATTGCTTTTCGTGCCATATGGCACTATGATTTAAAACCAGTTCTGCCAGCACATGATCGTAAAGCTACGGTGGCTATGAAAGCTCATAGATAAGCCTCTACGCTGTTTTTAATAGTCGGTCATGGCATTGGGTTAACGGAGTGAAGATAACGCGATACAGAGCGTTACAGGAGGCCGTTTAGGGAGTCAGGGAAGGTATAAAAAAAAGCCGCCTGGCAATTTCCCCAGGCGGCTAGATAAATGCCAAATACGAAGGGGGTATTATGGCGATCAAAAGTATAGATCGATTCCCGGTCAGAGTGGAATCAAAATTATACGTTTTTTCAGAAACTTAACTTAGTTGCAGGAGTCTTTTAACACACATGATTGAAAAGTCGAAGCTTTTACAAACCTATCCTACGGCGGCTGAGGTGAAGGCTGCTCGTGAGAGTACCGGCCTTTCAACGGATGAAATCGCTAATCTCTTTGGCCTTTCAGACGGTAGCGCATGGAGGAAAAAAGAAATCCAAAAACAGGGAAGTAAAAATACAAGGCTACTTAAGCCTATGGAATTTGAAATGCTTCTGCTTATCGCAGGAACGCATCCAAATCTAAAAATTACAGATAAATAAATGTTGTGAAGGGGGTAGTATGGAATTAAAAAATTATATTAAATATATTTTTCCTTTAGGATTGCTGATACCCAGCGTTGCCAATGCAGCCGCTGATTTTGAATTGCCTGTTAATATGCTCACTGATATGTATAAGGAGTTAACGCAATTTATATCAAGTAATCTAAGCTCATATATCGGTGATATTAATGAAATATTCCTTCCACTAATGGGGGCTGTTTTTGGCCTTTATTTTGTCTGGAAATGGGGATTAGTTCATTATAAGGGTGATCCTAATGCGATTCAGGATATGCTTATCAACGGTTTAAAGTTAATCGTTATCATGTCTGGCCTTGTCGGTAGTGCATGGTATATAGGTAAGGTTGTTCCGTTCGTTATGGATGCAGGTGATGAAATAGCATCCAGGCTGATCGGCTCAACGGGTACTTTCTCAGCGCTTGAAACTGTCATTCAACAAATTAACGCGAACGGTAAGCGTATTCTTGAAGCAACAAATGAATTAAGTCTATGGGATTCTGATATTTCAACAATCCTCGCTGCGACTATGGCATTAATTCTCTTTTACGCAGGGGGTACAGCATTTGTTATCTATGCCGCCGCAACAATGCTTATTGCTAAATTCATGGTAGGTCTACTTCTTATTGTCGGGCCACTTTATTTAATGATGGCTATGTATGAACAAACTGTTACTTTCACGAAACAATGGATAGGCCAAGCGTTTAACTATATCCTGCTCAATGTTTTTGTAACGCTGACTATTCATATTCTTATTGAATTTATGAGTAACCAGTTCCCTGTAGGTGCTGAAATAGGTTTAGGCGGCGCTCTTTATGCCTTAATCGCATTTTTAATGGGCGTTTTTATCATTGGTCAGATACCGTCGTTCGTGAGTACCATCACTGGCGGTAATGGTATCAGTGGGATTACTGGCGCTACTAACGCCGCAGGGGGCATGATGTTTAATACAGCGTCAGGTGTTGGGGGTATGGCTGGAAGGTCTTTAGGTAAAGGCGTTGGCAAACTCGCACAGGCAGGAATGGGTAAATTGCGTGGCGGTGTGAAAGCTGGCTGATTAAGGCAGCCAACCAGAATAAAACTGGTTGGCTGTATTAAATGACAAAATGATATAAAATTATGTTAAGTGCCTTTGCGGGAAAAATATAAGGGGGGGGTATGGCTGATTCAACGTATGATGCAGATAAAGAAGCCTACACTTATAATCATTTTGATATAAAGATTCAGTTAGCAAAAGTTGTTAGAGTTGTTCAGGATGTTAGAGATACAGGTGCGGCATTATTTGACCGCGCCTTAGACTGGTATTCAGAAGAAGATCAAGTAAAGGTATTAGATACTGTCACGTCAAATACCAAAGCTCTAACAAAGGTTGATGGTTTATGTAATTACCTTTGCCAACATTTAGAAAATGAATCACTGTATGCTCATGATCCAAAAATGGACAGATTCAACAGCATGAGTACCAATGAGATTATCGACTATTATAAAAAAGTTACGAACGATTTAGAGAAACAAGTGAAAACTCTTGAGGGTATGACGATAATCACCCATCCATCACTTGAAAAAGAAAAGCCTTTAATGGCGTTCGTAATGGATGATGTAAAGCTTTACTCGTCTGCAATTTATAATTCTCTTGATGATATAGAACGGGCGCGTGACTTAAACCATGTTCGAACAGCCATAGCGAGAGGTGAGGAAGTACAGCCACGGCATATAGGGGCTGTTATCCCGCGAAAGTAGCTAGATCAGGGCGATAGTGGCGGCGCTCTGATTGACAGTAAGCCACATAACATATAGCGTCACTGGCGGGACGATAAGAAAATTTTAGGGGGTATTATGAATAAGGTTACTTTAGTTACTCTACTGGTATCAGCGTTTATGCTTTCTGGTTGTGATGATAAACAAGAAAAAATTGATTTCTATATGAAAGCTGAAAATGCAGGTGCTTATCATAAAGGCTTAGCGCTTTGTAAAACGGGTTCCAGCGAAGCAAAAGATTGTGACGCAATCTATGAGGTTCAGGGTATGAAGGAAAAAGATAAGGCTGCTGATAAAAAAGAGAACTTCAAAAAAGAATTCAGCTTTGATCATTGATCCTAAATTATTTATAAGCCCGTCAGACATGGCGGGTTTTTTTTAAAGTCAAAACAGGCTTAGCAGTGAAGGAGTTGCTTTTATATTTTTCTCCCCCTCCCCTCCCCCATCGCATTTAATATATCAGCATATAAAAACAAACTTTATATTTACTATAATTATCTTGCCATTAGTGCCGTTTGGCACTATACTATATTTAGTTAGTTAACTGGAGCGAGGATAAACTAATGAATCACTTAGAGCAGTATTTGAATCGTATTTTTTCTTACAGCAATAAGCCATTAACGCCAGCGCAATTAAAAGAAACAGTAGAGGTAGCAGCAAGGAAAGATAATCTAACAGCAGAGGATGTGCAAAGAAGTATTAAAAACAACATTAAGTAATTTATATCCCTGCTAGGCAGGGATTTTTTATATTTAATATAAAATACCATTGCTAAAAGTGCCATATGGCACTATAATTACTTTGTTCTCAGGTAAACATGAATAGCAAAGGTGATTTTATGAATATCGTTACTAAAACAACTCAGAATTACGCTAAAGCTCGCCAGTTAATTTTAGACTCTGATTTTTGCGATGAAAATAAACAACCATTTATTTGGGTATGCGTTGATGATGACAGTAGCGAACCAATGTTTAGCCTGTTTGCTAATGACGATGGATCTTTTTCTTATAGAGGCAACATCTGGCTCAGTGATGCAACCCGTGAGGAAATCCCCGCCTTTATCCGTGATGAAAAACATCTTCGCTCAGTTCTGGCGTTCGTGGCTCAGGACATGAAACCGCAGATAGCTGAATGTTTCAGCTAACCCCCCCTGACCTGCTTCGGCAGGTTTTTTTATATTTAATATAAATAGTAGTTGCAAAAGTGCCATATGGCACTATAATAGTATGTATAGAAAGCAGTTAGACAATCACACGGTTACTTAATGAAGGGGTTGAAAATGGCTACTACCAATATTGATAGCTTGAGCAAATTACGCAGCGTTGCTGAAAAAGGCGTTATCAAGCGCGCAGATAGTTACAAAGTGCTTTATTCCGAACTTAACATTAAGCCTGGTCATAACGTGCGCGGCATTTATCTTTCACAGGATGAATACTGGAACAGCGAGGAAGTTAAGGATTACATCAAGGGGCTTGCTTACAGCTATGCGCACAACATCAAAGTACCAGCTCTCTCAGTAATCGTGGAGGACGGAAAAATTTGGGTAAATAACGGTGAACACCGTTACCGTGCTATCGCCCTGGCTAAAGAGCTTTTTGGTGTGGATATTGAGTATGTTGATGTTGTTGAAGATGATGATCAGCTTACCTCTAACTCCGCGCGTAACCATACCCCGATTGAAATGGCCGTGCTGTACGAACGCTATAACACCGATAAAGGGCTGTCCGTTCAGGAGATCGCGGAACGTGCTGGTAAATCTGTACCGCATGTTTATAAGTACCTCACAGCAGTAAGAAAATGGCCTTCGGATCTGCTTGCTAAAGTACAAAGTGGTGAGTTGTCTTTCACGGCAGCACAAACTCTTTATGAAGAAACGCGCCGCAAGAAACCCGATGCGCCAGAAAATGTATCAGGTACAGATTTACCAAATGATGATAATGGTGAATCAGGTACAGTTTTACCAAAGGAAAACGACCAAAATTCACCCGATAACAACGTTCAGGACGTTACGAATGCTGCTCCAGCGGCTAGCAGTGGTGGTGAATCAGGTACAGATTTACCAAAAGGCGGCACTGATAAAGGGGCTGCCAAGTCAAAGAAAAGCATCACAAAATCAATCTCTGACAGCCTTGTGAATCTCATTTTTGGGTTCGAGGCCGTTGAAACTGATAGTGGTTATCAGCTTAACCTCACCAAAGATCAGTACGAGGCAATCATTGCCCTGCAAAAAGAGATAGAAGCGGAAATTAAAGGTAAGTAAGGATAAAGGGGGCTTAAGCCCCCTCTTTCGTCTGGAGGCGGGTATGAATAACAATGATTATCTTAAAAGGTTCAGGGGCATGATTGACGTTCAGAACAGGAAGAACACAATCACCGGCGCTCTCGTTCTTGTTGGTATCATGGCGGTGTTGATGCCTGGTGCTATCTTTTGGTTTGTAAAAAGTGACTATGTAACTTATCCGTTACTTTCTTACTTAGGGCTTTTTGCCGTTGGCGCAGCCGCCGTAAAGAGATACAGCAAATCACGGTTAAGCCGGATGCACCTGGATAGCCGCGATCTCAGCCTTATTATTGATGCCGATCACCCGATTGCTCAAGATGTAATCATGCGTACCAGAGAAACGGGCAATTTTACCTACGCAGACCTAAATCAAATACTGGTAGGATATGAACGCCTTTCTGCGGCCTCAGAGTATGCCATAACGGGCGTAAACAAAAAGCTAAGGGTTGATACCGCTAATAATGGAAAATGGCTTAGAATCGCTGCTAGGCCGCTAAAGCACATATCATTAAATATACTGGTATTCGTTATCATACTGGCTCAGTTGGGTGTTGCGGCTGGCATTTTGCCGACACTGCATGAAGTTTTTACAGGCCAACCGTTACCAAAGCTTTCTTTAAATTTGAGTGTCAGAGAAATAGTGACGCAGATAGCTATACCCAGAGGGATCACTATCGGCGCTTTGTACTTTGTGCGGCTATTAATAACTAAGCGTTACTAAAATTGTATTGTACAATACAATTTATGGTATTAGAGATATAACTTAAAACGGGAAAAATAAAATGAAGGGTGCAACGGTTTTATTATTAATGATATTAACGGCGTTAGCATTGAAACTCATAAATCATGTCTTAAGTAAAAGGCAGTGCGGGAAAATATACAAAAAGGCAGTAAAAGAAGGTGTAGGTGAAGAATTCCTTAGCATAGTTAGAAACTATGATAATAGAGCTAATGGTATTCGTTCTACAGAAATGGATGTGATATATCGCATTGCGCTAAGTGATGCTTTATGTTCAAAGATGAAACAGGCAAATAGTGAATATAAAAAAGCCCCGTAAGGGGCATTATATCTAATATAACTCACTTCTTCCCAAACCACTCTCGTTGTATTAACCCTGCAACGCCCTTTCTGTAAGTGTTAATAAAATCCTGTTTTGCGGTTTCATCTTCCATGATTGATTTCCAGCGCAAAGAAGATTCAGCAACGAATCCCATTACAGAAAATATTTCATCCAATCTGTTTTGAATGATTTCACTAGATGATTTAAATTCACCATTTTTATTGTAATAGTCGGCTTCAATAAGAATATCTATTTCTTGTGCAGTTAACTCGTTCTTAGCGCCGATCTCAGTAGCTGCTTCCAGCGTTTTAGCGGCACGTTGCGGAGTATTCCCAAAATCAGCCAGGTCTAAATTATCAGTAAGTTTGCTCATGAAGCACCTCTTAAGCCTGTAAAGGAACCATTTTACCTAACAAGGAATCCATAGTAAAAGGCTGCCAGTACGACCGCTACAGCGAACGCAGAGGCGATAAAGCTTACACCAAAAACTTTGGCGTAACTGATACTTTCACTTTTACTGGCGCTTCCATCAACCTTGATTGATTTTAAGCGGTTTTCAGTCGATTGAGCATAATCACGGACATTTTCCTGAAAACCTTTAAGTTCGCTTTTGAGATGTTGCTCAACCTGATTATCTACCTTATCGACCAGGTTAAGAAAGTTTTCCGCACGTTCATTAAGCTGATCACTTACACGAACAGGAAACGAGTTTAAAGCCGTTTCAAGAGTGTTAAAACGATTGTTAATACGTTCTGATAACTGAGTGTCATAGATGCTTAGTAAAACATCCTGACCGAGTAATATAGCGATAAGGGGATCATCATCAGTAATTTTTATCCCTTTTTCAATGTACATATGCTTGAGCTTAGTTATCAACTCCTGATCTTTTTCAGTGCGATTTGATTGTTTGAGAAGTCCATCAGGAATCTCAACACTTGTTAACCTTTTTCCATCTTCACTCATAACGCCCCCTATAAATAAAGCCTGATAAAATCAGGCTTATTTAAAATTTAAGCTGTATAGATTTCATCTAACTGATCATAAACGGCCTTATATACTTTGTTGAGGCGCGTTTTTTGCATAATATTAAATTCGCTGCTTTGTTTTGCTTCTTCAAGTGTCAAGTTTTTAGAAGTAAGCGCTTTAATATCTGCGGTAAAAGCATCGCTCTTGCGATCTTCAATGACAACAACACCACCAAGACTATCAGTGAAGTTTTCAAAGAAAGGCGTTTCGATTAATGGTGTGCTAACACCTTTAACATCTACAATCGGAGTGCCTTTTAACTCATTAATCCATGCGACAACTTTAACGTTTGTACCCTTAACCATTTCACAAAGGGATTTAAAACCATTGAGCGTATCAGGCAGTTCTTGACCTGCCATAATGATTGTATGAAGGAATACAGGACGACCAAGCGACGAGAAGAAATCAACCAGATCGTTATCATAAAAATATTGCATCAAAGGAACGTAGGTGGAGGCTCCCGTATCGAGGACGAAAGTTATTTCCTCATTTGCTACGAAGCTCTCAATTACCTGGTCAAAATTAGATTGGAGAATAGTATTATTTTCCATGATTTTGATGAACTCAGGATTGAGCGCTTTAATACGGAAAGTAGAGGCATTAACCGGATCTGAATCGCTTGTACTTGTAGCGATGCGCTTATAATGAAGGAAATACTGACTCAGCGTTTGAGCAACGTAAGATTTACCAACACCACCCTTACCCGTCATAACTACGTTAATGCTGTTTGTGATAAATGCTGCTACTGGATGCAGTTTAGCATCATTTTCTTTTGCAACTTCTTTAGCCATTGTTATTCCCCTTCAATAATTCATCTAAACTAGGATTTGGATTCTGCTCAAACTTCGGAGCATCACTATTCATCTTTTTGAAAATTTTTGCGCCTTTGGGTAATTCTGCGCCGCCTGCATTTTGCGGTGCGGCTACAACTGGACGCTGATTCTGATATACCCCCCCATTACTGCTAAGCTGGTTTTGAGGGGTTTTCTTTAAATCACTTCTAATTCTATGGAGGGCATTAATAAAACTGCCCTTTGTCATTTCCAGATTATAGGGCGGTGATGTTAATGCTTCATAAACATCGTCTCTTGTACAACCTGAATTTAGATATGACTCTATCTCAGCAAATATTGATCGCAGAATCGCAATACTCTTACGCTTGTAAGATGTGGATTCATAGCTATTGAACGTGATCCGCTTTTCGCTGTCCATACAGCCCCCAAGTAACTAACTCGACTTAGATATTACCTCACCTAGAACTATTGTCAATGTTAGTTTGCTATCTTTTTGCTACTCATTTGCTATCTTTTAGCTATCCTTTTGCTATCTTACGCATATGTTAAGCCAGAAGTTGCTACCTTTATGCTATCTAAAAGCTACCCTTGTGCTATTTTTTTGCTATCATAGAAAAGGTCAAGGGAAACATCGAGGCACGTTAGCGATGTATACACTAGGTTTCACCTAGTATATAATCGCCGTGCCAAAGGGGGAAATCCCCTTTGAATCCCCTGATGCCGCCTAGTTCTACGAACAAGGCTAACAGCGCCAGAACAGGAGCCTCTACGAGTCATGCAAGAGAACGAAACCAAAAAAAACAAAAGTACCGTAGTATTGAGCCTCAGAGTTCCTGAATCTGAAGCTGCTATGTATGATGCAATGTGTAAAGATGCGAACCTAAGCCGCTCTGAACTTCTTCGCGCCATTATTAAAACAAAAACAAATGGCGGCGGCGTTGTTATTAACGCCCCGCAAAAGAAAGTAAAAAATCCTGATTACAGTAAACTCATTTTTTATTATAACAAAGCCAGCAATAATATTAACCAGATAGCTAAAAAAATTAATTCCGCTTTTGCGGCTAAGATAATCAGTGAAGAAGCTATGTTATCGGGGATTAAAGTTTTACAAGGTATTGAAAAGTTATTAGAAATGGGGCTTGAAAATGGCAATCGTAAGGGTTAGAGGTGGTAATGCTGGAATAGCTGAATATCTGCGTGAAGGGCAGAAGCAAGGCCGTGCCTTTAATCGTGACGAACTGGATATGAGAGTATGTCTTGAGGGGAATTTGGCACTTACAGAGAATATTATCAACGCCATTCCTGATAAGAACCAGGACAGATATTTACATATCACTATTAGCTTTCGTGAAAATGAAGTAGCTGTAGAAACTCTTGAGCAGGTTGTGAAAGAGTATAAATCAATGTTCCTCGCGGCGTATAAAGATGATGAAGTAAACTTTTATGCCGAAGCCCATCTACCTAAAATCAAGAGTATTACCGACAGAGCTACAGGTGAGGAAAAAGAGCGCAAGCCTCACGTACATATTGTTATTCCTAAACAAAACCTTCTTACTGGCGGCGCGTTAGATCCGGTTGGGCTTTATAAACATCATGAACGGTATCATGATGCCATTCAGGAAAAATTGAACCAGAAATTTAATCTTGAAAGCCCAAAAGATTTTGTACGTGTAACTGATGATAATCAGGCTCAGATTTTATCTAGGGTAAAAGCTGATACCTTTAAAGGATTCAGGACTGACGTTAAAAAAGAGGTTTTTGCAATAATTAATGACAAAGAAATCAAGAGTTATGATGCGTTCATTAAGGAGTTGCAAAATAAATATAGCGAAGTGAGGATTCGCAATAAAGGAACGCCTAATGAGTATTTGGCTATCAAGACCAGTACAGAATCAAATTATATTAACTTAAAATCTCCGCTCTTTCAGCGGCAGTATATTGAGGAACGACGGTTAGAGAAACCTAAGCTTTCATTGAAACAGGTTGATAAACTGGTTGATGAATGGCAAAACCGTGTCAGTAAAGAAATTAAGTATATCAATAAAGCATCAAAGAAAGTCCAACATGCTTACCGCGCCGCCAGTGCCGAAGAAAAGCGTGAAATTATATTAAATAGAGAAAGGGGGTTGTATGAGCATACTGAAAGTTCTGGACGACGAGCCAATAGAGAAAAAAGCAATAAAGAGCCAGGTAATCAAAACCGTGGACATAAGCATATTGCCAACACTACCTTTGGCTTGCCAGAAGTGTTACCACGCGAACTGGTTCCTGACCTCGACGGATATGAACACTCAGGACGAGAGCGGGAGTATAACAGCAGCCAAGCCAAACAAAGCCGTGTGCTTTTGCGAGAAGTTCAGATCAGTAGTGTGGCAGACGGGCGGCAGCAAGAACATGAACATAACGGATTGCGATGGAGCGCACGAGATCCCCGTAGAGTAGAAAGCGTAACAGGTTCAATTGCTACAGCGCATATTGAAAAGAAAACAGTTGCTACTGAAAGCGAACTGGCAGAGTTCAAAAATATTCGCCAGTTACTTTCTGGTCAGCACTTGCTTAATCGCCTGTCAAATACTCACGGTATTGATGTAAATCAGTATACCGTTAAAAAAGCAAAAGATGGTTCGGACAGGATTAGCGCAGGTAAATTAAATCTGAATGTTTCAGATTTTCTTACTAAGGAAATGAAATTTACATGGAATGAGGCGAAATCTTATCTTCGTCAGTCGTATGACGAGCAGCTTAATAATGAAATGGCTAAGGCCAAGATAAAACTTCCTAAAGAAGCATGGCAAGATTTTAATCAGAATTATCGTCCTGAATATTTCGGAAAAATTAAAGAGTTAAGAAAGGAATTAAACTATAATTGTAAGGTTATGCGTTATGAAACCAAGCAATCATACTTTAAGGAACGTGCTGAAATATTCAGTAGAAAAATGAGTTATGCAGAAAGAAAAGCGGCTCTTTCAGTCGCTGTCTTTAACAAATTGAAGCATGATAAGGAGGTTAGGCAGTATCAGTATGTACAAAGAAATCTACTTTCTCGTTTCGAAAAAGTAGAAACCGAGTTTTTAATCTCAAATTACATTCAGAATAGAGAAGGGGGTAATTATATGGGACGTTTATCAGACGTCATTGGCGGCGCTGCTGAAAAAAATGCTTTCAGCCCGTTTGAACCTGAATATGGCATCAATCTTAAACGCCATTATAACGAGATCAATCAAAATGAAGAATTTAATGAGCGGCAGAAAAAGCGCCTCGCATTAAATGATTTAACACCCTCTAAACAGGATAATGGTGATGTTAAATATAAAACTTCATTGTTAGGCACTGCGTTTATAGATAAGGGAGATAAAATTGAGTTTCCAACGCTGATTAGCGATAAAGATAAAATTGCGCTAGGTCTTGAACTTGCCGCAGAAAAGTATAAAGGGAAAATTCAGCTTACAGGTATGCCAGGCTTTAAGGAAAAAGCTATTGAAATAGCAGCCGAGCGCGGGCTTGAGGTTGAGTTCAGACCTAAAAAATACCAAGAGCGTTTTGAAGAACTCAAACAGCAGTTCGCCCAGGAACGAGCAGAACGTAGCGGCGCAACTCAGGAACAGGCCAACAGCAGCGGCGCGAATTCGAGCAAGCCGCAGCAGGAACGAGAGGCGCAGTCAGAGCTTACGTTAACCGGCTTTAAGGCAAGGGATCTACCTTACAATGAGCTTTCAAGAGATAGCGTAAGAGAGCTTGCTGTTACGCTTTCAGAAAGAAATATCTCTTTTAAGGAGCTTGCGGAGAATGCCAAAACATCCCCCGATAAGAGTGTTGGTGAGCTTATCGAGCAGATCGCAACTAAACCTGAATTGTCGCGTTCGGCTACTGGTCTTGAGCTTCATGTAACAACTATGTATGACCAGGAAAGCAACAGGACTAAAATTCTTGTTAATGACCTTCCTATGGATATTTACATTCAAACGGCCTCAGAAATCGCCCAGACCGATCCTGACGTTATCAGAATGCCTTTGCTTGCTAATGAGGAACTTAGCCAGTTCACACCGCAGCAGCTTGAACAAGGTTATGCAGAAGGAGAGGTTAGTATTCCGGCTGTAACCATTAACGAAAATGGGCGTAGCATCAATAAGGATATTCGTGTTGAGTTTGAAGCGATGGAAAATGACTCAACCGCCTATCGCGTAATAGTCAATGGACAACCAATGAAAGAGATCCACAAACCGGAGCAGGGCGGCAACATCGAGCAGTATGAAAAAGAAATGTCGGTTGTCTCCAGTATAAAAAAAGCACTGGAGGAAAAAGGCATATCTACCATGAGCTATTTCAGCGATGCTCACAACTCGCCAACTGCTCAGGTTGACCGCGATATTCGTAAAGCTGAAATGGAACTTTCTAAGGAATTGATACGCCATGATCAGTACGTGAAATCAGGTAACTCAGAGACAGCCAGAGAGCATAAGGCCGAAGTTCTGGACTATCTTAAGGATAAAATCGCAACGGCTAAAGAAGCGCGTGAAAATGTGCTTGAGGCGTTCGCTAAGAACGGCAGCAGTAGTGAACAGGCAAAAGCTAAAGAAATGGTTATCGTGGCTTCCAAGCTGCCTAAAGACTTCCTTTTAGGCGGGGATGGTAAAGCGTATAACGATGCGTTTACGCCTAAACCTTTCCAGGCACCAACCCCGCAGCGGGAAAAGCATACGCAAGACCAAGCCAAACCATCACAACAGCCCAAAATATCCTTTGAGCGTTAACCATGATAACCCGCCCTTAGAGGCGGGTTTTTTGTGTCGCAGGGCAGGGAGGTAATTTATGATCAAAATAACTGAACGTGCGTTATCGCGGGGCGGGAATGCTAAGTGACTGCTTTTAAAGAAAACGCACTGAACGCCGGCGAGCTGGCCAGCTGCGACCACGTGAGCCTCACGCGCCTGATTCCGTCAATTATTTTGGCGTATTATCCGCTCCTCAGCCGCGCTGTTCGTTCCTCGCTTCGCTGCGGTACGCCTCAGCACGGCTTGCGGTGCGGTTCGACTAAAAAAAAAGGCCGCATTGCGGCCTATCTATCGTATCGCACCAGTTCATCAGGTTTTGACAGGAAACCTTGAATTTGTTGTTCGTGCATCGATGGATCGTAATTTTCATCAGGCGGGTAATACATATCAGCAATAAACCATTCTTCCTGGTTTAGTTCTTCCTTACTAACATCACACGCGCTATCTAGCCAATCCCAACGCCCTTTTTTGTTAAAAATAACCTTCCTATGCGGCATACCAACCCCCTTATATTTATAATTACAACATACTACAACATACAGCATAAAGGGCTTCGTAAGAAGCCCTTTATATTTAATATAATTCAGTATTCCGATAACCAACCCCCTCGCTTGTTAACGGTTTTAGCCATTCTCGCTTTCTTTACGTTCTGGCGGCAGCGTTTTTTATCTTCTGATTTAATAGCTATTACATCACGATCAAAAAATGATTTAGTTTTCATATTTCACACCTTCTGATTAGGTTGACGATTAGCGGCTTTTAAATCAAGACGCAGAGAAGCAAGATAAAAGTTATAAGCAATGTCGTTTTTCGCACCTGCCTGGACTAAGCTATTAAATCGCTGGCTGGTTTCCTGGATAATTTTACGTTGAGATTTAGCTTGCATGTAATCACCTCAAAAGTGCCGTATGGAACTAATGATTAGTATAGTGCCGCATGGCACTTTTGCAAGTCTTTTTGCTATCTTTTTGCTATCGTTTAGCTACCCAATTGCTACCGAAAAGCTACCTTTTCGCTATCAAGTGGGGGAGGGGGTATTACTGCGAGGACTCATTGATTTTTCCAATCATACGGCGACGAGTGATCCAAAATATCAATTGGCATGAAAGGGAAGAAAATAGGATAATTTCAATGTCGGAAACGGCAACCCTCCTTAAATTGAAAGGTCAGTAAGATGATCATCGAACTAATCAAAAACCTACCTCAAATCATCCTCGCTATTGCCACTCTTATCACTGCCGTAACGCAGCTCGTGAAGGTACTTAGAAGCAAAAAGAAATAAAATAAAAGCCCCTTCGGGGGCTTTTATTATTTCTTTTGTGCCAGATAAGTAAGTAAGTTTCCTAAAAAAACAGAACCGTTTAAAGTGTTTGCAAGGATTAATAATATCATGCCTATCCCTCTACCAAAGTAAAGGACTTCACTTATATGAGCGTTATTACTCATACTAGGTAATATAAATAGAAAAGTGAAGAATCCAAAAAGGAATTTAGCACAATCCCATCTTAAACTTTTGATAGTGATATTGTTTTTCATTACATATTACCTTTGTTCTTTGTTTTTAATATAAAGTAGCGCCTTTTCAATAAATCTTGCACCATACCCCGCTACTAAAAATATAAGCACGCAATATGAAATGACCCTCAGTATCATTATGGCGATAGAGTCACTGGATGATGTAAATTTAGTTAATGATGCTAAGAAAATACATAATAACGCAAAGAAATAAAAAGCAGCGCTCTTAACATCTTCAATCTCAACAATATCTTTCTGTTCTTTAATGTTGTCGGACATACCCTTACCTCTTATTTTACAAATTTCCAAGCTGATTTAGGGACTTTATCAAAAATCTTATGACAAGCTAACTCAGCGCGTCTATGGTCTGCGGCTGCCTGAAAAGCGTTATAATCTTCTTTACTTATTTTTGGTTCCATGTGTTCAACTACTTTTTCAAGCGTTTCATCGTTATTGGAACGTCGAAATTTAAGTAGATATTCCAATTTATCCATTTAATCATTTTTCCAGTAAGTAATACCATCATCACATTTATAAGCCGTCTGATCTGATGTTGAATTTGTAAAAACGCCCGTTGCCGCTTGTCCGTTTGTTGTTACTCCAACACCAGTTTCAATAGAAGAATTGCCGTCCTTTTTAGCTATAACATTGCAATGCTCACCTGCCCACTTTTTCCATTCTTCTTTTTTAATCTCTGAATCAGCAGATGAATATAAAATGGCAAAAGCAAAAACAGCTACAAGCGCTGTACCTAACACCCAATCCCAAAGACCTCTATAACACATCCAGACTATCAAAACGACCAAACCAGAAGCGCAAGCTATCCCCAAAGGATCATGCAGGTAGCCTATCAATATATTTAAATAATTCTCTACTGGATTCCTGTTCATAATTAATCCTCCTTTGTATCAAATACCCCAAAGACAGGATAAATTTCTTGAGGAACCCGACCAGTAATCACAAGGAACTTACGCCAGATTCCATAAGGAATAGGTTTCTCACCGTTCCTGTATTCTCTGATACGTCGGCTTGCACCGTTTGAATGAATCCCTAACAAAACGGCAAGGCTACTATCAGACCCATACTCAGGGAAGGTAGATTTAAATTGCTCAAACCATGCGTTAACGAGCGAATGAGGTGGTGCAATCCAGCCTTGTTCTACCGTCAAAAAATACCGTTCATCCAGGGTGGAATAATCAACGGCTTTTGCTTTAGGGTAGGGCGCAGCCGCAGCATTCGATTGCAAAGCTAAAATTGATTGCTCAATCCCCCGTTTAAAGATCTCCATACGCTGCAATTTAATCGATGGGAGATCTATTTTTATTCCGGTTTTCATGCTTGACCTCTTAAAACCCGTCTTTCAGTGAAAAGAAAATAAAAGAATTATAACTAATATAAATTCTTTATAGTGTCGATTAGTCCTCAACTAACTTAGCTAAGGCGAAGCCGCTAAGCGGAGCACCAAAAATATATGTCAGACTCAAATAATGTAAATGTATTTTAGATAACTCTATTGACCAGTTGTAATAAGACATAAACAAATAGCCAACGAAGTAAACAGCTATTGGTATTACTACACAATAATAAGCATAATTACGCTCTCTACCTTCCCTGATCGCTTTACGATTATCCCTTGCAATAGCGGGGCAAAGGGAAGTGAAGATAGCACCTAACACAGCCATAAACAGGAGTATACGCCACCAATTAGCAGGCAAATACTCGCTCGTTTTGTAACAAGCGTAAAAGAAAGCCATATATACAAAGAATTGCAAAACGGCAAAGAGAATAAGGTTTTTTGTCAACAATCGTTTACTTTCAACAAGCGGCATAAAATTAATCTCTTTTTATAAAGGTAGGGGGCTAACCCCCTCCTTTGTTTAGCGCGGTTCCAGGACGATGTTTTTAACGTCAGAAACCTTGATGTTAACCAGGCTAAGCGATCCCGTTGCTACTGGTTCCCATACCTTTGATTGATGCAAGTGAAGGAAGCAGTAATAAAGGTAACGTGAAAGAACCAGATCCTGCCTTGTTACCTTAACTCCTATACTTTCAGGGTTGAAAGTGTAGGAGGGTTCGCCAACGGTTTTTAAAGAGCCTCGACGAACTATCCAAAAATCAGCATCAGGGAAATTCGTCTTAATGGTTGCAACATCAGAAAGTTTCATTCGTTTCCTTAGAGGGCTTAGCCTTCCCGGAACGAGTGGCTTTCTGTCGCCCCCGCAGGAACTATATTAGGCGTTTTGCGCCTATTATGCAAGAGTATTTATTATTTTTTGTACCCATTAACCTTTTAAGGCCAAAATGGATCTTTAAAAAAGTCGGAAATAAGCAGCAAACTTTTATTATCAAGCACCTTAGCCGCATGTACGAAATCAAAAGAAGCATTAAGTATGTTGTAACTATTTTCTTCATCTTTCCCTAACCATACACGCGCAAAGAAAACAGCCATGATGTATTCTCCGCTACTCAACACTGTCAGCGCGTGTTTAAACGCCTCTAAGCGTATCTCCCGACTTTCCCAATTCCAAAGGCCGTACAGGGTAGGGTACTTGCTTACAAGCTGTCTAAACCGCTCCTGATTAATACTTAGGTTTTCCATAGCCATTACTCCTTATGCTGATTATGTAATTTTCGCCATTTCCACGGCTCGATTGCTTCATTGTCGTGCCACAGGCCGAGCCGGTTCTTACGCGCTTCGTTTTCCTCGCGCTCCATCGCCTTACTGGATGGTTCGTTATGATAACGATACGCCCACGCATAACCATTTTTAACCATTTCCGCATTGACCAGGTAAGACAAGCATTCTCGATCACACTTCTTAACGTACACTTGCGCCAGCGTTCTGCCATAACGATCTGTTCCCATGCTTCTGACTGCTACCGCGTCGGCATCCTTCACAAAGTCGGTTAGGAACTGTTTTGCTTTCTGGCCGTATGGCTGCTTTTTCTCAGGTGCATCAATATCGATCAGACGAACACGTAGAGTTTTATTATCCTCTGTAACCTCTAACGTATCGCCATCGAGGATGCGTGTCACAGTTGCAGCCAACGAGAGGGAAGGGAGGAAACATACAACAATGACCCAATAAGCTAACTTCCGTTTCATTATTTCACCTTATTAAGTTGCTCAAGAAATGCAGAAACATCTTTGAAATGAAATTTTCGTTTCTTGTTCCAGCCTACAGAAATTGGTTTAGGTAAGGGAATGCCTTTATAGACCTGCTCATGTTCAAGAAGATAAGCTAACTCACCTTCAGTTATTTTAATGGATTCTGCAAAGCTCTTAAAATCAATTGTAAGCATACCTGTATTAGCCGCCATATTAACCAACCCTTACACTATTAAAGTGAGTGTAGATTTACTATTTGTACGTTAGCAGGGGTAACGTGTACTGTTTCACCTTTATGAATGATGTTATCAGGGGCTTTAATTTCATTACTGATAAAGCTTACTTCATACTGTTTATTACGGCATGTTTTTTGATTAAACCAAATAACCTTTGTTTCTGGTTTATTTACAGGATGGACAAGAATCCCCGTCATAACGCAACCTGTAGCTGGTTCATCCAGCGAAATGTTAGCTGAATCGCTATCTTTGAAGTAATAATTTAGCGGCAGCGGGGCGGCATGAGTCGCAAAAGTGAAAAGCATTAAAGATACCAGACTGGTTTTATTAAGCTTCATTGTAATAATCGCTCCGCTAATTTAAAAGGAAGGGCGCTGGTACACGCTACCCGTTAAATCCATATTAGGCTCAAAGCGCCTAATATGCAATAGCAACGAACAAAAAAAGTGCCATTAGGCACACAACCGCAACAGGCGCATACTCAGATCTGTTCAAAGGGTAGGGCTAAACTAGTGCCGTTTGGCACTGATTTAACATAACAATGATTATGCGCACTAAGTTATTGATATGTAAGTATTATCTATCTGGCTGGCGCTGCACCAATCAGCCGCAGCGCCTTATCTACTTCTTCAAGACCGAAGATCTCTATTGACGGCCATTCTTTACCAGAAAGCTCACAGGCAAGACAGGCGGCATTGTATGAATTTAGCCGCTCACGGTGCAATGCTTGCAAAGCTACAACAATAATGGTTCTCTCATCACCCTTTAGATCTTGAATGCTCATTTCTGCCTCCTTCAACTCTTTGAATTGATATTCAGGACTTTGTTTTTCCACTCATCAAAGCTCAGGTCACTTTTATAGAAGGTTTTCCACTTTGTATAATGCTCAAAAGTTGCATCATTTAGATCATCCTTTTCGCATGTTTTTTTATTCTGCCGAGTAATAATTTTACCTTTACGCTTTTGCATTTTATCATACAAGCGTAAAAAACGAGCGCCAAAAATGTATTTAATATAATTCCGCTCTAAGAGTTCAGCAATATAACCAGCTATATTAACCGTTGCATGGAATGTAGCGTATACAATTACACATAAGAACAAACCAGCCATAAAAAACTGCATTATTGCAGGAAGCGAAAACTCTAACCTATCCCACCACAAACTATACTCATGAATTGATTGAGGGAAAGAGCCTTTCTTTCCTGTCAGCGAATCAAAAATAAAGACCGAAAGCCACATAATAGGATTAAAAACGCCAAACAAAGAAGCAATTGAGTAATAGCAGCTTGCGAGTATCACAGTGCAACTTAATAAAAAATCCAATAATCTAATATGCAGCAATTTATATTTTAATTTATTTTTCATATCAATTCCCCTCAACAATCAAATCAACTTCACATTCACCGCACATCAGGTTAGCGCTAGGTTTCGCCCACGCTTTCAAACCACACTCAGGGCAGCAGAACGTCGCACGGCCTGTAGCGCCCTTTACAGGGGGTTTAATCATTATCCCTGCATCAGCATCATCATTACCATCAATAATCGCTGCCTTGCCTTTGCTTACTGTCTCAGTAAGCTTGCTGATAAGCTCCTTATCGTTTTTGTCTGTTACCTTGAGCCAATCATCAAGAATATCGAGATTGGCCTTTGAAGGGATTACAGCCCCCTCAGACCACTTATCATACCAGGAGATCGAAAAGCCATTTTTAAGCAGGTCATAAACTGCGGTCTGAAAGCGCCCACCGCGAATAATGTAATGCGTCATTTGCTGCCCCGTCTTTTTTCCGCCAGGCATTCCCGTATTAGACGGCATCAAACCTACTTCTTCCATCTTCTTGCCCCAAACCCGATCATGATACCCGCCCCTGCACTGCTTTACGCCTGGCGTGTAATGCTGCCATACGTGAACCATTTCATGACAAAGCGTAGAGAGCGTATCAGCGAGCGAGCGACCACCAAAATAATCTGGATTCATCGCCAGTTCGGACAACACCGACTCCCCCGCAAAACGTGACGGAGCAAAATAGCCGAAGGTGTTACGCCCCCGCTGTAGAGTCAGAAGCATATCCGGCAGATCACCATTAAAAAGCGTTGTATTGAAAAAATCGTATGCTTGCTGGAGTTCGCTGTAGGCTTTGATTGCTGGCTTCATCTCTTTCTTCTCATTTTGTATTGTACAATACAATTATAGTGCCATTCGGCACTATTGCAAGCGATTAATACGCCAAAATAATTGACGGAATCAGGCGCGTGAGGCTCACGCGGTCGCAGCTGGCCAGCTCGCCGGCGTTCAGTACGTTTTCTTTAAAAGCAGTCACTTAGCATTCCCGCCCCGCGATAACTCACGTTCAGTTATTTTGAGCATAAAAAAAGCCAGGACATGCCTGGCTTAGATTGTTTAGCGCTGTAATCGGCTATTTTGATTTATAAGGGCGAAACATAAACTTTATCGCGCAGAACAGCATAAAGACCAGTGCCCATGTATTTTTCAGGAAGATCGCGAGTGATTGCAATTCGGCAGCGCTCACCGTTTCGACGTTCATCGAGATCTCACCTACCCCCCAAAAACTACACATGCCAATCAAAGCGGCAGCGTATACAGCAGGACTGATAAGCCAGGTTACAGGATGCAAGAACCAAGCGGCATAGCGCAGCGCTACGAGCATAAATTTCATGGGCGCTTGCATTGCGTTATTTAATGTAATCATCCTTCTACCTCTCGTAGCTTTCCGACAACTACCGCCCCGCGCGTAATGCTGTAACCAACATCACCCACATAATTTTTATTATCCTGAAAGCACTGATCACTTGAGCCAATATTAATAGGCACGATGTTGATAACGTCATACCCTGCGCTATCAAGCTTGTTATAGCTCTCAGCAAGCTTTGCGGCATAATCATCTAAATCAGGAACATTGTTAACATAGTCTTTAACGATTTTGGGATCACCCAGGCCTAAAAACCCTGTTCGCTGTAGTTTTTTTTGTGATGCGCAAGGCACATAAAACCAGTCAGTAACAAATTTATCTTTTCTCTGACTCACTACGCCGCCCCCTTATTTTTCATCATCAGGAATCAAAAAATCGTCCAGTTTCTTTCCTGCTGCTATAGCTTCCTCAATTGCTTTAGGTTTACGCCCTCTGCCCGTCCAGTATTGCATTTCACCGTTAACTTCAAACTGATATTTAGCGGGAACCTGCTGTACTACCCGTTTTTTTCGGGTGCTACCAGTATCAGAAGCGCCTGTTAGTTCCTCAACTGAAAATCCCTCACTGGCGATCATCTCAAGCAGTTCGCGTTTACGTGCATCACGCTGTTCACGTTCTTTAGCTTCACGTTCCGCATCTTCACGGAGTTCTTCAACTACAGCGTTGAACTTTTGAGCCATATCCTTAAGTAACTCAAAGTCAACTTCACGCGCAAACGCTCTCAGTGAACGAATGTTAGAAAGAACTTTACGGACGTTATCAGATTCACTCATGGCGGTTCCTCTTAGGGTGATTAGTTAAGTACGACACTAGCTATAAATTATATTTAATATAAATACAAGGAAAAGCGGGGATTCCTCCCCGCTCCTTTTATGCTTTACGGGCGGCAAACTCAAAAGTTACCCGTTTTTGTTCTTTGTCAATTACAAGCGCTGCCTCAAATGATTTTCCAGCTTTGGATTTAAAGCCTTTAATCACTTTCGTCCTGCCAGCGTTCATGAGTAATTGCATTTGATTGTCTGTCAGTTCTTTTTCAGAAATTTTACGCCAGATTTTGAAACCACAACCTTCATTCTGACAAGCATAGACTTTAGGTGTTAGCTTCATTTCAGAAGAACAACAGAAGCATTTACCGACAGGTTTATTATCAGCGAAATTTTGAGCAGCAGAAACGATACCTTGTGAAAGCTCAGGATTCATAAGCTCTTTAACGGTATTGTTAATATTAATAATGAAATCGCCTAACTCAAGATCACCTTCCATTATCATCATTTGTTGCTCATGCCATAATGCTGTCATATCAGGCGCTGAAACCGCCACAGGGAGGTTTTTAATAAAGCCTATACCTTTCTCAGTCGGAATAAGTTTCCCGTTCTGTACGGTGAAATAGCCCGTACTTTCGAGATTGCTGATAATCGTTGCTCGCGTAGCTGGCGTACCGATACCACCACGTTCCCCTTTCTTACCTTTGTCTTTGCTTAACAAAAGCTGTTTAATGTGAGGATCGGTAACGTAACGACTAACACGTTTCAAATCTTCAAGGAAGGTTTTCATAGTGTAGACAGGTAGCGGTTTGGTTTCTTTCTTATCTACACGTACATCATTACAAACCCCTACATCATCTACTTTCATAGCGCTGATAGCATCAAAAGCCGAATCGGTGTTTTCCTCTGCACTATCATCATCGGAATCCTCAGCTTCAAGGGCAGTCCAGCCAGGGCTAACGAGTTTTGTTGCGCTCCCACCAAAGCGATAACCCTCACACTCGATAATAACTTTTGCTGATTGGTATTTTTTATCATCGAGGAATTGAAGCAGATAGCGTAATACTATAGCTTCATAAACCTTTTTCTCTTTTGAAGTAAGCTTATCAAGATTTCGCGGTTCTGCCGAAGGAATGATACCAGTATGTGCGCTTACATTATCATCGTTAAACGCAATACCTTTACGTTTAATATCGAATCCGTTGTTATTAATAACGGATTCAAGTATCCCGCCG
>Ga0256408_1000383_pt1 | contig 36876 bp, 31 predicted proteins | sample PhyAR1_FD_185998 | JGI IMG/M metagenome (GOLD analysis project Ga0256408, IMG submission 185998) | Leaf surface microbial communities from alfalfa plants in UC Gill Tract Community Farm, Albany, California, United States - DLSL A.R1 | ecosystem: Host-associated > Plants > Phyllosphere >...
CAGCGCCATTCCCATTGCGCCACTGCCGTAAAAGATGTGTTCTGCATGGTCATCCACGACCTGCGACGCCAGACGCGCAGTAGTCTGCGCGTGGCTCCATAAAGGCGTACTGGCGAAGGCCATCGCGAGGAGCGAAAGTGAGAGTTTTTTCAACAAGCTGGTATCCATCAACAGGGCAAGATCTATTCGTGATTTGTATACTAATGCGAAGTTTGAAAAACGGCACCGGAAAAACGCAGGCAAAACGAAGATTTTTGTCAGTAAATCCTCACTGAGTTGCGGTGTATGACTGTTTTTTCAACACTTAAACCGAACAACACGGGATAACTATTGCGTGCCCCGCTGGGCTGGGTATAATGCCCACGTTTTCCGCATACTACTTTCAGTGCCGAAGTGGCGAAATCGGTAGACGCAGTTGATTCAAAATCAACCGCCGCAAGGTGTGCCGGTTCGAGTCCGGCCTTCGGCACCAACAGTATGTAAATAGACCTCAACTGAGGTCTTTTTTTATGCCTGAAATCCAGTATTTACCTATCTTTCCCGCTATATTAACTCTCTCAAGGTCAACCGACATCAACGTACATCTACCAACAAGTGTTGGTACAGATGATGGTATTTCCGGTTCGATAATGCTTGTACCAACAGGGAGGGGATAAGCATGGCTCTAACAGATATCAAAGTCAGAACAGCTAAGCCGACAGATAAGCAATATAAGCTGACTGATGGCAGTGGTATGCATCTTCTTGTCCACCCTAATGGTTCTAAGTACTGGCGTTTGCAGTACCGTTTTGACGGCAAGCAAAAGATGCTGGCTTTAGGTGTTTATCCTGACGTGTCGCTTGCCGATGCACGGACTCGCCGTGACGACGCTCGTAAGTTGTTGGCAAACAACATCGACCCGGGAGACAAAAAGAAAAGTGATAAAATTGAGCAAGAAGAAGCCCGCACTTTTGAACAACTCGCGGTTGAGTGGCATGCAACAAATAAAAAGTGGTCGGAAGAACATAGCCGGCGAGTACTGAAAAGCCTGGAGGATAATCTGTTTCCAGCTATTGGTAAGCGGAATATTGCGGATCTCAAAACCCGAGACCTGCTAGCCCCAATCAAAGCCGTTGAAGTGTCAGGGCGGCTTGAGGTTGCTTCACGATTACAACAGCGAACCACGGCAATTATGCGCTATGCCGTACAGAGTGGTTTACTGGACTATAACCCCGCGCAGGAGATGGTTGGCGCTGTTGCTTCAAGTAACAGGCAGCATCGACCTGCTCTTCAGTTGAAGCGAATCCCTGAACTACTAAGGCGCATAGATAGCTATACCGGTAGACCCCTTACTAGGCTTGCCGTTGAGTTCACGCTCTTGGTATTCATTCGTTCAAGTGAACTACGCTTTGCTCGTTGGTCTGAGATCGATTTCGAAGCATCAATGTGGACAATACCTGCAGAGCGCGAAGCTATTGAAGGAGTAAAGCATTCCCAGCGCGGCTCAAAAATGCGTACGCCTCATCTGGTGCCGCTTTCTCATCAAGCGTTAGCAATCCTTAAAGACGTTTACAAACTTAGTGGTGATCGCGATTTTGTTTTCATTGGCGATCACGACCATCGCAAACCGATGAGTGAAAACACGGTGAACAAGGCGCTGCGCGTTATGGGTTATGACACTAAGGTAGACGTTTGTGGCCATGGTTTCAGGACAATGGCCTGTAGTTCATTGATTGAGTCTGGATTGTGGTCGAGGGATGCAGTGGAACGGCAGATGAGTCATATGGAACGTAACTCAGTACGTGCAGCTTACATTCATAAGGCCGAACATCTTGATGAGCGGCGACTGATGCTGCAGTGGTGGGCTGATTTCTTGGATGTGAATCGGGAAAGGGAAGTTAGTCCTTATGACTTTGGCAAGTAGTCTAATTCCTGATGCTTGCTATGTTCGAATTTGAAAAGCCGGCTTGAACTATAACCCATACTTTTTTATAACTGTATTATTCTGGCGACTCAGAGGTGCACTATGAAAACTTTCGATACCCAACTTGCGATGAGCATTGTATCGCACTCAACGGGAGGTTTTAGTTATGACACCCTCGCTAGGGCCTTGATTTCTAAAAATAAAAATGAAAATTCTGACGTCCTTCTTGAGTCATGTCGGAATTTTTGTCTCTCTCTTGAGGAAAAAGGTATTCTGAGGCGATGCCAAAAATGTTCTCATTCTCAAGATGAGTATTTCGAGTATATTCCTCACTAACATCAGTCCCTGAAAATTTTTTCAGGGACTGATAACTCCGTTCTTGTCATCCCCTTTTTTCTCCTGTAGCTTGTGTAACATGATTCTGGGGGGCGATTGTGAGCAACATCAACTTAATAACAACATGTACAAACGGCAAACACTACGGTAGTAGGGATATATTGAGTCTGAGTCAATTTTCATCAGGCCGAACCCCTTCAAATGTGCTCGTGAATTCTTGGTGCAATGCTCTGAATGAAGCTATTTCTACATCTGCAACTGTATGTGCGGAGGATCTTTATAAAGGTGGGCACTGGGCGACGGCTAAAGCCATCTTAGATGATTATCCTATTGATTTATGGGTTCTTTCTGCTGGTTTAGGTCTCCTTCACCACAAAGACAATGTTGTACCTTATAAAGCGACCTTTGCTGTTGGATATGACGAATCAATACCATTGTATTCTCAAGAATATGTAGGGAAAAGTTTTCATAGAACATGGTGGAAAGAAATAACCAATAGATCTATTTTTAAATCTAAGCATCCTACATCTATTGTAGAGTTAATGAAAAAAAGAAAAAAAGATTATTATATTATCTGTGGTTCTCCAGATTATATTAATGCAATTGAACTGGATATCATTAATGGTCTTGAGTATCTGGTTGATGCAAATAAACAACTGCTTGTTATAACTTCCAAGAAAATCAATAGTAGGCTGAATGCATACCTTTTCAAAACCAACCAAAATATTGCTCAGTGGTTGAGATGCAATATGCTTATGCTTAATATCAGCGTGGCAAAATACATTGTGAACGAATTTACGTCTAAACAACTCAATGATTTAAATGAGTTATCTCAAAAGTTAATAGAAGAACTCAAGGAGTTACCTGAGCGTGAAGTGAAAAAAGGAATTCGTCGTAGCCCAGAGGAAGTTAAGTCTTTCATTTTAAAGCTTATGGAACAAAATCCTAGTATTAGTGCAACACATGCGTTGCGTGAATTTCGTGACTCGGGAAATTCATTTGAGGAAAAACGTTTTCGGGCTGAGTTTAAGGCCCTGAGAGAGGCTAAACCTTAATGCTACTTGCCTGGGTTTCATGGTAGAATCCCCCGTTTTTTGAGGCTTTGCAGTGGCGTCACAGGAGAGTAAGTTGTCGAAGCTAAAGTATTTTTTCCCTGATAGTCAGGATTTTATTGATCCCAGTTTCGACTTCTTCCGCGAAACGCGAAACGAACATCGCGTGCGTCAACGTGACGATCATTATCCGCATGAGGTTTTTCCTCATCCTTACGATGGTATGCTGGTTTCTAAAGCTGTAGTAGATGGTCTTGGCGGTGGCGAGAGCAAATATACGCGTGCCCAACGTTTGCGTTACTTCCGTAATGGCATGAAGCACTTCTTCCGCTTGCCGGAAAATATGGAAACTATGGGTGATTGCGGAGCGTTCACCTATGTTAACCAAGATGTCCCGCCATACCGTGTAGAAGAGGTTATTGAATTCTACGAAACCTCCCGCTTTAACCATGGCGTCTCTCTCGATCATATCGTTTTTGGCTATGAGAAACCAGGTGAGGTATTCAGTGGCGAAGTGTTGGCTGAATGTCGCCGACGCCAGGATATTACGCTGACCTTGGCTCAAGAGTTTTTGAACAAGTCTCAAAAGTCTTGTTTCACCGCCTTTGGTGTTGCACATGGATGGAGCAAAACCTCCTACCGTCAGTCTGTAGAGGCCCTGCTGGCCATGGGATACAAAAATATCACCATGGGGGGGATGGTGCCGTTGAAAACGGCGCAGATCCTTGAGACTCTCGAAGAGATTAAGCCGTTGCTGAAAAGTGATACGCGTGTTCACTTGCTTGGCATTGCCCGTCCAGAAAGTTTCGCAGACTTTATCAAGTTTGGTGTGACCAGTATTGACTCGACCACACCGCTGCAGCAGGCCTTCAAAGATCGGAAAAACAACTATCATACGCCTGATGGCCCGGCCTATACCGCTGTGCGTGTCCCTCAGTTTGATGCGAATCCAAGTTTGAGTCGCAAAATAAAATCTGGCGTGATTGATCAGGATATTGCACGGCATCTAGAAAAGGATGCCATGAATGCCCTGTTCGAATACGATAAAGGGGCTTTGTCCCTTGAGAAGACTCTTGATGCAGTCCTGGCTTATGAACGCCTGCATTCGGGGGAAAAAGAGGCTGACAAAATCCGTGCGGATTATGAGCGTACGCTGGGAGAACGTCCATGGAAACAATGCCAGTGTAATATTTGCCAGGCCATCGGTATTAACGTCATCATTTTCCGCGGAGCAGAACGTAACCGTCGCCGCGGTTTCCATAATATTCAGGTGTTGTACAACCGTTTACAGCACACATTGTCATTACGCTCAGAGGAACTGTCATGAGTGAATATCGTGTTCCCGCCCTGCGAATCCGACAGGGTGAGGAGAGGCAACTCTATAGCCTTGCGATAGAAGGTAAACAGATCAGCAAAATTGCAGCGATTTCGCGTATTCGTCGCGGCGAAGAGAGTTTGGTTGGTTATCAGCGTCCAGAAGTACGTAACCATATTCGTGAAATTCAGCGCTACATTGAGAGCGCAAATCCGATGATACCAAACCCGGTGATTATCGCTTTTGATAGGCGTGTGCGTTTTGAACCGCTTACAGATAATAGCGACATGGGGCATCTAGTGATACCTTTCTCCGAAGAGAAGGATTTTGAGAAGCCTGGGTTTATTGTGGATGGTCAACAACGTACCGCTGCTTTGCGGGATGCGGAAATTGACTCGTTTATGATGCCGGTATCCGCATTTATAGCCAATGACGCGGAAGAACAGCGCGAACAGTTTATGTTGGTTAACTCCACAAAACCGTTGCCAAAAACGTTGTTATACGAACTGGCACCGCATACCCACGGCCGTCTGCCATCCGATCTGCAAATGCGTAAGTTTCCTTCACTGCTGACTCAACGACTGAACTTCGGCGAAGGTCCACTTGCGGGGCGCATCAAAACGGCGACCAATCCTGATGGTGTTATTGCTGACAACTCGATGATCAAAATGATCGATGCCAGTCTTCGTGAGGGGGCTTTGTATCGCTTCCGTGATCCGGCGACAGGGTTTGGGGATGAAGGGAAGATGGTGAAACTGCTGAATAACTTTTGGTCGGCTGTGGAAACCGTATTTACTGATGACTGGGATAAGAAGCCTCGTTATTCCCGCTTGTTACATGGCGTAGGTATTCTTGCGCTTGGCAGCTTGATGGATGAAATCGATCATGTGCATCAGGACTATAAAGGTGAACCAGGTTGGACTGAGATCCCTTCCTATACTCGTTTTGTTGAAGAGCTAAACCGAATTAAGCCGCTTTGCGCATGGAGTAGTGGGGTATGGAACTTCGGCACGGATGTTGATGGTCAGCCTACCGTCCGTAAATGGAATGAACTGCAGAACCTGTCGAAAGATATCTCATTAGTGACGGATTATCTGGTCACGAGTTATATCAAAGCAGCGAACGCTAATATATAAAAAAAGGGGCATTTGCCCCTTTTTTATGCCACTACTGCTGAACATGCGCAATAAACGCGTTCAGCATTGACCCCGCACCTTTACCTGTCGGATAGATTAAATCTTTGCGCTGCGCTGATACCGCGTAGAAGGCTTGATGAGTGGCACTGCCCGCTGAAAATATGAAGTAATCAGCCTGTTTCGCTTGATTAACCAGCTTGTCGGTTGCCGTGTGTGCATGGCAGGTTTCAACTCTGATCCCGGAGAACAGCGTTTCCAGCATCTGTTTCGCGCGTCTTGCCGCGCCTTCTGTCAGGCTATAAATCGCTACTCTGGTTCCGGATAAATCTGGTAACTCATCTTCTGTATTTACCGTACCGCTATCCTTCTCAGCCGGAAATACGCTCTCTGCACCTTCCCCTAGCACGTCTGTCGCCAAGTTGCGCATAACGGTACGAGTAGTCGTATCCAGCCGTGCCCATATTCCGCCCACAAAAGACTGAACTCTGAGCCAAAGCGAGGTGAGTGTCGCCAAATCCTGCACCGGAGCATCAAGGAAGAGTTCGATTAACTCGTACAATGCAGATAGGTTGCGGAAAGAACTGGCTCGCTCTACGATCAATTCCAGCATGGCGCCGGACTGTTGATACGCCTCCTGGCTAACAGAGCCCTGTAGGAACCGATCCGTCGCCATCGCGGCCAGCTTAATGTCCGCCTGACTAACGCTTTGCTCCATCGCAAGAACATCCAGCCACTTCAGCCATGTCGTGCTACTCAGGCTGAGTTGATGACGTTCAAGCCATTCAATAAAGGCAGGCATCACGTTACGCAGGATTGGGAACGCGTCTGGTGGAACCTGACTTGATAGCAACTGGAGCATCGTCGCTTCATGAAACGAATCGACGGGCCAGTTTTCACTTTCTAGCGCGACCAGTTGCACCAGGCTGTTACTGTCGACTTCTGACTGACAGAGTCGGGAGAAACAGATATCCCAGCCCACGATTTGCGGATTGCTCAGATGGCGGATTTCCTCAATGAGTGTTTTCAGCAATGGCACCGCCATCGCCTGCTCCATCAACTGCTGATCCAGCGTGCGGAGTGTTTGCGCGTAGCTGGTAATCTCTTCTTGCGTAGCTGTCAGGGAGGCTTGCAGATATGCGGCAAGCTGTTGCAGTGTTTCCGGAACCGTTGCCGTCTCTGACGGACTCACAACGTTGAACGGTCGACTGGCCCAAGTGTGTAATCCACTCAGCCAGTCGGTTTTCAGACGTTCTGGCAACGCGTTGAGCAGATCGACCTCCCCAATAAGCATCACGCCAGTGGCCCAACTTTTCCACGCCGCTAAGTCAGCGTCATCCTGGGATAAGAAAGGCATCTGCGTAAACAGAGGATGAAGTGCCAGGCATTGCGGGCGAAGATCCGCCGGGGAGGCCTGCGGATACCCGTGGCCGTCGGACGTAAAATAGACCTGCTGGTATGCTTTCAGCAGCATCCTCATCAGAGTTGTAGGAATGCGTCCTCGCACCAAATCCGCAAGCGAATCGTGATTTAGCAGCGTGTCCCACCTCTCCAACTTACCCGCCTGCTGGAGTTCGAGCAGCATAAGGTTGCGCCGCGAAAGCGCGCCGTTGTTCTTCAGTTCCTGTAGTAAAACGTCGCTTGTGGCTTCGTCTTTTTGGCTATTCGCCAGAATGAAATCACTCAAGATCCGCCCAAAGGGGCGCTTGACCGTACGTACCATTGATGGCCTGTCACGAAACAGGGTTATAACGTCTTTGAGCGCAGCGAAGACTCGCTCTTTTGCTGGTTTATCTTTCTGTTTTGTGGGAAGTAATTCGATTCGTATAAATCCGGCCGGGCAGTGTCTCAGCAGAGCCGTTTCAGATAGCGACGTCGCTCCTTGCGCCGGGACTAAAGTCACCTTTCTGTCGGCAATAACATCGGCAGAGCCCAGCCTAGCATTTAGCACATTGCTGAGTTCCAGTGTGGTGCGTTCCGTTTCTGCTGCGGCAAAAAATACCCAGCGATGAGCATCGCACCAGGGCAGAATAATCGGCCACTGAGCGTCAGTTGCGCTCTCGTAGAGCGGCAGTAAGACGGCTTTTAAGTCCGCAGGATAGGCGTTTTCAACGTTTTCCAGCAGCCTGTCCTGCTTCAGTAAATTTCCATCGCCAAAGAAGTCACACAGCCATTGAGAAGTATCAGTCATGGGTGTCTCCAAAGGTGTACTGGCCGCTAAATTCAATCAACGCATCTGAAATAACCGTATTATTGGTTGAAAACAGCAGATGCTCATCGTTCAGATTTGCGCCGCTCCAGGTGTAATTCATGGAGCCTTTCAGAAAGAAGTGTTTGGTCAGCATCCCTTTGGCGTGCAGGTTCTCGTGATATATATATTGCATGTCGTGGTCGGGTGATAAGCGCGCCAGTAGTCGCTCGATAAAGACCACGCTGCGCGTGTCTTCACGTGTCACGATGCGTAGCGGACAGCCATTGTTGACGGCGGTAGCGAGTAATTCCTGAAAGCTAATCATTCGGGCGCCCCAAGAAGGATCAAGAAAACTCCACTGACCGCCTCGATTATCAATTACGTCGAAGTCGCTCATCCACGGCGAGATCAGCCAGATCAGTTCCGGATAGAGGATTAGGCCACTAAACTGTGCGCTCAGAATTTCCCGCAAATGTCGCTGGCCCAGTGGGCCATGCAGGAAAATTTGTCGTTGTTCTTCCATTTCTGCGTTCCTTACAGCAGCGCTTCGGCCAGTTCAATACGTAACACCAGATTGCCATCCTGATAGTCCACGGCGGACTCGCGGGGGTAGAGATGCAAACCGAAGTACTCAATCGGGGTCACCTGTATCAGAGAGATCACTTCGACAATACGATGGCGAGCCTCTCGCGGGACATGCAATTCTGCAAAGCCGTGTTGGGTAATGGCGTGATGTAACTGTGCTAACCAGTCGCTCTCACTGATGCTGATGATACACGCCGTTTGTTGAAACAGTGAGCTTAGCAGCAGTCGTTCAGTCAGGTTGTTACCGGACTTAAAGGGGTTGTAATAGCTGAGAACCGACTGACGGATGGCATTACCTCGCTGCCAGAGCATTCCCTGAATTTTGCAAAAACGCTCAAAAACTTTAGTCACACTGGCGCCAGGTAGTTCTTGCGTCGCCTGGGTATGGGCAAAAATATTCATACCAATTTCGTGTCCGGCTTTGTTTTCCAGGTCCCGCCATGCGATGAGATATGTCAGCATCTGCGCATCATGTGACGCCTGGCTGCCCGGGCGTAGGATCCGCGTGTGCAGCACTGACATAAAACTGTGACTAAGTGCAAATCCTTGCGCTTTCAGCAGAGTTCTGAGGTGGGCGTTGGCCTCACGGCGCTGCGAATGGTTGCTGGCCTTACGTATCGAGTTCAAGGCCTCTTGGAGTTCGTTGGAAGAGGGAAGTCGCGAAAGCATCTCGAACAGGTCGTAGTCGATCTGCTCGTAGTCGCTGGCGGCAAAACTACGCATAAACAGATTCAGTACGGAGACTGGATCCTGATGAAAAACGTCTTCCAGACGGGTAATGATGCCACAACCTCCGGGTTCTGACTCGGTCAGCCAGACGTCCAGTACCTCGTCGTTGAGTTCGGTATCCACCAGCAGACCGCGCTCATCGACATCCGGCAGTAACAGGTGGCTGGTTTGTTTGACCGCTCCGGCAAAGGTCGTTGTCAGCAGACACTGTAACCAGTTCTGGAAATCGAGATCATCACTGAGATCCTGAGTCAGGATCGCGCTGTGCTTGTCCACCATGTTAAGGATGTCGGTCTCTTTAAACAGGCTGCGCAAATGTTGCTGCAGTTCCTGGCTTTCGGCGTCGTGTTCACCATCCTCGCTATTTTCAAAGATATTCTCTGCCTGGAAGAGAGAGTCCGCGATATCAGCCAGTCTACGTTGGCCGTCCGGGGTTTTTAATTCCGCGATAGCGTCTGCCAGAGACGACTGCGTGACCAATTCTCGCGTAACCGCGGCCAGGAAGCACTCGTAGATCCAGTCAGCGGTGAACGTGTCATATTCGAAACGTGGTTCATGTTTGATTCGATGCTGGAAATAGAGAGTTCGTAGTGCGCGCTGAATGGCCGGGTCATGCCGGAGGCGTTGCAGTAGAGTGGGCGGAAGCGTAAATCTGAGCCGGACGCCATCCACCCACTGCCGCACGCCAACCCCGACAGGCTCGCCATTGTTGACCCACCTGAAGTTCACATGCGCCTGTTGCTTGGTCTTATTGCGTAACGAGGCCGTTGCGTGGGTGGCGTAACGCGTGACGTCGAGAGGTGTCATATTCTGGTGGGTAAAGAATGTCATGGAGCGGAGGATGTCCGTCCACGGGCCAGCAGGAATGGGGAGTTGATCGGCCTGATCGTCAGGATTAAACCGGGTATGCCAGCACAGTTGCGAGTTGCTTTTCTCGGTGAGATTTTGCTCGAATTGCAGCGCGCGCGTAAGTACCTGCATCGGGCGAATGACCCTAATAGGGGGCTGACCTTCACACTCGATGACACACTCTGGCTGCCAAGTATTGCCGAAAGCCTGTTCAATTTCAAAATCCACATCTGAAACGCAGTTCATCGCCGGAACAAAGTTGTCCGGTATCAGCCAGTCAACTTCATTGTCGGAATAAACGGCATAGCGTTTAGAAATGCGCCCTGGCGCAAACTCTTTCAGGCCCTGAATGAAGGACAAATGTTCACTCTTCTTGAATTTCCGCTCTAAATGGATCTCCAATTCCGGAAGATTGAGTTCACTGAATAGCGCTGAAGGAATAAAGGCCGGAAGCGGGGAACGTCCCGTCGAACGGTCTGCCTCAGGCTGGCCCATCCGCGACCATTGGGTGGTGAGTTGTCTTTTTAATGTTGGCAGCAACTCCATCATGATCGAACGGGGAGGCGACCACAATACGCGTTGAAGTTGCTCGTCTGTGATGCGAAGCGCATAGAACAGATATTTCTCCAACTCCTGCTGCCAGGCATGTTGTTCGCTCACGGCAGTAATCAGGTGGAGCATGCGATCAAGATGGTCGAGAGACTCAAGCTTTGTCTGTGGTTTATTCAGCAATGACCAGATATTACTTCCGGGAATCTTCATGCTCAGCCAGTCAAGTGTTGCCATTGCTGCCTGCATTTTCTGGATATGAATGTTGCTCATCGGCAACGACTGCCCTTTTATCTCTGGATTAATGAGCTCTTCATAGCGTTGATAAACGATGCGGTCGCGGCCAAATTCGGACAGGACTGCGATCATCCACGGACGCATGGTTCTTGAACGACCGGCTCGCCCTTTACGCTGCAAATAGGAGGCGACGTTACGTGGTGCTTTATGCTGAATAACCATGCCAACGGAGGGATCATTAAAGCCCACCTCCAGAGATGCGGTTGCAATTACTACTTCCGCTCTAGGATCGACTCCGACGTCCTGACTGGACGTGCGGGCAACGATAGCCCGATCATTTTCGTCAAGTGGGTGACCAATATCCTGCGCGATACGCCAGTTCTGTCCTGCCAGAGTCAGCGCATGACTGTTTTGTGGTGTTTCCAAACGCTGAGCGGCCAGTGGTGGTTTTGCAACGTATAAGTTTTGACCGCGCGACCGCCAGCCTTCGGCGTCACACAATTGATGGTAAAGTCGGTTATTTATATCTAGATCGTCGGTGAAGACGAAGGTTTTTTGTCCCCATAACCCGCGCGATTTTTTCCTTTTCGTATCCAGAATACGTCGGGCTAGCATGCTAGTCTGGATAGTAGTAGACAGCAGGGCGGTTTGTGAAACCGGATCGCCGCGTAGCGCCAGTAGATATTCAGCCCCTTCATCTTCCATTTCGTGGATCTTCGGTTCGATAAGAGCCACATGTTTTTTATGCGCGCCTACCAGGTCGGCGAAGAAACGTTCTGCGTCACTCAGCGTTGCCGACAGCCCGACAAAATGGGGACGACTGCGTGCAAGTTGCATCCAGCGTCTCAGCAGATAGGCAGTCTGTGCACCAGTATTTCCTACATAGGTGTGTACTTCATCCAGCAGGACTACCGGTGGCGGCGTTATGCCGATGCCAACGCCAAATAGCTGATTAGCTTGATTATTACCGAGATGCTGATTGAGCATTTCGGTGGTGGTAAACAGGATGTCAGGTGGGTTTTTCATTAGCGAGACGCGGGTCAGGATAACTTCGTCACTGTCTACGCTATGATCGCAGTGGCTACAACGAAGAATCTCTCTTTTCGCTTTGATATCTTCTGCTTTCCAGTGCATTTGCCCTGGACATTTTGGCGTGGTGCAACGGAGTAAATCAAAGGACATATCCTTGTCTTTATCTTTTGTTGCGTATTGATGGCTGAACGGGGTGTCACCGAAAAAAGAGCCAATACGGATCTTGCGTCCTGCCAGTGCCAGGGCCTGACTGTCGAGCTCACGACATTTGCCCCAGGTTTCCATGAACTGATCTTTAAGCAGTTCTTTACGCGGATACAGTGCCAGCGTCCTGACTCGCAGTGCGTTGTCGCGCTGAATATCATTAAGAAGCGAAGTGAGTGCCGGGAGATAGAACGCCAGCGTTTTACCACTCCCCGTACCAGCACAGACAATAGTCCCGGTGGCTTCTTTCGCGTGAGCATGATGGCTATGAAAGTGCCAAGCGCGCAAAATACGTTCGGTTGAGCGTTCCTGAAAACCGGCAATAGAAAAGTTACCGATCAGTCGGGAAAGCGCCTGGCGTTTAATTTCGTTCATCCACGGGACGTCGGCCCATTTGTTCAGCACTGTTTGCGCCGGAAGTTCCCGTTTCGGATAGTTGCGTGGGCGACGGACGAAACGGTAGTCGGCGACCAGCGTTCGGGCTCGCTGAAGCGGTTGATCACGGAACCATTGACGCTGGTGTCGGAACAAGTGGACCGATTCCGCCATACGCGTGCGGTAGCGCGTCTCTCCTTTGCTGGTCGGGACGCTGAAGAGCATGGCTGTATTCTGCAACTCTTCCAGTAACGAATCGGCATCTTCGTAGGGCAGGTGCCGGGTAAAGAGTGAGATGATATCGGCATGGGTAAATGCGCCATCCGTATCCCCCCAGACCAGCAGTTCCGCTTCCCGCTCTTCGAGCAGGTCCAGCGCCTGGTGCAAGTGGGACAAATCAGCCGTAGACATAAATTATTTCCTTGTGATCACGAACTCATCCAGCATCTCTTCATCCCTTAACCACTCAAGCACTTCGGGCGTCAGGGCACTTAACGTCGGGCGGAGACTCTGCGGGCCATTAATGCTATTGAAAAATGCTTGCACCACGTCAGGCCAGTCTGTTTTCATCATGCCGCGCAGGGAATTTAGTTTTTCGGCTAGCGCTTTGATTTGGCCAATCTTTTCACCGCTTACTGGTTGGCACTGCGTTATGTTTTCGAAATCCTGACGTCGACGCTCATAGTCGGAGGCGATATCGTCAAGTTTGTTCGCATTTTTTTGGAAATTCAGTGTCTTGTCATCGACATGAACCTGCTGATGTAACTGTTCCAGCCATACATCCCAGGCATCTTTTAGTTCTTTGCTCAGGGCCTTGTGTAGGGTACCGAGTTGGCTGACACAATGGGTCAAGGAATCATTTTGGATAATGTCATAAGCGGTAGGTTCCTCTGACGCGACTGGCGTCTCATCTAGAGAGTTCTGTGGCGACTCTTTCTGATCTGCAAGGTTTTCTTCCTCGTCGGGATTGTTTACCGACTGGTTTTTCAGCCAGCGTCCCCACTGTAACTTGAGACTTTTGACGCTGTTCGCGGCGGCGATCAGTTCGCTCTGCTGCTCGTCATTCCAGGTAACTGCAATGCCCTGCGGGAGTTGTTGCTGGGCGGGATATTGCTGTTTAAGCAATGCAAACTTATCGGCAATGGTGTTAGTTTTGCTGTACACCAGATTACATTTATCGATGATTTGTGATGCCTTACCAGCCTGAACGCTAAGATCGAGTTCTTTTTGCATTTCAGCCAGTTGTTGGCGCAAGGTGGTCATTGATCGACTCCAGAGGCGATGATATCGCTCGCCAGTGTTTTCAGACGGTCATTCACTCTATTCAGAGCAAGAGTCAGTTGCTGTATATCCCCTTTAGCGTTCATCTGCTGGAGTGCGAATGCGATCTTAGGTTGTACCAGTTTCCATTGAGCAAGTACGCTGTTGATTCTTGAAACGTAGTCACCGTCAAGTTGACATATTTCTAACCACAGTCTCGCGCTATCTTTCTGTTTTTCAATGGAAAGTAATGAAGTTAATGTCGCCAGACTCTCCTCGGCGTCGGTTCTGAGGGCTTCAATTTCACCCAACATCCACGAAGATGGCTTGTACTGAGCGCTGCCGGTGGGGTAGTGCTCGGCCCGCACAGTTTCAATAAACGTCTGCCAGTCGTTCAATTGGCTGAGGAAATCGTCGCTATCTTTGATGTTGGCAAAGAGTTGAACATTTTCTAGCGTGCTAGCAAGTTCCTGTTTGACTGAGAGGGCTACACGTTCAATTTCTGCACCAAGCGGCTGTTTTGACAATGTTTTTAGTGCTGAGTAAATTACGTCGGCATCAAGTGCTCGACTACTGCTCACACCCGAACCCTGTTCAGTGATGGCAACCTGCTCAAGCCACGCTTTTCTGGCATCATCCCATCCTGAGAGCGCTTGCGCTCTGGCCTCAGCGACTCTGGAGTTAGCGTGTGGATGTAAGGTCTCCTCAATCCCTCTGAAACAGATTTCCGATGGGGAACTCACCGGTGTTCGACCTATATTTTTCCCTTCAGTTCTGCCAACGCCTTTCTGCGTAAGGCAGAGGGTGTTGACGATCTCTGCAGGTTCTTCTTTTCCGGTCACTAGTCCAAGCAGCAGAGCTTTTTGCAGATGTTTTTTCATTGCATCCAGTAAGTTACGTGCCCGGAAGTGGTTAATGGCACTTTCCGTAGCCTGCGGCACCCACCACTGGATGAAATTTTGATAGCGAGTGTAGTCTTCCTGTGCCTCAGGATAATTAAAGCCTTGCTCTAAGTTGGTGTAATGCTGGATACGTAGCAGGGCTACCGCGGCGTTATACACATCGACCCGTCGGGAAGTATCGGTTAGGTCTTGCTCAGAGTAAAAGCTTGTAATAATGCTTGAGGGGTCAGACGCCGCTTTTGGTAGAGAAATCAACGTAAAACGACCTTCTTTCAGTGGCGGTCGCGAAGACATACCGAACAACTCTGGCTGTGCATGCATTTCATAACAGGCATTCAGTGCAGCACGTAAATCACGGGCAACATCCTGCGGTAGAATAACGTTGTCATTTACCCATGCACGAACCGCCCTAATGAAGGGCAGTTCGGATTTTGTGGTGGGTTTTGCCTCTTCTTTTGGTTTGAGCACAGGAGCATCAAGCTTTTTACTTATCGTTGCGCTGTCTGTTTTGCTCGTTGTTTCGCGTGCGTTCTTCGTTACCTGTTCGGTCGTTGGGGCTTTGCCATTAAGTTGCGCTGCAAGTTCATCCAGGCCAAATGTACTCGCAACGCTGCTAGGCAATTTTTCACGTAGTTCATCGTAGGAATCAATACCGTATCCCCAGATAGCGGCAAGCGATACTGAACTGCCAACCCGGTTGACAACCATCTGTGAGATCTTGTCTTCGATCTCTGGATCGGCATGAATACCTGCGAGGTTTATCGGTGGAAATTGTGACTTGTCTAATTCAGTTCTACAATCTCGTAAAATATCTAATAGGATACGTTGAATTACTGTGCGAGGGTTGAAAACTAATTCCCCATTTTCACGACAGTGCTTATGTGCTAGTGCCAGGATAGCATTGCGGTTGAATGGAAAAAGCGGAAAGTTTTTCTTAGTAGAGTAACCAAAATCCTCCAGTGCAGCAGGGAACTCTTCGCTAGACCAGACGGGGGGCCAGTTGTCTGTGCCTTGTCCCGGAGTGCTCTTTAAATCGTTGGCCCCATAACGAGCAGTGTTCAAATATCGACCACAAAGGGATACTATAAGATCTTCGTTATTTTCTTTTTCAGTATTTTCAACAATCCACTCGTAACCAGCTCTCGTTATCAATGTTTCTTGGCGACGTTGATAACCTCGATATTTGTCGGTGACGGCGATAACAGAATGTATCGGACAAAGTGTTTGCACGCCGTCAGGTGCAGCTTCTTCAATCAGGCTATCTATCAGTATATCTTCAATAGCGGAAATGGCTGCCATATCTTCCACTAAGATCACAAGTCTGCGATCTTGTTTTAAAAATTCCTTGCGTATCTCCTGGAACAGTTCCTGAAAAGAACCACCATTAAAGGTGAAAAGTCGCGCGAAAAGAGATTTCTGTGCAGCGTCCATTGCTTCATTGAGGACTCGGGCTGCCCGGGCACGGGCGTCAACGTGATCAGGTTCGTGCAATTGTGAATGATTTAAATATTGGCGAGCTCGGGCTGATAGATCGTCTGGTTCAAAGATAAAATATAAATCTTCCGGCTGAAGATCATTTTTATCACATTCCTCTTCACTATCTTCTTGGTTGTCTCTCATGCGACTGGCACGTTTGAAAATACAGTGATTAGGATTCAACAGATTTAGTTTAAAGTTCGGATCTGTAATGAGGTCGCAGATGCCGTTTTGCACCTCCTCCATGACAGACTCCATATAAGCGAGGTGATCTGGAGGAATAGTTATACCTTGTTCTTCCAGTTCCTTACCTTCTTTCATGACAGACTCATTCATTTCCTGTAATTGATGAGACATCATTGTCAATAAAAGGTCTGCAAGGTCTTTTGCAGGATAGGCTTCTGATACTTCGTCAACACGTTTGCGTGCGCTGTCGAAAAACTCTCCTTCCAGATTGTCCATGATACGTAAAAGCACTTGACGCAAGCTGGCATTTTTAGGAATACGGACTATTTCCCACTTATCGCTTGTGCCATTTTTAGCGAGATGCATTTTTAAACGACAGTCTAGCCAGCGTACTAAATGGGATTTTCCCATTCCTGAGCGACCAATTAAGGGGATGGCACGCTCGGTGCGAAGTAATTGCTTAAACAGATCTTCATCATGCAACCTTTCCTGTTGGTTATTTACATCACGTCGAGTGAGTAGCATTGGCTCATGTACAGCTAACAGGACATGATCCTGCAACTCTTCGGCTTCATAGCGAATACATTGTTCAATATTTTCTCGAGTGGGCCAATACTCTAGGATACTCATGCACTCATCTCCCGCAGTGTTATCTGACTTATCCGACGACTTTTACCTTGTGGCAGTTGCAGCGATACTACATTTTCATCATCACTTCCGGTGTTGAGAATGATTTGCTTACTGGTTTCAAGTCGTTGCAGCGCAACGGATGTGCTGATGCAAATATTGTCGACATCCGGTGCGATCCAGTCTTTCTCCTTTTGCATCACAACATGAACGGAGTTTCTAAATTGACCTCCGTCCATCATCGGCATGACCTCCGCCATGTTTGCCATAAAAATTTTGGCGGGGAGGGTGCGCGTGTCGCCAAAGATTTCTGGCAGAAAACACTGAATGGCCCTGGTAGGGTCGGTAACATAATTGCCGTCCGGCAATAACTCGAGAAAACCGAGAAAACGGCCAAATTCTCGCACTAGCTTTTCGGTGTTGGTGTTGATGGTTTCACCGGGTAACCATTTATGCACTTTGTTAGTGATGATCGTCGGAGCGAGTGGTTCCAGGCCCCCGAGCGAATGTTGCTGAAGACTCAATAGGCAACTCAGCACCCTCCACAACGGTTCGCATTCATTTCCATTAGCAACGCCTTTTTCGCGACAAGCATCAATTGCGCAGTCAAGCAGGCGATACGTCAGTGGATGCGCATTCTCTTCAAGCGGTAACACCATTGCGTCGCGCATCGGCCATAGTCCCAGATTGCACCAGAAACTCAGGTTCTCTTTTAATTTCCCCCAAGCGTTGTCGTTAGCGGGGAGGTTGTCAGGACGATAGCGGGCGAGGAGCGAGTCTTGAGACAACGGTACCTGTGTACTTTGAAGAGCCCGTTCAATTAAAGGAAGCAGTATCAGGCCGCTTCCTGGGTTGGCGTTGTTAATTATTGACATGTTGTAGTTGCCTGATAAAAGTTTCCAGCGACAATGAATTACCTGCGCTTGCGCACCATGTTCGATGTGGATACTGAGGATCTGCGAGATGCTCAGGCGCAATAATAATTCGCTCAAAGCGTGTCACGGGTAGGTTCGGGAACGCGTTGGCCGTGTTAGGGATGATCACGATCTCTGGTCCATCAGATGTAGGCGATGTAATTTTCTGTGCGCTCCAGAAGTGCGAAAGCGAATCCATGTTCTTCTCTAATTGGAGGAACACTTGCCTGTCCGCACGAATAAATACATATTTGCCAGAGGTGACCAGAGACCGCAAAGTTACACGAAGTTCCGTTAACAACGAATGCAACTTCATGTTTTCGTTGTAATACACTTTCTTTTCGGCACCTACGAAGAGTGCTTTTTTCATTGGCTCGGAACGTAAAATTTGTACATCTGAGCCTACGGTGGGGGAAAATGCCCCTTTCCCTTTCTGGCGACATCCTGGGCATCCTCCACAGGTTAACTCGGGAGGATGGTTCTGATATTCATAGAATTTCTGCAGGATTTTACAAAGTGATTTGCTAGGATCTTCCAACCATGTTTCCATTACCGTAAAGGCTGCTCGGCGGTTATTCAACTCGGACTGGCGGATCTTCTCCACATGGGTGTTCCAGTGCGCTTCTAAATAATGAGCATCGTCACAGTGACGGATGTGGACTTGGTTATAGTAGCTTTCGAACCATTCACTTAGTTGCGTGTTGTCGTCATCCAGATTATCTCGAAGGGTGTCAGGAATTTTCGGATCAGCAAAGACCAGTTTGATGAGTCTGGCCCTTTGCATTAACAGCAATGTCCGACGGTTCCAGGCTTCATTTTTATCGCCTTGGTGATCAATATGAACGGGCTTGGTGTTTAGTGAAATCATGTAGTCAGCAATCGGGCTTTCCTTGCGATCATCAAACATCGCTTTCCAGCGAGCAAAGCCTTTTTCTACGCCGATCAGCGTCTCAACGGCCAGTGATTTTGCCGTTTTCATCTGCGCATTATGCCATACAAGGTGTACCTGGCAGGATCTACCGTCACGCCCGGCGCGCCCGCAGTCCTGGTAATAACGGTCGATACTTTCCGGAATGGCAGCATGTATGATGCTGCGAATATCCTTTTTATTCATCCCTACCCCAAAGGCAGAGGTGGCAACCATGATATCGAGTTGGTCATTTTTCCATTTTGAAATCAATTGTTTGCGATTTTTTGTGTCAATTTGTCCGTGGAATATGCCGGTTCGCCAGTAGCCTAATTCGTTCAGACGGACAGACCACATTTCTGCATCTGAGCGAGTAGTGCAATACAAAATTAGTGGGCGGGGTAAGGTCATCAGCAGCTGTTCGACCCGCTGACGATGCGTGTTTTCATTTACCTCATGGTGCACAAAATATTCCGGCTCTGGGCGTAGAAAATTAGCTGACACTTCAATCAGTTCGCTATTTTCATCATGGAACTGTTCGACCAGAATGTTCCGAGTGCTTTTGCTGTACGTCGCCGAAAGTAGCAGTGTACGAAAACGGCATTTTCCCTGGGCTTTCAGTGAGCGAATCATAGGGGCAATCAGCTGAAAGTCAGGGCGGAACTCCGCGCCCCATTGATCGATCAAATGCGCTTCGTCGATGACGATCGCGCCAATCATATTCAGTCTGGAAAGCTCAAACAGCAAAGGAACCAAAGAAGAGCGAACGGCTTCCGGGGAACAGAAGAGCACACGCTGTGTTCCCGCTTTGATTCTTTCCTTAATCGCCTGACGTGCGGGCTGATCTTGTCCTCCGACCCAAGCATAACTCCCACCATGATCCTGGTCGGCACCACGAAGCAGTTTTTGTATGTCGTCAGCCTGCTCAATAGCGAGAGCGACGGTAGGGACGATCACCAGCGTGAGGGTGTTTGTCGGTGCGCTGAGCGCCTGGAGTTGGGTGAGAAGACTTTTACCGCAACTAGTAGGCAGATTCACCAGCAACGTACAGTTATCATCAGACGTCAGTAGCGTCCGAATAGCGGCCTGTTGACCGAATCCCTGATAATGAGTCAGCCAGGGCTCCTCGGGTAATAGGCGCTTCAGTGCGGGATCGGTATCTGGGCGCAGCAAGTTCCTGCGGATTTTACGCAGATAGGTGGCTCTGGTCAGCGCCAGGTCTGCTTCTTCAACCAGTTGAATTTGTTGCGTTGCAGGCGACTTTGTCATGCCCCAGTCAGGTGCCGGAACGTCGGTCAGTTCCGGCGGCAAGGGGAGCCACGGCTCGCTAATACCGCTCACATGAGCCACACGTAATGCATCGGCGTAGCCGGCAAAAATATCGCCATGCCCTGCCGAGGCATCAGTGATGATCTGAATCAGTCTGTTCAGAAACTGATTTTCGATGCCATCCTTAAATGTGACCCCTTGGTTAAAACAGGTGGTTAGTGCCTGTTGCAGGCGTGACCATTCTTCTTCCATCAGGCGATTTCCTCCAGTAGATTTTTGCTGCACACCACCACGGCTTTGACGGCCATTAACTGGAGTGCGGCCTGCTCACCGAGGGCGGTTTGTTGTTGTTCCCGGTCACTGGCATAGACACGTTCCACCATCTCTTTCCAGGAATTTGGTGAGATTAGCTCTTCAATTTCGTGCCAGAGTTTAGGGCGCAGATTCATATCTGCATAGAATTTCTGCGATGTTTCGTGGTTGGCATATTCGCCATTGAGAAGTTCCAGCACCTGCGGATTAGTCACTGGTTTACCTTCAGAGGAAAGCCAATGTTGCATGATGCGTGGGGGGGACAGTTCGTCTGCTGTGCGGCGTTGTGAGTAGGTATCCTGCGTCTGGTGATGGGTGACAAGCCAGGTCGACTGGAAGAAGTAGCTAGGTTCCTTCAGTTGCCCGGGGATCACACGCAGTATCGCCATAGAACTGCCTCGAGCATCTAAGTTTAATAGTTGCCAGATCGTATCGACAAATGGCTGCCCGTACCGCAATGGATAAACGGTTGTCCCGTCGATAGATGGAATGCGTTCAGCGCTCATCAGATGCGTTGACGGTGGGTTGCCTCCTTCTTTATCGAAGCTGAGCATGCAGGTGGTGAGAAAGGTTTTAAAATCAACCAGCGTCCCTGTATTGCGATCAGATAGTTCGAACTGAAACTTGATACCTTTTTCTGCGGTGCCGGTAGCGCGAAAACGCAACGCACGTGTGATCCAGTTGGTCAGCGCATTACATTGCGCTACCGCAAGATGATCGTCCGCGCTGATCTGTTGCGCAAAAATCGCTGCTTCGGCAATCTCGTCATCCATCGCAAGCAGCTTTTCCTGCATGTTAATTTTGTTCGTTTCACTGGCCAGAATGCCCTGTTCGCCAGGGCATTCGCTGGCAATACGTTCAAGGGCCACCAGCCCTTCTTGGTAGACACTTCGCCACGCATTTTCCAGATAATTATCGAGGACGAACTGGAGGCTGGCGATGGTATTATTAAATACGCCAATGCTATCTTTCAGAATGCTGGCCCATATATTGCGTAATCCACGGTCGGCGTGGTTTTTCAGGATCAGACTCTGAACGGGTTTTACACCTTTCAGGTTTGCACTGTACCTGTTCAGACGACCAAGGCGCTGTTCAATGCGACTACAAGAGCGCGGTAAACCGTAGTGAACGGCCAGTCGGAGACCTCCATGGAGATTCAGACCATCTTCGCCGCTTTTATCACAAATCAGGACCCGAATGTGGCTTCCGGGTTTCAGGTACTCCAAGGGGTGACCCGATTGATAACGCTCCTGCGGATACTCCAGCAAAAGCTCGAGCTTTATTGCTAGGTGCTGGGCTAGAGTCGGACGATCGCAGAAGACGATGGCTTTTCCTGTTGGATTCTTTTGCAGCCACTCATTCAGGGTGATGGCTAGCTTGTTATCAATGACCTGAAGTTCATTTTTTGCAGTGGAAACAATGTGTTCTAATAGATCTCGTTCTTCTTGAGTGCGTTCCAATTCCCCCAAATGCACTTTAGCGCGTTGCATGACGCAGAGTGGGCTTGACAGGAGATCGTCGATCCATAAGAGATACGAGTCTTCGTTCATTGCCCACTGCGTATTCTGTGGCAGTAAAGATAAGGAACGATACTCATCAATCAACTCGTCTAACGCTAACCCATCGCAATGCCAGTGGCACTCCACGGCTCCATTGAGCCCTGGAAACAGAAGGTTCAGGTTGAGGTTTTTCGTTTCATCGAAGCTGAGCGAAACCTGACGGCGGTTACGCAACATACGATGATGAATACGATAGTGTTCCCCTAGGTGTCGGCGGATATCTCGGATCCCTTCTTCACGCTCCGGGGTATTTGGTGAAAATGTCCCAATAAGCGGGATGAGTTGTTGGCAGAGCGTCATCAGAATCGTATCTTCCGGGAACTGCTGCTGTAGTGTTTCCAGATTACGGCGTAAGCTGATGTTCGAGACGGAAGGCACTAATCCCGAGAAGATCCCGCCGAGGTTTTCACGATTTTTTACCAATTCGGTAAAGTCTTGCAGATGGACTGCATCCACTTGGTAGGCTTCGGGATTAATACAGTGCAACATTGACAAGAAGTTCCTTTCGTGCCCATGCAAAGGTGTCCCGGTGAGTAACAGAACATAGTGGGCTTTCCAGCAACCCTTAGCGATCAGGTTGAAGTTATTACGTTCATCTTTGTCTCCTGACCACGGCCAGGTAGCAATCTGGTGGACCTCATCGACCACGATAAGTGAAGGTGACAATCCCCGTTCAATCAAGGTGCAGGCATCAAAATGGCTGCAAATCACGACGCCTTCTTTGGCCTCATCTTGTCGCAAACCCGCAAGGGCTGATGAGGCATCAATAATAAGTTGTTTCAGTTGAAAGCGTTCACTTAGTTCTTCCCGCCACTGGTTAACGAGCGGTGCTGGAACCGCAACAAGCATGCTGACGTGGCCAGTAGCTTCTAACGCGTGTTCACGGACGACCATGCCAGCTTCGATGGTTTTCCCCAGCCCAACCTCATCGGCCAGAATATATTTAGGATTTTTATCCTGAAGCACACGGCGCACTACCGCCAACTGGTGGGGTTCGAGTTCAACGGCACTACTGGAAATGGACGCCATCGCTCGGCAAGTTGCACGTTGCTGGATGTAAGTCTCAATAAAGGCCTGGCGGTGAGGGAAAAAGAACGGTGCATCATTAGCCTGGAAGGCAAGGAAATCAGCAGGGTTTACTGGGGTGTCAGGTGCTTTATTCAGAACAAAAATTTCATCAATTGGCAATGTCGTGCTGTCATCTTCTCGAAAGATGACGAGAAAATCCCCTTTTGGGCGCGAACCACCAAATCGGGCTCTAGCCCATCGTTGGCTTTGGGGGTCTAGACAATAAATCACCGTCTCTTCATGCGGGATCGTAGGGATGAGTTGTTCTAAAGAAACTTCTGTTTGCCGTGCGTAAGGTTGGGCCGGTGACTCAAAAAAAGCAACTATTGCATTGTTTGACTCAATATCACTGCTGATGACTTTTCCGATGCCTTCAAAATGCTCAGAAATAACCAGCGACCCTATAGGTAATATGCTCATCATCACAATCCTTGAAATTGTCTTCGCATGCATGGTTTGCACGAAAAATGGACAGTCATGGGGTGAGGTAAGCGGTTTCCATGTCTGAACGACATACATAGAGAAGCAAAAGTTCAGTCGATAGTGATAGGATACTGAGATAAATCCCATATTCAAGTGAAAAAAATCAAAGTTTTTAGTAAGTTCACAGATAACAAATTGATGTGATTAATTCACTTTGGGATGATTGATTTGTATAGAGAAAATCTCTTTTGCAACTGCTATTTTTTAGTGTTGACAGTATTAAGTTTGAGTTAAAGCAAGTTAAAGTGAATCGATGAGAACTAGATGGCTAATTTAATTGCGATATATTAAATATTCTTGTTGCATTAGTTAAATATAACAATAAATTTTAATAAGGCTAGGTAGCCAATATAAATTTGGCTACCTGAGTAAATTATTATTCACCGCGATAAATGCAGCCTGCAGAGCACGTCTCTTTAACGATGACTGCGCTAAGGATTGAGAGTTGCGGCTTAATCTGATTCCAAATCCATTCAGCAAGCACTTCGCTGGTGGGATTCTCTAATCCAGGAATATCATTGAGATAGTAATGATCCAGGCGATCTAGCGTCGGCTTAAAAATGGCCTTGAGCTCAGCGAAATCAATAATCCATCCTGTGTGTTTATCAACTTCACCGGTAATCTCAAGGCGCACGACAAAAGAGTGTCCGTGTAAGCGACCGCATTTATGACCTTCCGGAACATTGGGAAGGCGGTGCGCGGCTTCAAAGGTGAAATCTTTGTATAACGTAGTTTTCATGATGACCTCATTTTTTTGTTATACAGTAACAATAAGAGCAAGAATTTCCTAGCATTTCTGAGTTAGCTCTTACTATTCTATTGATTGACAAAAACATTTCGGTTGAACTCAAACCGGGATGCTTTCGAGTGCGATCCTGCGTGCTGGCAGAGTATGCAACTAAAGTGCGGAATATCGCTGACCACAGCCTAACATTGACAACTGCGTGTGGTTTCCACTGAATGGTTTAAGATTGGCGGAAAGAAAAAACCTCAGCATTTTCATGCTGCCACAGTTATTGGACGGCTGAAGTTTCCAGTACGACAAATCAGGCAGTAACGTTCACCATGGTAATCGGTAGCACATTGTGTGCAGTGCCAGTCGGCTTTAGTAACCTAGGGAGTGGCATCGGGGAGAAAGCGTTACAGACGTTTAGCGAGGTGTGCCTCATCCGCTTCAGGACTGACATAAGGACAATGGTACTGACCATTGTCGGTATGTTTAAACCACGGGCGTTCAGTGGCGTATTCTGGACGGTATTGCAGCACGCTGTTACAGAGGTGCAGGTATATCGATCATAGGGCGCTGCCTGCGCGGTACGAGCCCTCGGTCAGGCGACCGTTACCATCGAGAGCGATAAAGATTTAGCAAACATAGTCATGTTCCTGCAGGCAGGCGTAAGCCGCCCCTGAAGGGCAGACAGACCCCATGCGGTTGAATAGATTAAGGGGATTGAAAGGGGACCTGCGGTGCGGTTGTCACACTGTGGCATTGTGGTGTAAATAAATCGCCATCAGCAAAACGGATGCAGGGAATATCAGCCCTGGCTACAGCCGAATGAGCGTTCGGTACTGCTGTAGCGTTTGGTACGATGCTTTGCCATATAGCTCAGACGGAAAGTCAGTGCATCAAGTTTCTTTCTGAAATCCGGTTTATTGGGCTCAAGGAAAGCCAGAGGATTATCCGGGAAGTGGACTAACGTCAGATACTCTGGCCAGTCTCGCTTCTTCATTGCACTCAGCCAGGCGTTTTGAATCAGGGATGCCAGACCTTTCCCCTGTTCATCGTAGCTTCCCAAAGCATTGAACGTGTCGGTGTTGACGAGGAGAGCAAGGTGATAATGCTTCTTGCCGCCCAGTTCCGGTTGCTCCAGCACCCAGACGTAACGTACTGAAGTACGATGGCTACGTTTCCCTTCCTTGGCTCTTCTCTGCCGATAAGCAACTATCTGAGCTTTCAGTGAGTCGATAAAGCGGGACATCAGCCCCGGGCTCAAATCAGCATTGCTGGTAATACTGTCTCCCACATCTCCGTTTTTCGGTAAGTGCAAATCCACCCTGATAACTGTGGTTTGTGGATGCTCCTTCAGTGCGTGGCAGAGCACTTCAGCGATTCTTTGTAGATAAGCTACATTGAAAGGTGCCTGGCTTGGGTCGAGCTTCATAGGGTTAGTATTATCGAATATAAACACAGTGGTTTCCTCCACATGTCGAGGAACAGCAGGCATGGTGCTGCTATCCCGTAAAGCAGGCTGGCATAAGATTTGGTTGGGGGAATAGGGGAGATGCTGATGTTCTTAGTTGATTGACCAACGACTGTCATGGCTGCACAGCATCATTCACAACATAAGTGTTAGTAACTGATTGTACTGAAGTAATATATTACCTATCCGACATTATCATCATTCAGAGAGTCCTTTTGACACAAGGCTTAACTGATTGTTTTATCGTCAATAATGACTCCGAAGTTAGCTGTCCCATATAACATGTATTTACAATGGAATAATGATATTTCCTGCCAATATTTCAGAAAGTTAAATCAGTGGATCGACAACTGTGCGATACGCGAAAGTAACGTATTCATCCATTACGCTAGTTATCATCAGATTCTCCTCCTGCCGCCCGATGATCCAGTTGCAAAGCTCCTCATAGGAGCTGCGCTTCAGATTGTCGGTCCAGTCATCAAGACCATTTCCCAGCATCAAATCGTACCAGCACAACCAGACCATCTTTAGACGTAGTTCAGTGCCACTGAACTGCCGAAACAAACTGATGAGCTTATTTGCCAGAGGACGCTGTTTTAACCGCACGCACTCAGACAGCAAAATCCCCTCCAGCATGGGATGGTGAGCCAGCAAGTGTTCCTGGGTAAATAAACTGACGCTTAGGTCATCATTAACAGTCAGTGGGGGTGCTGCTCTGCCATAAATAATCCGATGTAGGCATTGGGCGACAATGGCAATAACCTCTTCCTCTCCTGGAAACTTAAGGCTGCCAACCGTCAGGGTGTGATGGTGATATATATTCTGATGACACATACCCGATCTGACCGTCAGCTTTGTAAAATCTGTCAGCCAGGTCTGGTAGTATTTATATAGCTCCTCGTAGCGTGGTTTGTAGTCTTTCATGATTTATATTCCTTATGGCTTAAATTACAGGCAGCAGAAAACCGCCGGAGATACCGGGAAGTTATTAGCCTGCTGAGGGATTACTCGGGTTGGAGGTTATTTACGGGACTGGTCGACGCGTTCCTGGAGCCAGGCTTCCACTCCACTTTTCAGCCATCGAGAACTTCGTCCTAGTTTGATAGGTTTAGGAAAAGAACCATCTTTAATGAGCTTATAAATCCACTTGTCTGTCATCTGAAGAAGCGTTGTGATAAATACCATGTCAACGAGCTGGTCTTCGGTAAGTAGGGTAGGGGTATTCATGATTTGTCTCTCCGGTTTTGAAAGGTAAGCCGGATTAGTGAGGTTTGATAACGACGACTGCTCTGGGACATATCCATGTGGAGATACGTAAAAAAAGCGAGTTATGTTTACCTCTGTTTCTGCCTTGGCATCAATGCTGGAGTTTTTCAAAAATAGAAGGTAATAAAGTGTTATTTCTGGGGCTGTGATTTTTCACTCCAGATGAAATTAACCGCTATGTATGGTGAAAATGGTTAAAAATATAAACGAAGTAATGCAAGATTGTTGTGGGCTGATAAAGACTGCAAAATTTCTGTATCTCTTTGAAGAGAGAATAGCAATCATCAACCTCATTTACATATGTAAACCACATCACATAATTGTCATTTCACCCTAGATCTTACACATGAAAGTTATTGATATACAGCATGGGGTTATGCTAAAAGTCATTAATTCACTGTAAATCACTTAGTGATATCAAGGAAGGTGCCGGTATGGTTAAGCTAGTGGGAAATGAGAGTAGTAAGATACGGAATCTTGAAAACAAACTCATTGCGCATGGTTATCATTTTCAGTCTAATGGGATAGATAAAGATTACCGAGCATATCAGGTGAGGGTTTTCAATTATCTTATTTCACTGAATATTTCAGAGCAGGAAATCAATGCTTTCTTTGCTAAAGTAGATAATAGCTATACAAGTGGTTTTCCGTCCGAAAATGAACTGGATTGGTACCGTAATGATCCACGAGCAAGTTTGTGGTTGGTCTGTGTATTATATGAAAAATTAAAATCAGAAACCCCTGAATACAATAGCGGTTTTTTATCCCCTGTGTCATTACAACCCAGTCATGATGTAAGAATTGATGCGATACGTCGCTGCATGGATGAATGGCCTATACTTTATATAACACAGTCTGACTTTATGAAGGATCAAAGTATTGAGTGGGCTGGGTTACTTGATCAACATGATTTATTCCGAAGTGTTAGATCCAGTAAAGTTGATGTCTGTTCCTGGTTAAGGGATTACTTAAAGGGGAATACATCAATAGGTCTGAAACGTATTTGTGGTAATTCTCCCGAGGAAATAATGTCGTGGTGCTATGCTAGTTACTTTATGTGGAGAAAAAACAACCTACATTCTCCGGATTCTGTCGAGTTGTTCATTAGAAAGTTTAAGAGCGCCTGGTCTACACAGAAGAACAGGAATAAAAATAAAGAAGAGAAAAAACTTGTGACAATGAGTGTAAATATCTCTCAGCAAGCTCATGATATGCTGAGAGATATGTCTATGAAAGATACGATGTCAAATAACGCAATTATAGAGAGTGCCATTCTTAGGCTATATAAAAGTAAAAATACTAAAGAACACTCCAAATAATTTCAGACAGATATTATCTCAGTGAATCACCCGCATCCTTTACCGGATTGCGGGGCTTGTTATTTTTCACGCTGAGATCTTCGTATGCAAAAGTTGAACGGCCTTAAGGCCTTTGAGCAACCTCTGGCTTCACTGCCATACCCGTTTCGCAACCTTATCCTTGCACGTCTTCGCAGTCTCACTCAGTACGAGCCGGTAATCGGCATCATGGGTAAAACCGGAGCGGGTAAGTCGTCGCTCTGTAATGCAATGTTTCAGGGAGAGGTAACACCTGTGAGTAATGTTGAAGCTTGCACTCGCGATGTGCTGGGCTTCCGGCTCAGTAGTGGCTCTCACAGCCTTTTATTGGTCGACTTACCCGGAGTAGGGGAAAGTAAGGAACGTGACGAGGAGTACACCACGTTATACCGCCGGATCTTGCCCGAACTGGATTTGGTGTTATGGGTAATCAAAGCCGATGACCGGGCACTGTCAGTGGATGAACACTTCTATCGCAAGGTGATGCTGGCGTATCAGCATCGGGTGCTGTTCGTGGTTAATCAGGCTGACAAGGCTGAACCGTGCCATCAGTGGAATGCCACCAGCAATACACCATCTCATAGCCAACAATCGACAATTGAGGCCAAGCGGAGCGCGGTGCAGCAGCTCTTCCTGCCGCACCATCCAGTCAGTGTTGTATCGGCCCGAATGGGTTGGGGGCTGGACGCGATGGTAGAGACGATGATGCGCAGCCTGCCTGACCGGGCCACCAGCCCACTGACAACACAACTGCACGGAAGGCTCTGCACCGAGCCGGTAAAAAAGCAGGCACGCGAGCGCTTTGGTCATGCCGTGGATGAAATGATTGGCACTGTAGAGTCATCATCTCTTCTGCCAGCGCCTGTAAGGGCTGTGATTCGGACGGTGCGAGAAGCTGTGGTGACCGTTGCCCGTGCCGTTTGGGACTGGATTTTCTTCTGACAAACTGCTTAATGCGGACACTCCCTGTCCTTCCATAGCTCAATTAATGAGCTACTAATTCATCAATCAGGCGCAACGGCGCATCACGCCTGAAATCCACGCTTTGAAAAAATACGCCTTCCCCTGTCCATACCCTGTCCGACCCCTTCGTTACACTAATCACTTAATTTTCAGTTTGTTAACGGGATGGAGAAAATCTAATGTCCCAGACTGAGCGTCGCCATGAACGGCTGGCGGTTCGGCTGTCCCTCATTATCAGCCGCCTGGTTGCTGGCGAAACTCTGGATATGGGCCTTCTTGCCGCAGAGTTTGGTGTGTCGGTCCGCACCCTCCGCCGGGACTTTCGTGAGCGACTGATGTACCTAGACCTGGAATATCGCGATGGCACCTGCCGTCTGCTCTCAGGTAGCCATCAGCGCGAACTGGCTGTACTGACTTTTGCTCGTCAGTCAGGCGTGGAGGCTTTGTTTCCTGACATGGATAACCACATGGTCAGCTCGCTGCTGAGTGGGCCCGGTGAGTCTCCTTGCCTCATATGGGCAGGGGCAGAATTATTGTCGCCACCCAGACCAGGTATATTTACACGCCTTGTCAGGGCCATATCAGAGCATCGCCGTGTGACGCTGCTGGCTGAAGGTTGTCGCTGTTCAGGGCTTGCACCATACCGCCTCGTACTCTGCGGGGGGCACTGGTATCTGACTGGAGAGCACCATCATCGAGTGGCGGTGTTTCCGCTGAACGATATCCATGCAGTTACCTTGCACCCGGAACTATTCGTGCCCGACCTTCAGATTCGCAACGTTCTCACCGAACCGGAATTCCTCAGAGCTCTTCCCCATTTTCACGTTTTTCACTCACTGCTCGCCAGAACCGGCGACGGTCTTTTACCTCATAAGGAATCATGATGAAGAAATTACTGAGCACAACGGCGCTGGCCGTCAGTCTCTGCGCTGGCGCTGTCTTTCCGGCGTCTGCTGAAACTGTCGTGGGTACCGTCAAATTCTGGCAGTACATGCAGGCGGATGGCTGGAAATCGGCCGATGGAATGGATAACGACACGCTGAACAATACGCTCTACCAGGCCAGCGTCATTGGCAATTACCCCTGGACTAAACAATTTCTGCTGCGTCAGCGTGGAGGTGGAGCTTATTTTCTCGCCGACAAGAAAACGCATACCGTGCGCAAGCTGAATCTGAAACCTGCCAGCGGTTATTACTCCGACCTGACATCGGTCTATCAGGACGAAGACCAGGGGAAAGGGTGTTACTTCACTATCATCGACACCCAGTATCAGCTGGAGTTGGCTGATGAACCTCACAGCAACCAGGTGCTTGCTGCATTCCCGGAAAACTGTGTCAACAAACAGCAGCAGGCTGCCCTGGCGGCGAAGCGTTCTACCTCAGAGCAGAAGCTGCAGCAGTGGGTAGCCCAACAGAGTCTGGCAGAGTTGTGCCGACGCACCGGCAACTGCTGAAAGGAATCTGCGCCATGAAGAAATTGTATCGACCTATTCTCACCATGTTGATGGTTATCGGTGCGATGGGAACCTCTGGCTGCGATAGCAAGGAAGATGCGGGAGTGAAAACGATAGCCAGGTTTAAGGACCTGACTCCGCCACCGTTCAGTAAGGTTGTCTCGCATAAATCTGATATTGCCCAAGAATGGGTAAAGAAGGATGCCTTCGGTACACCGCAATACACAGTGATGAAAACCCGCCAGTCATCGGAAGGCTGTGAGTCAGGCAATTATTACTACATTGCTGATATGCAGCAGAAAACTGTGCAGCCACTGATGGCAGCCCTGTGCCTTGCGGACAATATCACTCTGAGCTTCAGAATTGAAACCGACAGCTATACGGGTGAAAAATCAGTGGTGTATTCACACGATGGTAAGGAAATGGGGCAACTCTATCTGCCGGAGAATCAGGAGACAAATCCATGATGAAGCTGAAAGGCGTTATCTCAGTTTTCGCTCTGAGCCTCTGTCTGCTGTCACCGGTTCAGGCCGAAGAACAGCGTTACATCAGTATCCGCAACACAGACATGGTCTGGGTGCCGGGCAATGTCTGCGTCTGGCAGTTTCGCCTGGACAACGGCGGAAGTGGCGTAGGGGTCGGGCCTTTGACACTTTCCCTGCGTCTGAAAGATAAAGGGGGGAACACGCTGGCAATGGGGGATATGGCGTTGGCTACATTTGGCGACAGCGATGCCACCCGCTCTCAGGAAGCCTCGCTGGAGAACGAATGCGTGGAAAATGTTAGCTCCGTCGAAATCATGAAGGCAACGGAAGAGCGTAATGGTTACCAGATTGACCTGCCACTGTCCGTTTTCGACCCACAGTATTACCGGCCGATACTAGTCACGGTTGTCGGTGGTAAGGCATCTTAGCCGATTCGTTGTCCCTTTGATTCAGCCCCTGTCGCTTTTGCTGCAGGGGCTTTTTGTTTTAAGGAGCCTGTATGCATGAATTCACTGAATTGCCTGATGGGCCGTTTACGCGTCAGCAGGCAGAGGCGGTTGCATCTCAATATTCCAACGTTGCTTTAGAGGACGACCAGGGGACACATTTCCGCCTGGTCATCCGTCATGAATGTTGCATGGTCTGGCGAGCCTGGAACTTTGAGCCGGATGCTGGTTACTGGCTGAACCGGTATATCGCTCGTTCTGGCATCCGCAAATTCCCTGCATAACCACCACCAGCACATCACCGCTATAAACAAAGTCAGGCCACACCTCCCTCGGGAAGTGTGGCCTTTTGTATTTTTACCCACTGCATAAGGAGTTATCCATGCGATTAGCCAGCCGCTTTGGCCGTATAAATCAGATACGCCGTGATCGGCCTCTGAGCCACGAAGAGCTAATGAGTCATGTGCCCAGCGTGTTCGGGAGTGACAAACATGAATCGCGCTCGGACCGTTATACCTATATCCCGACCATCACCATCCTCGAAAGTCTGCAGCGGGAAGGCTTTGAGCCGTTCTTTGCCTGCCAGACAAAGGTTCGCGACCAGAGCAAGCGGGAGCACACCAAACACATATTGCGCCTGCGTCGTGCCGGACAACTGATCGGACATCAGGTCCCGGAAATCATTCTGCTTAACAGCCATGACGGTTCATCAAGCTACCAGATGCTGCCTGGGTTGTTTCGTGGCGTCTGCACAAACGGACTGGTCTGCGGTCAGTCGTTCGGAGAAGTACGGGTACCGCATAAAGGTAATGTCGTCGAGAAGGTGATTGAAGGGGCTTACGAAGTGCTCGGGGTCTTTGACCGGGTGGATGAGAAACGCGATGCAATGCAGTCGCTGGCGCTGCCAACCCCGGCCCGTCACGCGCTGGCAAATGCCGCACTGAAGTATCGATTTGGTGAGGACCACCAGCCGGTCACGGTATCGCAGTTGCTGACCCCACGTCGCCGGGAGGACTACAGCGATGACCTGTGGACCGTATACCAGCGCGTGCAGGAGAACCTGATGAAAGGAGGTCTGTCAGGGCGAACCGCTCAGGGGAAAAGTAGCCGCACCCGTGCTGTTACCGGTATTGATGGCGATGTGAAGCTCAACCGCGCCCTGTGGGTTATGGCAGAAAACATGCTCGAGTTTTTTGGGTGTTAAACAACAGTTCCGGCATAAGGAGATAATTTAATGGATACACAAAATCATCAGTTCGCTGAGCTGACAGCAATTACCGCCTCAGTGGTCCTTGACGAGTTACGCATCGGCTTCTGGCCGCAGCACTTTGGCACCATCCCGCAATGGATAACGCTTGAGCCTCAAATCTTTGCCTGGATGGACCGGATGTGTACCGATTATCACGGTGGTATCTGGAACTTCTCGACGCTCAGTAACGGCGGCGCTTTTATGTCTCCGGAGGCAGAGATCAATGAGAAGTGGACATTGTTCAACAATATGAACGGCAACGGCGCGGAACTTACTGGCGAAGCGGCAGGGATAGTCGTTTGCCTGATGGCATACAGCCACCATGCCTGTCGTACCGAATGTGACGCGATGACTGAGCACCATTATCGCTTACGCGACTACGCGCTGAACCATCCGGAATGCAGCGCCATTATGTATCTCATTGACTGAGGAATGCCTGACATGAATACCGTATTATCCCCGGTGTCATCGCAGCCTGAACTCTTTCCGCTGACGGTGATGGCCCAGCATGGTTGTCTGCTCCCCACGACATCTGGGTTGACGCCCTATGCCCAACGGACCATCCGCCGCGCTATCAACCTGCTGGATAAATATCTTCGTCAGCCCGGTATATCCTTTACCTCAAGTACGGCAGCCCGTGACTGGCTTCGGTTACAGCTGGCAGTACAAGAACGGGAAGTGTTTATGGTGCTCTATCTCGATAACCAGCATCGTTTACTGGAGAGTGAAACGTTATTTGCCGGTTCGATTAACCATGTCCAGGTCCATCCTCGAGAGGTAGTGAAGTCAGCGCTTCGCTTCAATGCTGCAGCTGTCGTGCTGGCGCATAACCATCCATCCGGCGACCCGGAGCCCAGCCAATGTGATCGCAACATTACCGGTAGGCTTAAAGAATCCTTGGCACTGGTTGATGTGAACACGCTTGATCATTTGGTCGTCGGTTCAGATGGCATTGTGTCGTTTGCGGAGCGAGGGTGGATATGAAAATCATCAGTAAACGCCAGGCAATGGCTTTGTACCGACAGCATCCAGGCTCCCGGCTGTTTCGCTTCTGTACCGGCAAATATAAATGGTCTGGAAGTATCTGCCATTATGCTGGCCGGGAAATTCAGGACATACGCGGTGTTCTGGCCGTGTTTGCTGAACGCCGTCAGGACCGCAATGGTCCCTATGTCATTCTTAGAAGTGTGACTCTCAATTAATCCTTCCCTTTAATCAGGAACAATAATGAACAATCACTCATACCCCGGTACCAAACCGGAGAATCCCGCCTGTCAGCAGTGGGGGCTTAAACGCGCTATTACACCCTGTTTTGGCGCTCGTCTGGTACAGGAAGGCAGTCGGGTGCATTTTCTCGCTGACCGCGCCGGGTTTAACGGTGCTTTCAGCGACGATGACGCGCTACACCTGGATCAGGCCTTTCCGTTGATACTCAAGCAACTGGAGCTGATGCTCACCAGCGGAGAACTCTCTTCACGGCATCAGCACTGCGTCACGCTATATCACAATGGACTGACTTGCGAAGCCGATACACTCGGCTCCTGTGGTTATGTCTACATCGCTATTTATCCCGACCAGACTGGGCCGCAGTAAATCCCTGCTTATTCCCTTAACATCACAGAGTAAACATCATGCAAAAAATATCATCACAACCGACACGGGCGGCTCAGCCCTGTCTGTCGCCCGTCGAAATCTGGCAGCGGCTGCTAACTCATCTGTCGTCGCAGCACTATGGCCTGACGCTGAATGACACACCGTTTAGTAATGACTTCATCATCCAGGAGCATATTGATGCTGGAGTATCGCTCAGCGATGCGGTGAATTTTCTTGTCGAAAAATATGAACTGGAAAAGAATTGACCGCGATGGTTGCACTGTCATGAAGAGGTCACCGTTTATTACCAGTATCGATATTCTACGTGCCCGTAAGGCCTCTGGCCTAATGAAACGCAGCAGTCACAAAACTGTTACCGGGGTAACGGCAGGACATCATCATCAGCTAAAAATCACTAAGGGTACTTAAGAAGTGGGAAGTCAATTAATGTTGATATCGACAACATTGATACAATGCTGTCCAATGTAGGGAAGGTTACCAGTAGCTAGATGATGAGGCGTTCGCTAAGTCTAAAAAGCCAACTCCTCATCTTTATCTGTATCATCTATTCATGGACGGGCGATTTTTGCTCACTTGGTTTTGCCCTGATTCGAGTCCCAAATCCAATGAATTTATGTGTTGGTATCTGCGTTGGTGTATCGCTAATGAATTTATTTTTATTGTTTAAAAATTAAGGTGTTAATTGTTATGTGCGAGTCCGGCCTTCGCACCATTAGTATGAAAATTAAGTCACCTGCGGGTGGCTTTTTTTATGCCTAAAATCCAGTTCCCGCAAGGCTTTTCCCCGCTTTTCTTTGATTCAACCTATATCAATTTGGAATGCGCCCGAGCCCGTAGACAAATCTGTTCTATATTTTGAACTTAGGATAGGTTTAGACGCATCACTTCATCAAATAGCTGAAGAAGATTTACTTTCCAGAGCCAACTCAGTCAACGCAATCATCCTTTCATAACGCATGATCAGTTGATAAAAGAATAATGATAGAAAGGATAAGACCATGTATCCGTAAGCAATGGCTGAAATCCAATTGTAGTTTTCCGGGATTTTTGTCAAAGCAGTAATGGTTGCGACAATGCCTGGGAGGATGCCCAGCTTATCGATAGGCCCTATCAGAAGATTCATTCTTTTCTCCAGGAATTCCCTTTCATTCTTAATCTCTAATAACCCTAACTGTAACTCCTCCGTTGTTAATTCCTTTAACAAAGGGAAAAACATTCCATCCACGGATAGCTCCGTTTTCACATTAAGGTTAAGAGATTCGCACAAGGGTAAAAGAAACGATCGTTTAATTTTCGAACGATATCGATAGGCCCTATAGATTTGAATGGCTGGGATTGTAAGGTAAAGTAATAATAGAAGGGAAAGGCCAGCTAATCCTAACCACACTACCTTTGTAAGATAATATAGAAATGCCATTGTTACAGACAAGAAACTCAAAGCCGAGATTATTAACAAAAATCGAAAATCTCTTTTGTACGTTTTCTTGTGGGATTTTCTTCTTCTTTCAGCAATTTCGATGGATTTTAATATATTGAGATATCTCATAATTATGCCCAAATTTCCTTTTCAGTAAAAAATAAAATGGATACTAAACCCTCAACTTTTAAACACCTGACTCTGATGCCATTCAATAAACCTTTCCGCTGGCCAGAAAACTTTATCTTGCGGTAAATAAAGTTGTTTTCCGTCACGCTGCCAGAAAAGGTGATCCACAACCGGGCTTCGGTTTACGCCACCGGAAATACGGATAGTCATATGCTCATCTATTCCTATCGCTCCCATATCAAAGGCAGAATGATGAAGGGAACAAAGGGCCAGCCCGTTATTCACTTCACAGGGGCCACCGTATTGCTTCCAGCGGATATGCGCCGCTTCCAGTCCTACAAGTGCGCCATCCAGCCGTAAGTCGTAGCCACAGATAGCACAGCGTGAGTGATAAGCCCGAAGAACAATCTCCCTGAAACGTGGATCGCGCGCTTTCATCAGAGACGTAAAATCAAATCCAAGACGGTCTGCGAGAAGTATCTGAAGGCTTTCCGGGAAACGCTCAGACATGATCTGCAGCGCCAGTTTATTGATCATTCCTGGTGCTTCACGAAGGATCTGGTAGCTGCTTTCGTCAAAACCACCCGATACATGATTCTCAATCAGCTCACGTTTTGTCGGCTGGATGTTGCCCTTGCGTGGCTTACAACCTTCAGTATTTTCCAGTGTCCAGAATCCGTCAGTCCTCAACCGCCAGAACGGCATATTCGGATAATAGTCGCGCCGCTTAGGGCCGAAGTCAGCCAGCAATTTTGTCAGCGGTTCGTGGATCTCTTTTCCATAGTCGAAGAGCCGGGAATGGCCTCTCAGGTATTGAGAGAGGACATAAAGCAACAGCAGAGGTTTATGCGGCGCGCACTGGT
>Ga0256408_1000389_pt1 | contig 35937 bp, 45 predicted proteins | sample PhyAR1_FD_185998 | JGI IMG/M metagenome (GOLD analysis project Ga0256408, IMG submission 185998) | Leaf surface microbial communities from alfalfa plants in UC Gill Tract Community Farm, Albany, California, United States - DLSL A.R1 | ecosystem: Host-associated > Plants > Phyllosphere >...
TCGAACATTACAACGAATGGCATCCGCATAGTGCACTGGGGTATCGTTCGCCACGGGAATATCTGCGGCGGCGAACCAGTAATGGGTTAAGTGATAAAAAGTGTATGGAAATATAGGGGCCAATCCAGGATATGACTGAAAACGGGTACTCTCTTGCTCAAATTATGCATGAGGGAACGTGGCGCAAAGCAGAAACAGTTTTAGGTTATATTCGAAATATAGAGGCTAAAAATAGCGTTATGATTGACTTAGTTGAGACTGGTGGTAAGTCATGAAGCCCTAAAACATTGTATTTGATATTATTATCAGACAAACATTAAAGTGCGGAATACTATAAATAACAAAGACATCTGCACTTTTATACCATCCCACTATTAAGCTATACTGATTGCTCATTACTGATTGCCATTGAAGGTAAGATATGACATTGAAATTCTATTTTAAAAAAATGATATGGGGTGTTATTCCAATAATTATTTTTTACTTTGGCTGGCGAGAAAATCCAGAAAGTGTGAAGGCCTTCAACTGGTTTGTATTCTCTGTTGTTAGCGGTATTCTTTATCCATTCGCGCATATAGCCGCAATAAATGTAGGGCTTAAGATTGCAAAGAAAGAGTTTTGGGAGAAAGACTTTTTCACCAGCGCAACTGGAGGGAGCTTACAAGCGATTCTTTTTATTTTTTGTTTTGTTTTCGCCATCCCTATTGTCATTGTTAGCGCCATATTTATTCTAATTAAGCGCTTAATTGGGAAAAGTTAAGCGCTTTGATTTAGCTTAAGGGGTTATAACAGCCTGAAAACTGCTATTAAATCCCAACTAATTTATTAATTTTGGCCATTAGCTTTTCATCGACCATCACACCTACCACTGTCATAATTAATGCGAATCCTAAGATTCCCATTGGTGTACCAACGATGAGGCTAAAAGCAAATGCTGTAATGGCAGTAGCGACTCTTCCTGCTGCCAGTGCTTCTAGTTTAATGAAGAATGGACGGTAGTTATTGGTATCTGTAGCCTTTTGGAACTCTACCGCAACATCATATACATCTACGGAATTGCCAACAAATTTGAATGCTTTGCTGAACTTAGCAAAATTTTTCCCCATTTCGTCACGGTTGAGTGATGCAAGCGCCTTTTTAATGGCCTCCCTGTCTTTGACACTAAATTTTTTATTTAATACATCCTTATATTTATCAAAGGCTTTTATTGCTGCTTCCGCATTAGGGATTTGCTTTCCTTTAGCCGCCGCAGCTAACTCCTGCGCTACTTTTGATGATTGTTCACCTAGTTTTTCAGTTAGCTCCTTATAAAAATCAGCACTAAATTTTATGGCACTTTTAACATCAACAGCCTCTTCGTCTGCTTTTTGTTTAAGTTCATTCTTAAGAGGAATTACTTTAGAAAAAATCTTATTTGCCTCATCGTTCTTAGCTTTAGCTTCACTTATACGCTGCCGAACTACAGCTGCGGTGGTCAGTGGTAAGTACGCAGATAAATTTGTTTGTACTGCATCAGATGACATTCGTTTAGCTTGACTATCAAAATAATTTATCTGACTTGTCAGAAAATCAATGTACAGTAGCTTACCTTTATCACGCAGAATGTATTTGCTAGCACTATTACCTGCTTTCGCCAAGAGCTCACTGTTAGCATTCAATTCGCGTTGCTTGTTATCAAGGATAACCTTATTGCTTTTCTCACTTGCTGAATTCTGCGTAAGTACAGTCTTTGCTGTGGCCAAGTCTTCATTTAGCTTTTTCATACGCTCTTTAGCTTGTCTATCTGCTTCCGCGAGCTCTTCTTTTGTAACTTCATCTTCAGATGAAAAATTCCCATCCCATTTATGGTTCATCCTATCATCATTTGGATCCCATGACGTGCCGTTGGATACACCTGGCTTTCCCCACCAAGTATTTACGTTATTACCGGTAGGTTTATCACCTGTAATTATGATAATAGGTTCACCGGCTGCTGTATAAGGCGTGCCATCTTTGTAATAAGCAATTTCTCGTCCCATAGTAAACTCCATATCTTTATAAAGGTTAATTACTGGTTAAAACACCAGTGCATACAAATTACCGCCATTACACTTTTTGTCAAAGCAACCATTTCTTTGGGGATAGTTATTTGATGCAACTAAATGCGGAAATTGAAGTTTATTCGCTGCCTTGGTCATGCACAAGTGGATTCTAAAGCATTTTTATGTAATCCTTATTCATACTTAGCATTAATAAGGCGCATTATGACTTCCCACCGTATTTCTGACATTCAGCGCAAAACCCTCAAAATTCTACATCTAATTTGTGAGCGGTTTGGTGATAATCATCGACCGGTGCCGGCAACAAAACTCTTTGAGATGGTCGCCGCGAATACCCAGCACACACTGGCCGCAAGTAACTATCGCACCTCCTGCCACACGCTTGTTTCATCAGGTTTGTTAGAGCCATTCCGCAATCCTACAACGTCACGACTGTCGTTCAGGCTAACACCTGCGGGTAAAGCTGTGGCTAAGGAGATATACGATGAGAAGTAACAGAAGCGGTATGCATGTTGGGAAGAAATTTATCATTAAAGATGAAGCAACTAAGAGTGAAGTTGTTGCATCATTTGCCGCAGGTCTAAAACATGGCAAACCTGTAGTGGTATTCGGTGTACTGGAACCGTTCTGGCTACCTGAGCTCTCACTTCTAACGCTTGAATATTCTAAGGGAAGCTTGGCTGAAGCTATCGCGTATGTAAATAGTTCGACAGAAGCTGATGCAGCGAAGGAGGTTAAACGCCTCATGAAGGATCACGTATCAATACGAATGAATGCAGCCTTGTCTGCCCCAGCCGGAAACGGCAGATTCAGAACTCGGAGCCAATCAGGATTATTTTAATATGTATATTTCTAAAGCGTTTTTTAATTTATTGGTAGCGATAGCCACAGCACATGTTAAGCAACGGCCGCTCGGTTTCTCAAATTTATCTAACTATGACGAAGAAACGAATCTTTACACCGGCGTTGAGATTACATCGAGCAAAAAGGCAATTGAGAGCATTGAGAAAGCAGGTATAGCGACAGCACGAACAGATGAATTTGGGAATAACGGTATTGAGCTGGTGGCGCGGCCTGACTTTCTTAATTCATTCGAAGACGGCATAAAGTCGGCGCGAACAGGTGAAGGGATTGAGTACAGTTCGTATTGCTCTTGCCCTATCGCATTCATCTCTGGCCACCAGCACTACACAGCATACAAAAAGTTTAAAGGCATGGCGTACCGGCTGGATCAGGGACGTGTATGTCACGGAATGGAATGCGAAGACACTGGCGAGGTTTGGCACCAATAAGAAAAGCCGGTGCGTGAACACCGGCTCTCTAGGCACAAATCCAACTAAAACAGAAAGTTTTTGCTGAATACAGATGCAGGATATCAATAATGTTACGTTTCATTCCAGAAATTAATTTAGTTTGTAGCAAAAACACGCAGCTAACAGACGTGGTTTTACGCTGTATTACTGAGAACTACCCGAACGCCCTCACACATCGGCAAATATATAACCTCACGCTCTCCTACCCCGCTCATACAGTAAAGTCCATGACCCTCGCTTTAGAACATTGCGGGGTACTTGATCGCTGCACGAAGGGATTTAGGTTTTCAGCACAAGTTAAAGGGTATTGCCCTCGCGTTATAGCCGTAACAGCAGATGAGGCCAGAGTTTTACAGTCATTGCTAACTTTATCCCCTACCACACTCGCAGCCTTGGCCAAATCAACAAGTATATCCCAAACCCAAACCGGTGAAGTGCTTGAAAAACTTCAAGGGCTTTCACTCATCCAGTGCGTAGATATAAACGCCAAAACTCCACTCTACTATCCAATCAGGAGCATTACCCATGACTAAGCAAGTACCAGTATCAATCTGTATGACTCACCCTAAAGCAGTTGTTCCCGCTTACCGCACTGGTAGTGCAGCCGCTTTTGATTTAATTGCGACTGAAGTGAACCTAAACACAGTAGTTGATGGTTGCTGCGCTCATCTCGCATATTTCATTAGTACAGGTTTGAAAATGGCTATCCCCGAAGGCTATTGCATGAAGATCTACCCTCACCCTGAGCTAGGCGGAAAACTTCATGCACGGTTGGCCAGCTGCGTTGCGATCATCAATTCAGATGACCGAAGCGAAGTGCAATTCAAATTAGTCGTTGATTCAGGGGCTAAAGGATTCGAGTTAAAGGCCGGTATGACCGTTGCCCAAGGAATGATAGAAGAAGTTATTAAAGCTGAATTTAGCGCTATCACTGATAGTGATTTTGAAAATCTGGCAGCAACTCCCGCACCTGCAACAAAGAACAAATCAGCAAAATAAGGAAGCCTAATGAAAAGCTATATTCTTGCTGATAATTTTACATTAGAGCGTGAAGATAACGGAAACTACTCAGTCTTAGATCTCAACATTGCTACTGGCATCCTGACTGGCTCATTGTTCCAAGGTAAGACAGACGATGGCCATGCAATGATGAGCTCACCAGATGGCAATAGCTGGGTAATTCCTCACACTCTAACTAGTGAAAGCATTGAAGAATTAGCCGCTGAGTATGATTGCGCATGTTATTTCCCAATGCGGCATGAAGCATTTTCTCGTGCTCTTATGCGCAAATACCCGATGCTCATCACCCCGCTCTCATCCGTGAATGGCGTTCTCGTTGGACAATGGCGCGTTGAATCAAATGGCCTAGCAAACGGCGCTAGCATTACAGCAGCGCTTGCCAGTACGTTACCTGAGTTTTTCGCTACTCAAGCAGAAAATATGCAGGAAGCCATCATTCTAAATGGATTGATGCAAGCTGGTATTGGTCGTCACGCATACATGTACTTTCAAGATGATATGGAATCGTATGATCTGGTGTATATCTCTCCTCAAACGGCTAAGGCGATAGAGCAAGACACATTCTTTTGGGCTTACTGTGTACGAGTTGAAGAACTGGATAAATACTCAGTTATCGGTACACCTAAAGAAGAGGAATTGCTGGTGGCTGAAAAGGCCAAGCTAGAGCTGGTGGTTCAAGTTGCTGAATATAAGCGGAACATATCTCAGTTGCCGGAGGATGACGTTTAGTTTTCACCAAAGTGATTCTAAACCATTTTTTATTTGCGTCTAAGGATGGACGCACACTAAAGAGACATGAACATGTATGCCACCCAAGACTTGATTATCACTAAAGACTTCACACTGCCTGAAGATGCTTCTAGAGCTGAATTAGAACGTGCATTAGCGCACTTCTCTGGACTGACGGAGGTTTGCACACTACCTTGCGGACGCGTTTTGTTTAGTCACTTCAGGGGCAAGTTCACTAATAAATTCTTAGTTATGGCTAATGATGACGATCGTTCACGAGAGTCCAAGTTAGCAGCCTGTAAAGATGCTGGAGCTGACTATATTTTTGATCCATTTGTTGACCCGATAACCGCAAAGCTCGTAGTTGACCGTAGGCTAACCATAAACTCTGACTCTGGCGGTACAAGCGGATTAGTTGGTACATGGAACGTGGGGACTAAAGCAATAAGCTGCGGTCTTTACGACATACCTTCATCAAACATAGCAGCAGATGAAATCAGCGTTCACGAATCGTATGTTGGCTACCACTTACGTGAAACAGCATGCCGCGCTGCGCTGGGACTAAACGGTAGATTCAAAGACGTTTACTGCTACTACAGTGAACGACATAACATGTTTCGTTGGATCGCATTAAACCAGCAGCAGAAGGATTTTTTGCAACTCCGCACCACTCCAGAGGACTTTCATCGCAGACTAATTTGGTTTCCGAACCTAACCAAGTATGCATACATCCTCGAATTCTCAGGGATAAGCATAAACGCAGAAAAACTTGCTCGCTTAGAGGCACGAGCAAAAAAGGCACTTGAGGATAGAAAGCAATATAACAAAGACGATCTTTTCGACTTTCTTGATAACTACTATTACAAAGGCCAAGGACTACTCGATAAGAATCGTCTGAAGACGGGGGTGATTTATGTTGCTCCCTGAAGAGGTATACGCAAAACAGAAAGAAGCCGCCATGCGTAGAATAACGCGTCAGAAAGAAAAACAGGCTGACCCAGCGTATAGAGAAAAAGTTTTAGCAAAACAGCGTCAAAGTATGGAACGGTCACGCGCTAAAAAATTAAATAAACTGGCCGATCCTGCATACCGTGAAAAGCTGGTGGAGCGACAAAAGCAAAAACGCGCTGAGAAGGCCATGAGGAAGCCACCAGCAGCAAAGAGCAACAAGACCAGCCTAAAACAGAGAAAAGCCACTAAAGGTATGATGGGGCGCACTCCTACCGCCGATGAGCGACGGATTATGGATTTAATTGGTAGTCTCGGCTGTATTGCGTGTTTAATTCATGGTGAAAGTACACCAAACATTAGCCTTCACCATATAGCCGGCAGAACATGCGACAATGCGCATAAGAAAGTGCTGGGATTGTGCGACCATCACCACCAGCATGCTGCACCTATTGAGGTTCGGGTAGTGTATCCGTGGCTTGTGCCAGTTCATGCATGTGGGAAAGTAGGCGGCAAGGTAGTGTTTGAAAAAGAAAATGGCACACAAATGGAACTGCTCAAACTGACCTATGAAAAAATAGGGGAGACTTTCCCTTTTTAACACTGTCGCGATCCAGATAATGACAACATAGAATGGCCTTTATCTGGATTAGCATGACTGTATACTTTTCAGAATGACTTAAATTAAACTTCCTCGATACGAACAACAGATATATTGGATATTCCAAGCCCATTCAATGTATTGAAGTGACGTTGTTTATCTTCAGGTGAATAAAATGTCACAATCCACTTTGCATCTGTTTTTACTGAATTTATCAATTTACTAAAGTAAGGTAAGTCCACATTTGAAAGAGAGTGCCCAATAACGTAAACCTCATCAATATTACCTAGCGATGAAAAGAATTTTTCATTTCTCTCTATGATTTCATGTGTGCCTTTAAATGTTTTTCTAAAATATTTATTAATTTCATCCTTACCGATTTCGAAAGAGTAGTCATATTTATCAGATTGAAACTGAATCCATTCCTCGTGCTCTTCATCATTTAATCCTTCCGGTGGTTTGATAGGCTTATCCTCGAATGCCGTTGGATCTATGCCATGACCAAGGACAAGTTTTTCTGACTCTTCTTTTGCTTTATTATGTATAAAAAGGACATTTTGATCATGAACCCCATAATACTTAGCAAGAGTATCCGTATAGTTAAATGTAAGAAAAGTGGCATTCCTATCTAAGCGAATCAGCTTTTTATCATTTAATGGTGGGAATTTAACAGCCAATATAAACTCTTTAAATGCTTTATATAGTTTGTTGGTAAGCAGTTCTAAAATTTGTTCCATGTCGGTTCTAAATATATATCTATCTCTGTCTCTAAAATTTGGGTCGGCATAACATGGCATTGATTCTATATGTGCTTCCAACACTGACTCTGTATCTAAGTTTGACAAATTGGTTTCAAATTCTGACCATAACGGGTCTGACATTGAGGAAGGTGATTTCGGCTCTAACTCACCAAAACCATAGTGTTCTAGCAAAACCTCGTATACATCAGGGTAATGATTTTTTAGGTATAGACCAAAAGATGTATATTTTGTGTCTAGCTCATGATGAACATCAAAGCCATTACCAATTACATATAGTTTCATTTCATTGCACCATTAACATCTAATTAATTTTAAATGGATAAAACGTAGTGTATTAAACATTAATAATCAACTTCAAGTTATTCAATTGAATTTTAAAGATAAATTTTAATTATAACCGCTGTTTTATGTTGCTGGTGGTCATTGCGTAAGCTACGATTGTCTGGCTTAGGGCGGTTCTGGACGGTGAAGTTGGCTCTTCGACCAAGCAAACTTTGATTCGCGCGAAACCAGATACCTGAAAGCTAAGAAAGGCCGCCTTGTGCGGCCTTTTTACTTTTGGGGGAAATATGATTCAGAGAATCGCTGTAATTAGCACATCAATTAGTCCAGTGATGGTGCGTGCTGTGTATAAAGATGGTGAACTCATCTTAGAGGAACGTAAGGTTCTCCCTGCACGTCGAAAGAAAATGCTAGAAGCCTTACATGAACTTGACGTGCCTAAGATGGCTAATGCCGGCTTCAAGGTGCTTGTCGACGAAGTGAATAGCGGGATTGCCCATGATATCGGCGCAACAATCATGAGCTTGAGCGATAGGCATACTGACGGCCGGCCAGTAATCGTCGTGGCATTCCAGCGTCTTGGTGAGTTAAAGCGGCAAGGCAGCATTATCTACCCGCAAAAATCTAAGAACCTTTTTGAGATATCCAACTCTCTCGTGGATATTGAATATAATCCAGCCGGTGAACCTATCTATCGTATCGACTGGCCTTCATTAAAGGCTGAGCATGTCCTGATATTGCTTGTCGTCTACAGCACGATGTTTAACAACGTAACATCCAGCGCCTACATCAAGGATATGCAGACTGCATCAGCAGAAAAAGAGCGCCCTCACCCTTTAAAATCATTTCTAAACATAATTCGCTCACATGAAGAACAAGTAGCAAAGGATAGCCCTAAAGCTAAGCTGACTGGCACACGTATTGATGATAATACGGTGATTTTATGAGTGAGTACCCTCGTCTCGATGATCGTTGCATCGCTGATCCAATCATCCGCTCATTTTTACATCGTGAAGTTATCGCGCAGTCCCAACTTTTTGACGGTTCAAACATCACTTATACGATAAAACTAGATGAGGCTTATAGAGCTGATTTAGTTGCTTATCGCGTCTACAAAAACTCGGCGCTGCGGTGGGTTGTGAAGCTAGTTGCTGGCCATGAAAGTGAAATGGAATCATTGCCCGTTGGTGATGACATCATACTGCCACCAGCGGCTTGGATTCGTGATCGTGTAAGGCATTACGCAGATACTCCAGAGGTAGTCTAATGGCCGATTTCCCAAGAGCTGAATCTGGCCGTTATGACACTGAAGGCTTAATGCCTAAACAGTTTAACCGATTGTTTAACCAGATATACAAAGACCAACGCGCCAAACGTCGCAAAGCCAATCGACTATTAACCCCTTCACTACTGAAGAACAAAAGCTTTGATGACGTAATAGCTTTGGGAAAAAAACGAGATGGAACGTTCTTCACAGCTGAAGATTTAAAAGGTTTTGAGAACAACAGAAAACAGATCCGCGCCGGTTTTGACACTAAAACGGCCGGTATTACTTATTCTCAGCTAATCGCTAGCTGCGCCAGTATCGACGTTAAGCGTGCCAACAATGCTGTAGATGATGGCTCCGGTATCAAAATGGCCTCGTTCATAGGTATGGAGCATAACGTAGCTATCATCAGCGTAACAGCTTCAGATCGTTCAGAGGATAAACATCACCGAGTAAAAATTCGCTTTGAAGAGTGGGATACGGCGATGGAGGATCTTTCTGATAAAGAGAAAAACACCTCCCGAGTAGTTCGTCAGCTTTGCGCTGGCCGTATGTCGTTCGACTGTGACTGTGGACGTCATAAGTATTGGTATCGCTATATCGCCACTGCCGGTAATTTTGCACTGAGCCCACCGAAAGAATACGTCTATCCAAAGATCCGTAACCCAAACCTCAAAGGTGTGGCGTGTAAGCACGTCATACACGCAATGACGAGGATGCAAGCTGGCTCATGGCAAATGCAAGTTGGCCGGTTATTGCAGAAGAATGCGAGAGCCACCAGCTTCGGTGACGACAAAAAACGAACAACCGAGTTTTTTGGTGATGAGCAGCTAAAGCAGGTCAACCGAAATCGTAAAAGTAAAACCAATCATGACGCGATCAAAGGTGAGTACCAGCGCTATCAAAAGCGAATGGCCGCGCTTGAGCACAAGCTTAAGAAATCGCCTGAAAAGGTTGAAGCATTACGCTCGCAACTGAAGAAATCAAAAAAACTAACCGACTCTCAGCGCTTAAAACTCCAAGAGCAGCGTTTGAAAATCAATCAGATGAAAGCACAAGAAAAGCTACTTAAACAACAGCTAGCAGATTCTTTTGCTCTCAAAAAACAAACATTTATGGATGCACTAATTATGGCTGGAAAGGATCCAAAACAAGCCGAATCTGCATTTAACGAATACTTGAAAAAACAAATTAAGGGTAGCAAATGAGCCGCTACAAAGAATGGATTACCGATACTCCCAGCATTGTAATAACCGAAAAGCCGGTGGGTAGCAATGTGCCTGAAAATGCTTCAGAGCTGGTGGATCTGGATGAGATACAACCGCCACCAGCTGAAGAACTAAATGATTTTAGCGACAGTGCCGAACCCACTGTTATCACCGAAACTAAAACGGCACATTTACATAAATCCATTTCAGACAGGGAGCAAAATTTAGACCTTAAACCTCGCTACAAAGGCCATGCACCACTAAATGACCTAGTGCGCAAAGACTGGGTTCAGATGATTGAACAAGACCCTGACAGCTTTAACGCCCTACTATACCGGCCAGTTGATGACGTACCTACAAAAGTGGGTGAAGACGGGCTTGAAACTCCCCTATTTACTGAGCTCAACAACAATCAGAAAGAGCTCACATATTCAGACCCTGAGATTGTCACGGTATTAGACTGTCCTGATGAACGGGAATCATTTACGGCCGTGGACTCAGACGGCGATCAGGACGGCAGTACCGATGATTTTCTCGTTATTCGCGCAGCTACAACAGGTGTGGCCATCGGATCAACGTTTGAGTGGAACGAAGAGCTACTAGACGGACGTTTAGCTCGCCGGTTTTGGTACGTATTACGTATTTATACATACGGAACTGCCTCAGTGGGCTCTCTTTACTACTGCATACCTGCTAAAAACTTTACTCAATCCGCGCTGGAGGCAAATAATGAGCAGCACTGATGCAAATGATTTGTTGATGCGCATTAAAAAGTTGAAGCTCAAACCGACTGGGGAGCGTGAAGTTAGTGGCTTGCGCTGTATTGATATTGCCGTTGGAAACCACATTATATCTAGTCTAAACGGCCTGACTGTTAACAACGAAGATAAACATAACAGAGGATTTTTAAAGTTTGTCGAGCGCCCACCGCAGGATCAGGTATTGCTAGGACGTTTCGAAGATATAAAAGATTTCATACGTACAGTCCGACAGGCTAAGGCTGGCAGAAAAAGCCAAGAAGGTAACAAATATGCCAATCTTGATGCCCTACCCATCATCAACGTATCACGCTCAATAGATTTTGACGTGGCAGTGAATGACCGGCAGATACGTAGAGATAAATACGGTGAAATAGCCGACGAGGATGGCAATGTATTTGCAGTGCTTGATGCCCATCCTACTAACTTAGCCTATGACGTATACATTCTATCCGCTGAGAAAGAGCCTTTAGCAATGCTGTGCAATGCTATTGCGGTTCATTTCGCAGGAATGTTCGGTTCGACTGGATTCTCAGCAACTACTAATATCGCGAATACTGAAGTTGATATTGAATGTGCATTCCCCGACGCAAGGCCATTAGCATTTGCTGATGTTTCCCTACCCATCATGGAAGACCGCTTATTTGCAGCAAAAGCCAGTATAGGTGTTCAGGCTGATATTATTATGGCTCATGCAGTGGAGCCACTAGTGGAAACGATAGAGGTAATTTCAAGCGGGGCTACTCATGGCGCTTAACCAATATTTTCTACAGTCCATTGAGATAAATGGCACACAACTTCCGCGTGAATCAGTTACATCCGTAGCATATATAGAGATAACAAAACTAGAAGCGCCGCTTTTACTTCTGAATATCCGTGATGTGACGGGAAATGTTCTTGATAATATGGGGGTTGGTGAAGGTTCAACCATCACAGCCACGCTGGGCGATCATGAAGGAAGTCAGGCTCTCTTCAAAGAAAGGTTCTACGTTGTCTCAGCGCCCCTTAACATGGATACTGTGACAATAACTAGTATATCAATGGATATGCGCACACTTCTGATCCCCGCCAGCTCTCCACGTTTTTTCGTAGATGCGCAACCGGCACAAATCATTACTACGTTAGTTAAAGGACTCAAGCCCAATGCAGATACATTTAATCGCATTGGTACATATCATCTAAACATGGGGCAAAAACCAGCCACATTACTTAAGCAAATTGCTTGCGATCACGGTGCGCTGGTTTGGCTGGCCAGAAGCAATATCAATGTGAAATCTATGACTGACTTAATGAAAAATAAGCCAGCTTTCAAATATGAATACAATAATCCTCATGCAAAATTCCGCATTACAAAAATGAGGAATATCAATTCAGATATGGCAGTGACCACTTCCAAGCAGTACCGATATGTTGGTTACTCAATGACAGATGGTTATCGCTCGGCCGGTGACAGCTCTTTGCCCGTTCGTCTAACACCTGACTCTGACTTAGGTACATTGCAAAACAAAGGGCGCGTGCTCATACCAAAATTAGATATTGAATGCGCAGGCAACGCTGCAATAAAAGCCGGAATGGTTATCCAATTAATGATCCATCGTTACGACAACGAAAACCGTATTGATGAGTCAGTACCAAAAACGATGATTGTTGAGCGCGTTACTCAGTTCGAAGAGCGCTTTGCATACAGCACAAGAATGATTTTAGGGGTGCCAAGTGAGTAATGCAATTAGTGGTAAGAAACGTGCTCTCATCGTCGCTACAGAGCATCCACAAGGCTTAATGAAGGCTAAAATCCGCTTGTTGTCACTATGGGACGGTCTGCCTGATGATGCATTGCCGTGGGCTGAATATCATCTACCAGTGGGGGCTGCTTTCGCTCCGTCTATTGTCGGCGATCTCGTTTGGGTAGAGTTCCCATACGATGGGGATTCAAGATACCCAATGATTACCGGCGCGGCACAAGACGCCCCTAACGGTATTCCAAATGTAGCGCCAGAAGCCTCAGGTCAGGGTGGTGCATATGAGCCACCAGCGATCGAAGGCGCACCCGCACTCCCAGCCCTGACACCTACTAAGGATTTTGTATATAAGCGCAATAACATACTCATCATCCATTCAGCTGGTGGTGGAGTGTCTATAACTAATACAGCAAACAACACGTCAATCGGGATGAATGAAGCTGGTGACGTGTTTCATCGCACAACTGGCAACTATTTTATGAATGCAGACGGTGATGTAACTATCAAAGCTAAGGGAAAAATCAATCTAGAAAGCGAAAGCGGCTTAGATGCCAAAGCGCCAGAATTCGACTTCGCAAAAAAATAGATTGGTTTATTTTTATTAGTTAATTCTAAATCGTTTTTATAGTTCTGGTATCATTTGCGGCAACTACTTTCATAGGTGCCGCATGTATGTTTAAGGTTTTTAAAAACGCTCTCGTCTACCGCATGGCACGAGCCATCGACAATCTAACAGAAGATGAATTGCGTGAGCTAATCCCTCAGGTCGCTTTTACTCCCTGCTCTTCTCATGACTCATCACGCACTGGCTGGCTAATGAACGATGGCCAGCCGGCTATGTTTACTCATGGGAATAACATTCTTCTCGTTGCCGTAAAGGAAACAAGAGACGTCCCAACGTCTGTATTAAACACTCATGTCGCAGCGAAGCGAGCAAAACTGGAAGAAGTACAAGGCCGAAAACTACGTCGCACTGAAGTAGCACAGATTAAAGACGAAGTTTTCCAAGAGTTACTTCCTCGCGCATTTTCAAAAAAGTGCATTACACAAGTCTGGATCGATGTAGACAATGCATTAATCACTATAGATACAGCCTCCGCACGGACTGCTGAAAATATTCTGGCGCTGCTTCGTAAGACATTGGGCTCACTTCCAGTCGTACCGATTGCGACTAAAACACCCGCCGAACTAGTAATGACCGAGTGGTTAAAAGATAGCAGTACCGTGCCAGCCAAAATCTCCCTTAGCGACAAAATCCGCCGAGCTAACCTATTTCATACACTAACTGAAGGTGGCGAAGTACGCTTTAACAAAGAGGATGACCTAGCCAGCGATGAAGCTGTTGCAATCCTCTTAGAACAAGGCCGCATTGTTAGCTCGCTAGGCCTACATGTAGATACCGAGTACGGTCTTGATTTCGAGATAGATCACTGCTGCGCGATTAAAAAAATTCAATTTGGCGAAGCATTTTTAAGCCATAACGATGATTGCGGCAGCGGCGATGAAGAAGGTGACGCTTTATCACGCGAGTATGCTGATTTCATCTTAATGGTTGATGAGCTCAGATCTACTTACGGCATCATATTTGAAGCAATGGGTGGGCTGCATGAGTAAGCCTACTATCCCTGAATACAATCGGCCGTTCCTAAAATGGGCTGGTGGTAAGTATGAGGTGCTTGGACAAATCTTTAAGCGATTGCCTAAGGGGAAACGCTTGATAGAGCCATTTGTTGGTGGCGGTGCTGTGTTTCTCAATGCCGAAGGATTCGAAAGCTATGTGTTGGCCGATATAAATAATGACCTGATCAACCTCTATCAGGCAGCTTCAGAAAATCATGCAGCTTTGATTGATAAAGCAGAACGTTATTTTGAACAAAAAAACAATCAAGATGACTTTCTAGATGTTCGGTCGAAGTTCAACGCAATGAAGTACACCGCGCTTGAGCGTGGAGCTGCTTTCCTGTACTTGAATCGGCACTGCTTCAACGGCCTTATTCGTTACAACCGCAGCGGAGCGTTTAATGTTGGTTTCGGCAAATTTAAACGCCCCTACTTCCCGCAACAAGAGATAGAGCACTTTTCAACCATTGCTCACAAGTGTGCATTCACCCACGCTCACTACACAGACACGATTCGATTAGCTGGCGCTGGCGATGTGGTTTTTTGTGATCCCCCATATGAACCACTACCAAAAACCGAAGGCTTTACGAATTACGCAGCTGGTGGTTTTACGTTCGAAGATCAATGCACGCTGGCCAATGAGCTCGTTCATGCCCACCAGCGCGGCGCACGTATTGTCATAACGAATAGCTCTGCGCCTAAAATTCGCGAGCTATACAAATCCCTAAATTTCAAAACACACACTCTGCACGCACGCCGCTCTATGAGCTGCAAAGGAAATACTCGCGGCGCTATCAGTGATGTTATTGCTGTTTTATGAGGTATGTGACATGTCAGCAGTAGGCACAAAAAAATCTATCTGTTCAGGACATGGCGGGTTCCCTCCCCGCCCCTCTGCCGAAGGCGAACCGCTGATGAAAATCAACGGTATCCCCGTTCTTGTTGATGGGAATGTGTTTCCCGATCACTCAGATGGAAACAGCACACATAGCGGAACAGCCACAAGCACAAGGCCTTGGTTCAAAGTAAACGGGAAAGCCATTTGTTGTGTCGGTGATCCGGTTTCTTGCGGTTCAGTCGTGGCCACCGGTGACAACTCTTTCAAGGTGATGTGATGTTAGATAACGATAAACAGATAGCGGCATTCAAAGCACTCGCCACCGAAGGGCTCCACGCTCCAGCCTCACTAACTACAGCTAAATCTACAGACGTTGAGGCCACCAGCAAGTCAGAAAAGTTAGCATCACTTGTTATGGCCAGTATCAGTTACCCCCCTACCGTTTCTGACTCGCTCAACAAGATATCCAATACCGTATCAATACTAAAAAGCGCTGCCAGCGCCGCTAATCAGTTTGCTATGGCCATAGGTGACTACCAGAGTCCGTCACAGTTAACTCAGATGCGTATCGGCTGGGAGTGTTATCTGAAGGGAAATGAACAACCAGAAACCACGCCGTTTTATTTGATTACCGCGATTGCCGATATCGAATTAACAGCAACACAAGGCCAGTTGGTTTCAGCCCTACAGACAGTAAATACAGAAGCGGCGATGGCAGACATTAACGCCACGTTGTCAGTTGGCGCTGGTGGCATTGCACCGACACTAACTGAGGAACAAATATCAAAGCTGGCCACTGCCACCTCAGAACTGGCTAACGCAACTTCAGGCATAAGCAAAGCATCATCTAGCGTGAAGGAATTAGCATCACAGGCCAATGATTCAGCGCAGAAAGCTAATAAGTCATTCAGTGACGCAGTGAACGTATCCATCATTTCAGGATTGCTTGAAAGCTCAGTGATGAGTGACGCACTGACGGCCATTACACCTATTTCAGTCATTAACGCATTGGCGTAGGAGTCATTATGTTTGGATTGCTAGGGGGCATGACCTCGTTCCCTATTGGGAAAGCGCTCAAAATTGGCAGCGTTGGCCTCGTGCTAGGTATTTTATGTGTAAGTGGATACATTGCCTACAGCAGATATAACAGCCTCGTAGAAAGCGTTTCAGGCCTCAATAAGACTAACGGCGAGCTTAAGACTGAAAACGGTACATTGAAAATGGCCATCACATCAAAAGACGCAAACATTAAGCTTCTCAATGACGATATATCTAATCGCGATAGCCGGCTTATAGAGCAGGAAAAATCACAGAAAACCTTAGATTTAAAAATCAGGAAACAGCAAGAGGAAAGTAGTCATGCGCTTGAGCAAATTAAACAAATGTTGGACGGTTCTCAGTGTGCCAATGAGCGTATGCCTGATGATGTTATCCGGTTGCAGCAGCAACGCACCGCAGACTTCAACAAAGCCTATAGTGATTGAAAAGCTGGTGGAGTCTAAACGACCACCAGCAGCGAAAGCCGTTATGTGTCTTCTACCAGTCGATAACGGAGTAACTTGGGGTAGCACGCTCACTTATAAGGAACAAGTTAGGCAATCGCTGTACGAATGCAACGAAAGAAACACCAGAGTAAACGAACTAAACGCCAAACTTTAGATAAATCATGTGGGGCTTGAATAACGGCCTCACATGAATTACTGTTTAAAAACACAGTAACGGTACTGAGTCCAGCCGGCAAATATTATGCGCACGATCACCCTATCCTACATATCCTTTTACTTGCTCAATGCCGACGACACTTTGCCGCCATGTCTTCCTCGTGATAGAGCAGTAGGGGCATATGCTATCCGTCCGTGCAATGGACAATATGAGGCATTGAGATTTGTGGATTACAAGACTGGATGGGTTCGTTTAGGTGAGGCACTATTTCAGGATGAGAATGAGGCGTTTAATCACGCTCGCGATCATGATCTGGAACGGTACGCTGAAACTATGAAGCGTCTTGGAATTGTTAGGCATAATGCTACAATTAACAATATCCCCTACGGGATTTTCCTTCCTGCCATCCAGTCAAAACGGATATAGCAAGAAATTCACATTCAATACAAAAATACAAAAATACAAAAATACAAAAGACCAGTATGGACTGGCCTAATGAGGTTGATTCATTCTAAAAACCGTCGAACTCATCGTTAATTTTCATATCAGTCTTATCATTGCCAGATCGAGACTGGAACCTAGCCGTTTTAACAGCCTCTCTGCCTGTTTGTGCTTCGCACCTTAAAACATGACAGTCATAGCTATACGGTGCATCATCATCAAATACAAATCGCGCATTGGCTGGTGTAGCCATCATAGATCCACAAGCATTACCCCAAACATCGAACTCTTTCATTTTTTAGTCCATAGAACGTAGCTAGAGCATGACAGCATAAAGATACAAAGATACAAAGATACAAAGATTAATCTATAGGATCCGCTGGTATAGGCATCCAGTGCGTAGCATCAGTAGCTACACGCTTGAACATGCCAGCAGGTACGAACCTATGCCGAATCACTGGATCTTCGTTTGGAGTGAATGCAATACAACGCTCCATTGGTATTTCATCAAGCACGCTAATCCATCCAGCGACCGGATTTTCATAGAGCGGTTTAGGGTTATTCAACCGATCCATGTGGCGCGGCTCATAAAGCATGCCACGCAGCCCGTCTAAGTAGCCATATGGCTTTTGTGTGTGTTTTTTTGCAACTTCTGAGGTTAAATCACTCACTATTCCTCCTCCCATGCTATATAAGTTCGTCCATTCTCGATTTCGACTTCACCGACTGCCCCGCAGCTTAAGCATTCACATTCGTCACCGTAGTTAAGAGATTCCCCATCGTTACTTTCGGTTCTCACCCTTATTTCGTCACTGCCACAAACGATGCAATCAAGCCAATTTATAACACGTCTGTTCTCTGTCATTGAGTGGCCTTCTCTGCGCTCTCAAGTGAAATGCAAGCGTGTTCCATTGCTGCGATTGCTTGCTCTACAGCTTCGCAGTATTCGTTGTTCCCTGACTCACTTATTACGCTATTCAGGCGTTGAATCAGGGTTTCGATATCAAGGCCGGTTTTCGTTGCAACTTCAGCAAGCTGGTTTCTAGTACCCATATTTTAATCACTCAAACCAAATCATACAAAAATACGAAAGTACAAAAATACAAAAATTATCATCTTACTACTTTTGTATTTAAATAGTTCGCAGGGTGTCTACAACATTAGGGTTCCTTTCAATTAGACATAGCAATCTTAAAGCCATCCCGCTAGGAACTCTTCGCGCCAGCTCCCAGCTTTGAACTGTCGCAGTGCTAGCACCTATCATTTCTGCAAACTCGGCTTGGCTCATCCCAGCGTTACTACGTAGAGACTTAACATCAGGGATAGCATGGCGATGCACATGCTCTGGCAATGGCTGCATTTCGCCATTTTCGATAGCTACCATTTCATTCATGCTAGTAACTAGCTGTTCAAATAATTTCTGTTCCATAAATTTTTCCTCGGTATGGAGAGGTAAACCGCCCGAAGGCGGTTGTTATTGCAACTTTTGAGTAATGCTCTTCATTACGGCTTTTTGTGCTTCTGTGATGTTATCTGTCGCATTCTTTGGATACATCAACAGCAAGTATATTTTTCCGCTTAGCGTTCTTGTGTAGTAGATAACCCTAACACCGCCACGCTTTCCCATCCCTTCACGCCCCCAACGAACCTTCTTGCATCCACCTGTGTGGCTAATGGTGTCGCCTTTATCATGGTGTTCGAGTAAGTAACTTTGAAATTTTTGAAACTCATCATCTTTCATCAGTTCCTTTCTCAAACTGCTGAACATGGGCGTTTCGATAAACTCTAAATATTCCATCTTTACCGCTCCGCTAAGTCCATGAGGGAATAATACACGTACTGAGTATGCATCTCAAGCAAAACACACATACTCAGTACGCATTAGAGTAACGATTAGCTACGCATAAAACAGAAAAAGCCGCATAGCGCGGCCTCTCAGTGAGTATGAAAATTTGTATTTATGTATTTTATTATTTTTGTACTTTCGTATTTTTGCACTTTTGTACATTGGTATCTTTGACGTTATACATGTAATACATAGCATTCATGGGTACATCATCACCCATAGTCTCTTCCATCAACTTCAAACATATGTCTTGTACTGCACGGCTGGCGCTGCCTTCGCCTTGCTCCTTCAGAAAATCATACATCTGTGATGGCATCGATATGGAAGCTATCTTAGGACTTCTTAAGAAACGCTTATTTCCGTTACGTGGCCACTGGATGCGACTCATTGTGCCACTATCCACAGAGCTCATCGCGCAGACAAATAACGGCTTGTCTTTGTATTCCAGTACGATGTTTTGTGCCGTTTCACGTAAGTCTGCATCGGCAAATAAGCTTTCAAGATGCGTGAGTATCTCTTTTCGATTGTTTGAAAACTGCTGGTGGCTTCGACGCCCGTTTTCATAAGTTAGATATGCGCGATAACTCATAGCTTCCTTCATTAATAATCAGAATCAACATTGATAAGTTGATTCTAACCTATTTTTTTATAAAAAATACGTGAAAAGCTTTGTTTTAGGTTATGAGGGGATATTGTAGGTAAATTATTCTAAGAGAGTCGAAGAGTTAACTCCCCAAATGCGCATTCTGAAAAGGGCATTACGGTGAGTGATATTAAAAATTTTAGAGAGCGTGAAATAGACGTAAACGAGCGAGCTGCTGAAGTCCTCTCTTTTACCGCTAACGCGCAATTCAAAGACGGCGTTTTTATTGAAGATCCTCAAGAACGCTATGACAGCATCCTAGAAGCAGCTAAAACAGTACCGATGTTCGACGGTGTTCAAGAACAATTTATCGGACAAGTTGCTAGCGCTTGGGCTGAGAGCTTAGCGGAGTACAGTGATCGTAACGGCCGTTACCCTTCTTCGGAAATTCTAGCTAACTGCCATCGCTCATGTGAACGTTTGATGATGGAAGCTGCGGCTGAAACACATCAAGGTACTGGTAAGGCCATGTTCGAAAGTGTTCAGGCCGATATGCGCACCAGCGACGGTGTAATGCGCCAAGCAATTTTCGCGGCGCTGATTTTGCCAGCAGCACTTGGCGCTGCAACAGGTGATGCCTGTACTTTCGTACCTTGCGAGCGTGATGAATCAAAAGTGTATGAAGTATTCAATGTTGCCGGCACAAAGTTTGGCTCATACAACATTGGTGATGAGCTCAATATGCAGTCCGCTGGCGTCTATTCGCAGATGCAGCGCACCTACATTCTTCCTAAAGAGCAACAACCAGACGGTACTAAGAAAAAATTCACATTTAAGCTGAGCGAAACAGCTGAAGGTCAAGAGATGCCGATCCGTGCAGGTCGCACGTATCTGATGATCAACCGAACTCGCTCGAAGCGCGATGGCAAAGACAACAAGGTCTACTTTGATAAAAAAGACCACAATGGCAACCGTTTCTCTGTTACTGGCACCATCGATTATACAAAAGGCGAAATTGCAATTGAATTTAACGGCGATGAAGTACCACCAGCTGGTACAGAAATTTCCGTTGAAGTCGAGATTGATATTGAGAAAAAGGCTGACCTGATACCACTGGTCAACCATGCAATGCGCGATTGGGAAGTTGTGCCATCACAATACGTGCTGGCCGCAGAGCACACTATCCAGTCATTGATGGATTCGAAACGTGAGTTTGGTCTTGATCTTGCCTCAATGCAGTTCTCAGCCGTTCGTAACTGGCTCTCTCATGAAATCGATATGATGCGATTGCGTAAGGTTGTATTCCACACAATCTACAAAGACGCTTTCGACGTTGCATTACCTACCAGCCAGTCTTGGGATTCTTATATTGCGCTTCTGAAAACTGCAATCACTAGCGCATCCACAGACATGACTAATCGTACTAAAAAAACGGGTATCCGTGGCGGTTTTGCCGGTGGTGAAGCAGCAAACTTCATTAAATCAATGCCGGCTGCATACTTCAAACCAGCTGAAGGCTACGTTCAATCGCCGCGTATTCAGTTTATTGGCACTCTCTTTGGCGTATACCGCATTTTTGAAGTTCCAGCGCCAGTATGTGAACAACTGACTGCTGATGGATTCCTTTTCGATACGAAAGATATTTTCTTTTACGGACGTGGAGAAAATATCGGTGACGCTGGACTGATCGCGGGTGACGCTGTTCCTGCCATTCCATTCGTACACCCAACAACACCACAACTCGTTAACCGTCTGACCTTGTGGGGGTCTGCAATTAATGAGATTCACCCAAATAACGGTGAGAAATACTTCACCAAACTAACCCTGACAAATACCAAAGTTGGCGCAATCAACACGCTGACAGGGCAGTTCATTGAAGGAAAAGACACGGGTAATACAGGTGGTGGCGATGATGGCAGTAATGCTGGTGGTAATGAAGGTGGCGAAGCCAAGTCTTTAAACGCTGATGCTGATACCCCTAAATCCGCTAAGAAATAACAGGTACGACTACCAGTTATTCATCTCAAAACGGCGCTAGAAATAGCGCCTAATAGGAATAAGAAATGAACAAAATTCCTTTCTCTGTCGGTCAGGCGTCAAATGTTGCCGTGATGGAACCCAATGCTGACGCTACATTCACGACCGCAACGGGTGGCGCGTCTGTATTCGCTGGCGTTGGTATTTTTAAACGCGGGAAGCCTAATACTGTTTTGCTTGTTACATCAGAGAACTATCAAAAGGTTCTCGGTGAGGCCATTCATCCACATTACGGCCAGTGTTTCGAGCCATTCCGTCATGTATACCAAGCCCTAAACGGTGGTAATGGCTATGTAGTTCGTGTCGAAACCGAAGGCATGAAAATTCCGTTGCTTAGTTTAGTTGCTGGTGGCTCTGCGGAGCCTAAAGATGCAAGCGGCGAGAGCAAACCAAGCTTAGTTGCTTCAAATATCGGCGTAGGAACAGACGTAGAAGTACCAGAAAACGGTATTTTCTCTATCTACGTGGATGATGGCGATGCATCTACAAACCGCACGCTATCACTTGTAAAAGACAAAGATAGTGAAGGCTTGTACTCGCTAGTTCTGAAGGAAGTTAATGCACTTGGTGAGAGTACCACGTTAGAAACAATTCAGGTCGCTTTTAGTCCTGAAGCCGTTGACGATATGAATCAGCCGGCATACCTGCCAATTGCATTAGAGAATAACAGCACGCGCTTAGCCGCCATCATGGGCGATATTTCAAAGCTTCCAGAGAATTATGAAGGCTTTGAAGATCAAGCCTTCATAGGTGGTTCTGATGGCGATATGACAAAGGTTAAGAGCGAGTCATATCAAAAGGCGATTAAAGCGCTCGCGGGCTCTACAGTTGACTATACCGCTATTTTGTCTCTCGGTTGCTATGACCTTACCGCGCTTACCGAACTAGCGAAGCTTGCTAATGACGTTCGCGTAGATATGTTCTGCGATTTACTACCTGCGTCTATGCCTGATAAGGCCATCGAAGATGCCGCCGCTCAAGGCTTTGGCTCTTACGCTCACGTTTGCCGTTATCACTTCCCTTATAGCTGCCGCGATGCCTTCTCCGGCGCTAAGGTCATTTATGGGCTATCTGGTGACGCATTTACCGCAAAAGCAAAAGGTGTGGCAACTGTGGCAGATGTGGGCGGCTATCACCTTTCACCAGCAGGTCAATCGCGCGGCGTTCTTATTCGACAGAATGTTAAACCTCTTCCAGCTGCTGCTGAGATCGACCGTGAGCGCTATGTGACCGCAGGAATTAATACCGTTGCTTGTGCTAAAGACGGTTCGGTTGTCATCGACGATGCTATCACTACCTACAGCAAGAAAAACTATCTTCGATACCAGCATGTAAACAGCACACTAAATGCTATTGCACGCGGTTTTTACGAAGTTGCCCAAGCGCTTAAACATGAGCCTGATGGCGTAACTCGTCGCGGCTTAGAACGTGAAATTCCTAAGTGGCTAGACCGCTTTGTAGCATCCGAAGCATTGGTTTCACCGAGTGATACTGCCCAATACGGTACTGCACCGTACACCGTAACAGTATCAAAAGATGAGTATGACCTTTGGCGTATCGGGTACTCAGTATGCATTACCGGCGTTGCGCGTCGAATTGTGGCTCAACCAGTGCTAATCCCTTAATTAACAGGTGAAGAAATGACTAAAAACCTATTCACAACTGGAGGTCTGCTAACTTCGCGTCTAGCGGCCTTTGCTACACCAGCCGGCCAAACGGCAATGATGGAATCTAATGCAGCTAAAGCTGCCGAACAGCAGCAAAAGCAAAAGCAACAAAAACCGCCAGTTGATCCAAGTGAAGATGCCTTGATGGAAGCGGTCGCAAAAAAAGCACTACAGGACTCACGCGGCACAGCGGCCGCAGCTGTTATTGAGTGGGCTCAAAATGGCGAAGCAACCTTTGATTCGTTTGATGAGATCGCCACTGGTTTGGCTGGTATCGACTTCGACAGCGATGATGATCTTACCGAAGAGCAAGTTGATGAGTACAACGAGTGGCTAAGCCTCATGGCTGACGCTGCTGTAGCAATGGGTGCGGATCAGGCTGATGTTACTGCGATGATTGATGACGCTGATGACGATTCTGCCGCCGCTGTACTCGAAGCCATTGATGTTAGTCCTGAAGACGAAGACGACATTATTGCTGACTTCTCTGTGACCGGTGATGAGAACGGTGCAGCAATGATGGAAGCTAACGTGAAAGTTGTTCGAAATGGCGTAGTGAAGATGATCCGCAGACGTCCACGCCCTCGACGTCAAACCGCAGCGCAAAAAGCCGCGCTTAAGAAAAACCGGATGAAATCACACAAAGCTTCAGCGAACAAGCTACGTAAAAAATCCCTTCTTCTGCGCAAGCGTCGCGGTTTGTAACCATCATGCCACCAGCCTATTAGCTGGTGGCCAAAAGGGGGATTAAATGATTTGTGGCGCAATTATGCCAGATGGTGTTAGTCCATTTCTGAAGGCCTACATATCCAATGAGGAATCAATGGTTGTGGGTTACATCGGAGATGGGGCTGTAGCAGCGATGCAAGCATTATGGGAGTCGCCATTTGAGAATGACTCAGTAGGTTCCGTTGCGGGTGTCTCCACTGTTTCTAACGGCATACAGGCCGTATCAGAAAACACCTCAACAACTGTCATTAACTCATTAATGGTGTGGCAGGGGCAAAAACCGCCACAGATTACGCTACCGCTGCATTTCATGGCCAAAGTTGATGCTCAAGTAGAAGTTCAGGCTGCAATCATGACGTTATTACAGATGGCGTCACCTGAATTAGGTGTTGCCTTACCCGGAGGGCGTAGGCCTAATCCGGTTGTTCTTGATATAGGTCGCCGCTTAAAGCTTGTAGATGTTGTTATCCAAGAAGTTAGTTTCGAATTGGATGCACCACGCACAGCTGATGGCCTCTACACGCATAACACCGTGACGCTTTCAATATCTGGCATGCAAGTGCAAAACAGATCCGAAATCCCCTACATGTTTATCTGATTATCTTTGGAGCTAATCAATGGCAGGTTTTACTAATAGCAAGGCCAATAAGGGTTACTTACGGAAACGTTTTAACCAATCAGTGGCAGCAGGTGAACGCTTAGTTGGCGCTGACTACTGGATGGTTATTCGCGGTTACGAAAATTTATCCATCTTAATTCGAACAACTCAGCTTGGCGAATTTACACGCGAAGACGTCGAAGACTTTGTGCCTTCTGGCGTCAAGATCAACCAACACGGTGTGTTCCGTAACCAAGGCGAATTCCAGTTCCAGTGTGCTGAAACGATCTCAGGGGAAGTATTAAAAGCTGTCAAAGAGTGGGTTATGGAAAAGGTTTATATCGATATTGATATTTACCTAGCAACCGAATCAAACGGCGGAGAACAAGGCAAACCTATCCGTTCATATGAAATGGTTAAGCTTTACTGCGACGCAGTTGACTTAGCATCTGAAGACGTAACAGTTGTAGTCCGTCCTTCCATGCGTGCAGTCTTTAACTGGCAGGAATAACCAATGACACCTATCGATCTCTTAAATTCAGTTAAGCAACGGTTTACGCCTCTTTTAGTTGTCGAGGAAGACACCTTAAAAGGGATGTTACAAAGCGCCTTAACTGCATATCAAGATCGCGCTGGGCTAGTCAAACGAACTCAATTAGATAAAGAGGCAGGGACTTCCCTGCCTTACCCTGATGATTATCTTGAGCTTGTTCACGTTATAGATAAGCGCGGTTCACTTGTCTTTGCTGAGCCCTATAACGACAGTCTAGAACTCGACTTAATGGGTGATGAACGATACCCATTCACTCTCGTATATCTCGTTAATATGCGCGATTGCGACATAGATAAATGGCAAGTTCCTGCATCTATTTGCGGGATGATCGAAAACTATCTTGAGTGCCTGATCGATATCCCAAATACCGAGCGCAAACGCCGTGTCTCTATATCTGGCAAGCTGGATGTGAGCAATCTTCCCGACGAATCCACACTCTATCAACGCAAAATTGACCTTGAAGACAAGATGTCGGCAAACAGAGCCATTATTACGGGCGCAAGTTTGGTGCCATAAGCGGAGATCAAACATATGGGTTTTTTTAGTGGGATCGGCAAAGGATTTGGCTACAACAGTCTATCTAGCTTCGGTAATAGCGCAGCAAATAACTTCATTAGTGGCGTTCTTGAGCGAACTACATCAATGCTATCAGGTAACAGCATTGGAACAGGCGGGCTAAATTCTGAGGCTTCTAACGCAAAATCAATGGTTAAGGCCGCGCTCAGGATTCGCTATGCGCAAGGTTGGCAGTGGGCTATTGAAGTCGATGGCCAGCGCGACTTTAACATGTTCGCGAAAGATATTACTTATAGCTCAGTAACAATAGAAACCGAGTCAAAACAGATAGGTGCAGTTGTTTTTAATAAGCCTACACACCGCGACGCTGGATCCATTACTGTGACTGTACGTGATACAGAAAGCGGTGAAATCGCTAGCTGGTTTGACGAACGAGCAAGTCGCGTAATAAACCCTGATGGCACTGTAAATTTGTCCTCTCAATACTCTATGGGCATACGAATTTACAGAGTAATGCAGGACGGAGGGACAGCGTTAGAAAGTGAATTTGAAGTATTCCCGACTTCACGCGGTGAAACAACCCGCGCACGCGATCAGGTAACTGAATTTCTCTCATACCCACTTACTTTTATCAAAGTCTCATCTGTTGAGTCTGGCTTGTCTTCTCTCGCTACCAGCGCACTGAGCAAAGCCACCTCAGGTTCGCTAAATCCAAACAATATTATTAAGTATTAAGGCTGAAAAATGCAGATCCCTTACTACCCGCTCCCGTCTAATCCAGAGGTTGAAATTCACTTCCACATGCCAACGGTGGCAGATGCCATGTCATATAGCGGTGCATCATTAGACCAAGAAGAAGCACTAACCACTCGCTATTTAAATGAAATGCAAAGCGGCGACGTAAAAAGAGATGCGTGCCTGTGGACAGCACAAGATAGAAGAACAGCTCTCTGGTGGATTTTTTGTCATTCACGGCTAGATACCGTGCTTTCGGTTTCATATCAGTGTTCACATTGCGGTGAAGAGCATTACTTCGATGTTGATATGCGCACGCTTGAAATGACAGCTGGACTCTTAACTGTAGAGCCATACATTCTCGTCTCAATCCCCGTTAATGGTCAGCCATATGAATGGGTGTTAAAGCCTCTGGATGGCCGCGCTATGGAGCACTTAGAAGCGGCTCGTTGTTGCTTGCCTGAAGACAATTCTCCCTCATACAAAGAAGAGGTAATTAACCTCAAATTGATGGAACTAGCACACCAAGCCCACCTAAAAGATCAGCCCTCAGACTTTCTAGAAGCCGCGCAGCTACGTTATGAACTCATTAAACAAATGACAGCAGAAACCGAGTTCTCGCCGTTGGTGGCACAGATAGAGTTAATGAACCGGACACTTGCGCATGGCTTAGCAATGAAGATTGAAAAAGGTCAAGCAAACCTCTTATTACCCCCTCATCCCTGCCCTGAGTCAGGTAAGGAGGGTTCAGAAGTCCATATTACTAATCTGTACTTTCCCTTTCGGAATCGCGACTTCCTTCCAGACTTTAGACCTCAATGGATGGCTGGTATTAACAACTAATTTAGCTCTGTACGGGAACCAGCCGGCTGGTGATATAGACCGGCTACCTGAGTGGCGAGCATTCGAAATGAATAAGTCACTTGAAGCCAAGTTCAAGAAAAATACGTAATACGTGACGGTGACAAATGGCCAACACTGCATCAAATCTACAGGAACAAGATCGCATTATTAATGCGATTGAAAACGCTAGTGACGCTGAATTGGCAGCGCTAGCGGATATTCGAAATCTGCTTCAGAAAGTCAATTCTGGAAGTGATGGCCTAATCATTAACAGACCGTCACGAACGCTTCTATCTAATCGCTCACCGCAACGAAATTCGCTTGGGCTTAAGCTGGTGGAAAAAAAACAGGCGAATAACAAAGAAAAAAACGAGCCACAAAACGGAATCATTAGAGATTCAATTGAGCATAAAAAGGAAGGGGGTAGAAAAAGAGACTCAAAAAGAACACATAAAAGAACCATTTCAGATTCAAATCAAAATAAAACAGGATACAAAACAGACAAAACAAACATTGACGACAATTTAATCCCTAATTCAGTATCATTTAAGTCATATTTGAAGAACAAAAAGGAGTTAAATGGGGACGCGAAAAAAAAGGCTTCAATCGCCGCAGAAAGAATCTTAACTGAGGTAAAAACTCAGCCAGCGAGGTCTTTGCGAGATACAAGAGTTGAAAGAGGTGAACGACTTAGAACAGCATCAGGCCGCTTTGCGTCCAAAGACAAAAATGAATCAATTAGGACAAAAAAAGACGGAGAAAACGAAAGAAAAGCAAATGAGAAAATGCAAGCCGGTTTTTTGCGCCGGCTGGGTGGTGTTATTGGGGATTCAACAAAATCTATTGCTGAGTCTGGCGATAATAGTGCTCTGGATGTTGCAGGTTCAGCCGGTGGATCATTCTGGAAGGCTGGCAAAGAAGTTGCTGGCGTTATCTCAAATACAAAAGACAACGTTGTCTCACTTCATGACTGGGTTCAAGGCAAACGAGAAGCAATAAAGCCAGCAGAAAAACAGGCGGCTATACAGCCTCCATCTATCCGACCGTTGAAATTTGGCGGTGATAAAGAAACGACATCCGCGAAAGAATTCTCAGCGCAGAACCAGACACAGCAAACTAAAGCGATCCAAGAACAAACAAAGCTGAATCAAGTTAACGACGAAAAGATGATCGGTTTGCTGGAAGATATCGCTGATAAGAAAGGCGGTAGCGCTGGTGGTGGCATTCTCGACAAAATATTTGGCGCGATGGCCATTAAGTCGATTGGCAAGAAAATAGGCACAAAACTAGGTGCTGCAATCTTAGCTGCACTGGGCATCAATAAGCTTAAATCCTTACTATCTAAAAATGCAGGTAGCGTAGGTGACGATCTCGATATAGATACAGGCCGAACGTCACGAAAAGGGAAAAAAGGGAAAAAGTCTAAACGTGGCGTTAAGAAGGCTAAGAAAGCCAATGTTCTTAAACGTTTAGTAAAAGGAAAAGCCGCAGCAAAAGCTGTTACAGCAACAGTGGCGGCTGGTGGTGCAGCATATGCCGGCAAAAAGATACTGGAGAACACCGGCGAGCAAGTTGGCGAAAGTACGATCAAGAAAGGTGCGACCAAAGCAGCGGAAAAAACCGTTGAAAAAAGCACGGTCAAAGCAACTGAAAAGACCATGGAAAAAGGGGCGGCTAAAGTCGCTGGGAAAGGAGCCGAAAAAGTAGCAGAGAAGGGCGCAGTGAAGGCGGCAAGTAAACTTGCAACAAAGACTGCATTAAAAGCCGTTCCGCTTCTTGGTACTGCGATCAGCGCGGGGATGGATGCATATGACGGCTATTCCGATACCGATGCTCAACGTGAAACGTTCGGACTAAAAGAAGGCGAAGAAGTTAGTAGTCGCCATAAGTCCGAATATGCCCTTGCAAATGTCGCAGATATGGGTGGGCTTGTCTCTGGTGGCGCAGGTCTTCTTGCCGATGGCGCCAACTACTTAGGCATGGATAGCATTGCGAAAAAGCTAACATTCGACACTGCTGACATAGCTAAATCAATAGATAGCAAAGTTAGTGGTGTTATTAGCTTATTTTCTTCTGATAGTAAAAAGACAGCTGAAGATGCAGATAAAGGCGCTGATGAGCGAAACAAGACACTCATCGACACCGTAAAAAAAGGTGCATCTGACACTATAGAAGCCATTAATAAGCTGGTGAGCAGTGGCGTATCAGCCATTGCAGGGGCTGTGGGGATAGGTGATATCAAAGCGCCAGTACCAACAGCGGCCGGTAAAATGCAACTAGACACAATGGCTGGTAAGTTTGCATCCCTTGAGCAACAGTACGGCTTACCAGCAGGTTTACTGCGTGGTGTAGCAACCACTGAATCTCAGGGGGAAAATGGCGCGCGTTCGAGTGCTGGTGCTAAGGGTATGTTTCAGTTCATGCCAAAAACTGCCGCTGAGTATGGATTGACCGGAGAGGATGTTTACGACCCTGATAAATCAGCTGCGGCAGCTGCAAAAAAACTTAGTGGGCTTGTAAAACAGTACAATGGGGACGTTGGATTAGCTCTATCGGCGTACAATTGGGGCGAAGGAAACATCCAGCGTAAGGGGATGGCGGAGGCACCAAAAGAGACTCGCGAATACGCACCCAAAGTATTTGCAGCCATGCAAGCGGCGGGGGCGGCGGTTCCATCAACATCGATAGCGTATACCAAAGAACAAAAAGTCACAGAATCAACATTAAATACACCAAAAGCTTCAACAGAAGTAAAACCAATACCAACACCAGAGGCGACTGAATCTGCGCCAAAAGCTATAGCGCCGGCATCAAAAACACCGGCCGTTTCGACAGAAGTAAATCCTTCGTCAAAGCCCACAGAGCCGGCGTCAAAAGCTAAATTTGATGAATCCAAAAGCAAACCTCAACAAGGAAAAGCTAAAGATTCGGCTGGCGGTACGGGATTCTGGGCGATGCTTAAAAAAGCTCGTGATGCAGCCGACAACAAACTGGCTGGCTACGCTGATAACGTACAGGGAGTGAGATCCATTAGGCCAGATGCTGGACTTACTCTACCTAAAGGCGTTAACGCTTCAGATCTACCGGCTGGTCTTCAAATGGCCATGCTACCTGCAAATCAAATAGCTCAAGCAGCTAAAGCTAAACGTATCGAAAACCGTGCTCATACCGCCGTTGCTCAACCAGACGTTTATTCTGGAAAGAGTCTCCCAATAACAGCTCCGGTTACGCACAAAGCTGGGGGCGTCGTATCAGCTAGCGACCTAAACAGGGAATTACCTGCTGATTATCAAGCGCCGCAGCCAGCTAAGCAAACGGGTAGTTTCTCGCAATCATTAGCCGATATTGTGCTTCCTAGCGCCGCTGACACGTTCAAAAACATGACCCAAGGATTTACGAGCGGGGGCATTATTGATGATGTGGTGGGCTCTATGGGCTTGGGGAATGGGCAAGCAAGAGCTCTTTCTCCACTAACCGGCTTCATGACAAAGAAAATTGATTCTGGCGTAAGTGGAATGGTTGATTCTGTTTCTAGCTCAATTCGTCAACCTGCAAGTCTGACAATGCCAAGAACACTACCAACAGTAACTGACTTAGCCGCTAGCGGAGTGAAGACACCTGTTACACGCGATAAATCTTCCAATGCAAATGATAAAGCGGTGCTCACTGAGCTCAAGAAAATTGCAACGACTATGGATAAATTGCTGGGTATACAGAAAGAGGAAAACAATAAAGGTAAGGATCCAAATACAACGTCAAACTCTGCTCAACCAGCGCCTAGAAGCGATATTCCTCTTGGTTCGACGGCAGATGCCTTATTTCAAATGCTCAGTGACCGGAATTAAAAATGAATGAAATTGATTGTTTGCTACGTATTGATGCAGATGGGCTAAGCCTACGTCTAGGTGTAAATAAAGCATTGCCAGCGAGATTAGAGGAATGGTTACGTACACCGATTGGAAGCATTTATGGCTTGCCGGAATGGGGAAACCCGCTAGCAGAGTTTAAGCACGAGCCGACAAATCAGTATGTTGCCGTGTTTATTGAAAATCGGTTGGTTTCAAAGCTGAGAACTGACCTACCTGAGATCCAGTTAGCTGGGATCCGCTGCTCTCCTGCATCCGATGCCAAAGATATGTACTTAATTTCATTCCAAACTCAAACCGGCTTAGAAACCGTTGGACTTCAACAAGGAGGGGATATATGACCATCCAAGACCTGCTAGACAAATTCAATGATACATTACAATCAAATAGCTGGTGGGCAAGATTTACAAACAGCCAGTTCGTCAAAATGATGGCGATATTTGGTGCGCAGGTTATCTACTATGCCCAAACGTATGCTGAGCGGGCATTGGTTGAAGGGTTTATTTCCACAGCAACAAAGAGATCATCCATTCTAGCCGCAGCAGAGGACAAAGCCTATGTCGGCCGGCTAATTACACCAAGTTCAGGGTTCGTTTCTGTTAAAAATAAAACATCGGTCAGGATCCAGTTGCCAGCCTTTTCTACATATCTATCCGAAAGTCAGTACCCATACATGATAATGGACGTGTTGGATATTTCAGCTGGTGAAACCATTAAACAAGTAAGCATGAAACAGATGGAAATCGTATCTGTTTCAAAAGTTGTGCAGTCTGAGGAAGAGTTTATGTCTGTCATTCTGCCTAAGGATCTAACAGCTGAATGCGTGAAGGTCGATGTATACGTAACAATCGGCGGAATCAAAGAGTTATGGGTAGAAAATCCTCAGTTCAGGTTAGCGACGAGTGCAAGCAAAAACTACGTTCAATTTTACAAACCAACTGAGCAGTTGGGGATCCGGTTTGGCGATGGTTCAATCGGTAAAATTCCACCAGAAGGCAGCACTATTGATATTCAGGTCTGGTGCAGCGCCGGCGATATAACTCTCGTGGAGGGGCAAAAGCTAACCCCATCCAACCAATTTGCAAAATATACAAACTCTTTAGAAGTTATCACGTCCACACCAATTACAGGTGGTGCAGGGAGCGAAACTACAGAGGAAACAAGAAACCGAGCTCAATACTATGTTGCATACGATGAACAGGTCGTATGGGGTGGCGATTATAAGTTCTATTTGAAGTCGAAAATTGGCGGTACTTCTTGGCTGAATGTGTGGGGTGAGCAGCAGCAAGAAAAGGCTACTGGCGTTAAAGACCTCAACAACATTAATGCGATTTTTATTTGTGGCCACAAACCAAAATCGACTCAGGCAGCGCTAAAGAGTGAGATTTTCTCTGCTTTAGAATCCATACCTAACGCTTTAAACAAGAAATACATTTACGTCGAACCAAATGAACTCCCGTTCACCATAAAACTGACCGGAACAGCGATTAAAAGTGTCGTTATTTCCGATGCAGAAACAAAAATCCGCGATCAATTAGAAGCCTCATTTGGTCGTGATGCAGAAGGTTCCGACAAAATCGACAAAGACAACGTAAGCGATTACGAACTAGTAAAAGTTAATAGCATATGGGCTAGCGTCGAAGCACTCAGCATATTGGCCGACTTCGAGATCGAAGTAATAGGTATGAGTGAGGCAACACAGCTAAACGACTTTATCTACCTAAACGCAGAAAAATCAGTAATAGAACTATCTTATTAAGGCCTAGCATGATTAAGGATTGGTTTAAGAATAGACTTACGCCAGAAAAGCAAAAGTCAAAATTATGGTGTGAGTTCACTGATAGCTTACAAGCCGTCTTAGAGAGCACAGTAGAGCCTTTGCTGGAGCGAATTTCAAGCAGAAAGTCGTTGTTTACAATGCATCGCGACGATCTGGATAAGCGTATTGCGGAATTGGGTAAATTTTTCATCATTCGAACAGAAAACGAAAAAAGTAAGCCCGTTTTGCTATCTCAACGACTTGACGAGATTCATTTTAAAGGCACAGATAGACCAATTTCTGCTACGTTCTGGCGCGAATTTAAAAACCTTCCTGCTAGTTGGGAGCCCCTGTGGGCACCGATCGATCAGGAACGTTTTCCCTATGGAGCATTTTTCACAACGAAGGATGGGGTAGAGGCCGCAAAATCTGAATACGGTGAATTTTTCCTTACGTCTCGTGGAATAATCCGACTATCCCTAAACACGCTCTATGAACAATATGGGTACGACGAACAATCAGAACTGATAACTAAGTTAACAGAGCAATTTGAGCAGGTTATTGCTCCACTACTGCCGCTGGAGATTGTTTTCAATGGCTTCTCTTTATACATCGACTTTACGATTGAAGAAGAGTCTGAGCTACTTACGTTGAACAGAATCAACGTAATGGTGGATGCAAAATTCAACATAGAAGACACTGGTGCGATTCTTTTAAATCCCAAAACTCAAATCATGACGAGCAACCAAATTGTTGAAGCGGCCTTGCGGCCATTAAACAAAAAGTTACTTCGTTTTGATGAAATGCCCCTTGATGCTTGGGCGTTGGATCTGCAAATCACACCGCCAATTATCCCAACAGGCACGCAGACGGATGAAAGACTAAAGATCCTTAATGGGAAAGTTACAATATCTACTGAAGGCCATTATGGATGCCTTGTATCGTTCACAGACGAACCAGTAAGACGTTATTCATTCCCTTCTTGGGCAGATACAGCCACTCTTCCTATCGACGCTCAGAAACTCTCTCACGTTGAAAAAATTACATACTGCGTTTTACCGGAATTCCTCTTCTACAATGCGCAAATGGTCAGCGACAGCGATAGCGTTCGTATCGAGAGAATGGCAGAACAGCTGCATACTATGGCCAGCATGCTCGATGATAGGGCAACTATTGAGAATGTTCAGTTTGACGCCAGTTTGTCTTCAGAGCTAAGTCACATTGAATTCAAACCGCACTTAACTGACGTCAGAATGGATGAAACGCCCTTAGATGCGTGGGCTCTAGACCTGAACGTACTTGCACCACCTGTGTTTATGGGCGACTCGCGCTTAAGAGAAGATGACGGCAAGGTTATTCTAGAAATGCATGGTCAACGAGGCTGTGTTGTCAGCTATACAGACGGTTCATTGAATCGGTATCAGTTCCCTAAGGGCGTGTATGAGGTCAGTTTGCCAAGTGACGGAATACACGAGTACAAAGACATTGAAAAAATTGTTTTTGCATAGTTAATTCTAAAGTGTTTATTTCCAAATTAGAGGTTAAATACACTGCCATAAAACGCACAAGAGAGGTTGTTTTATGGCAGATTCACTAGCAGTTGCTTCGAATGGGAAGCTTTATAAAGGGCAGTTACTTAATTACTACTACAACCGCCGTGCAGAATCGGCCGTAGGCGTAAATGGCCAATTCCTGATCGCCAAAGGCTTCTTTGGCACTTCCTCTTTGGTTACTCAAAATCCGAATGGCGGGTGGGTGATTGCTGATATTCCATTGAATTTTGGAAACGATGACCTGCTAAACAAATTTGCAGAGTGCAACCTCATTTGCACGGTATCCGGCAGCACTATTTCTATGAATGCCACGCTTCCTGAAGCAGACCTTCCTGAAGGCGAAGCTTACGACTTCAATACACTCGCGCTGGTGGATAACAAAGGAAATGTATTCGGCGTTCTTTGTTGCCAGCAAGACACGCTTTACAAAGGAAAATCTTTCACTGCATTGCTAACTATTGAACAGAAGGTAGCGTAATGACTCACGTAATCAATGAAGCCGCCATTTTTTCAAGTGATAAGAACGGACGTGCGTTAGTTGCCGATCTTCAATACTTTGAGACTTATACCTCTACGGCATTGAACCGCAAGCTAAAAGGTATCGTAAGCGCTGGTGTATATCGTGGTTTTAAACCGTTAATTGGTAACGGGCTGTCAATCATCATTTCATCCTCCGATACAGAAGATGGGATAGGGGTGGCGTCTGTAGACGTTGGTGAAAGTCAGATAACCATCCAGCAAATTCTTGATGTGAACGTACACGTTCCGGCAGGTAAAACTACGATTATCGCATTAGAGGCAAACTACGAGTTCGGAAAACTTACTGACCAAGTAGATTCCTCATCGACTCTGAAAGCCACACAAATCATTGCTGTGGATGTTGCTACAGGGTTGGCAGGTAATCAGATTGAACTATGCAGAGTGATTGTTCCTGAGGACGCTACGGCCATTACAGAGGCAATGGTGGATATATCACATCGTATATCTCAAGCGATAGGTATTCAGCTAAGTGCTGATCTTGAAAGCGATGCTGAAAACATAGGTGCAAATTCAAAGGCAATTAACGACCTTAGGGAAAAGTTGCTAGGTGAAGGATCTCAGGAAGGACTGGACACAATCTCAGCACTGGCCAAGGCATTAGGTGGCGATCCTGATTTCGTTGAGAATCTCTCTAAGGCACTCAAAGAGAAGCAGCCTTTGAACAAGTCCCTGTCTTCATTGTCAGGGCTTCAGTCCTCAGCAAACAAGCTCCCATACTTCAATGGTAAAGACGCCATGTCGTTATCGGATCTTTCTCAAACTGGACGGGATCTAATCAGTAAAGACTCGATAGATAAGATTTTCGAATACCTTCGTTTGGGCGAAGCCGCAAAACGTGAAGTAGGAAAAGCTAATAAGCAAGTGCCTGATATGTCATGTTGGCAAG
>Ga0256408_1000396_pt1 | contig 35176 bp, 28 predicted proteins | sample PhyAR1_FD_185998 | JGI IMG/M metagenome (GOLD analysis project Ga0256408, IMG submission 185998) | Leaf surface microbial communities from alfalfa plants in UC Gill Tract Community Farm, Albany, California, United States - DLSL A.R1 | ecosystem: Host-associated > Plants > Phyllosphere >...
TTCAACCACTTTTAAATAACATGCCGGTTCATCTGTCAATCAAATCCAACCGGAATTGATTGGGCTGGTTTACTGGTTGCTTGCTTCACGTCAGTCTCCCACTTGCTATAGATATCTAAAAATCTCATTTCTTCCTCATCACTATATCCTTCAAAAACAACTTTATCGATATTTCCATGATCAAAAAAAATCGTTGTTTCAGGATTTAATCCTGAGGGGTAAAGTACTGCCATATAGTCTGCAAATATATCTTTTTCCGTCTGTTGATCTGTATATATAGCTCCTCTTCCAACGATAACTAATTTTTGTAAACCTTCTTCAAGCAACACGACACTTCCTAATGGTAATAACTTTTTACCCTCATTCATCTTGCATTTCCTCTCTTTCGGTTCCTTTGATATGTTTGTTAAAATATTTCTCTCCGTACCATTCTAATTGTGTTTTCCCTTCAAAATTGCGGTATTCTTCTGAGTATTTGTGTTTATAATAACCGTGTAATAGATACGGGAAGAATAGATAGGCTTCGGCGATGATAAATCCTATATCAAACGCTAACCACATCGCTAAAATATTTATAAAACCTACCATATCTGTTCGAGGTGTATCTCCATCTGGAAAAATAAAATTCCAAATTATAACTATTATGACCACTATCCAGCCGTAATTCAGTACCATTTGAATGATTTTTTCTATAAAATCATCGACTTTATTTTTTTCTTTATCTTTTATATTAAGCATTTTTATATTTAAGGAATTACATTTACTTCTAATAACGATATAACCTACTATGGTTAATAAAATCAAAACGATTATCATCCCAATAGAAGTTAATAGTTTCAGAAACATAGTAATAAAAAATAAATTTACTGTCAGTATTAACCAAATAAGGTAATTGTTACAGGTGTTCATTGTAATAAAAATTCTTGTACTACTATTATTCTTATTTTTATATCTTGTATATAACCAGATAAATAAATACATAAAAAGAAATATCCAAAAAAAACTTTCTGTCAAAAAATTTATATCTGGTTCAGGAACAAGGCTATTTCTATCAGGATCTTTCATCCCTAATTCAGTAAATTTAACAAAACCATATTGTGCCATTATTAAAATTATTGATATAGATATTAATAAAAAACGCTTTTTCCCATTATATAATCCTCTTTTTTCAGTATCTTTTATCATATAATCGACTAAACGATCATCCAACAAGTTTAAGCTTTGTTCAAACGTCGCATTGAATAATTTTTTCATATTCTTCACCAATTAGAGTTAATCTCTTCTAATTTTTAAATATCTACTCCTTGTGTTTTTGTTGTTTCTTCTCTATCAGTTCCTTTGATGTGCTTATTAAAATGCTTCTCTCCGTACCATTCTAGCTGACTCTTCTTTTCCCAATTGCGGTATTGTTCTGTGTATTTTTGCTTATAATACCCCTGTAATAGATAGGGGAAATATAGATAGGCTTCTGCAAAAATTATTGCAATATCCATAGCTATCCACATACCTAACATACCTATGAATCCAACAAAATCTGTTCGTACTTCATCACTATTTGGAAATATGAACTTCCATATCATGACGATAATCACAACCATCCAGCCATATTTCATTGCTAATTTCATTACGTTATCTACCAGTATATCTACCCTGTCTTTTTTTCTCTCAACTTCATATAACACATATTCAATCGTACGTTTTTTACTCCTAAACACGACATAGCCTACTAGCCCGATTGAGCCTAGCACGAACAACATACCTAAAATGGTAAGGGGTTTAAAAAATACAGTTATGAATAAAAGATTCATCTCTATCACTAACCAAATGATATATAAGTTTAAGTTGAATTGACCTCTTATTCTTGTAAGGTAATACTCCCCTTTATCCCTAAAAATGAAAACTAAAATTAGCCAGATACAAAATAATAAATAAAACGACCACATTGGTAAAAAATTGATCTCTGGTGTAGGAACTGTACTGGGTCCTAGTTCTCCTTTACTAATTTTCGTGGATATTACGGCGATCAAATAATTGATTCCGATTAAAAAGACAAGCAATAGTACTCCTATCACTCTAGCAACTACCTTACCGCCTGTTGGATCCGGCAATTGATTAACATCTTTATTCATAAAAGTAACAAATGTATCATCACATAAATTTAAACTTTCCTCGAATGTTGCATTGAATAGCTGCTTCATTATTTTTATCCATTAACGCTAACCTCTAATAGTTTTACTGAAGATAGCACCTTTCCTATTGATTTTCCCACTATCTGAATATTACTGAACACACGTTTTACTGTGCTTATATTTTGTGTCACTGATTTCCCCATCTTTTTTGTGACATCACTTATAGCTTCAGACGCCTTATCGTGCAAACTATAAGCTCCATCTTTTGCACTATCATAGATATCTGGTTTAACAAATTGCACTAACTTGTTTATTCCACCTATAGCTCCACCAATTAGTGCACCTCCTACAGCTCCCGAAACTGTTCCCAAAAACGGAATAGGAATTGCGGTACCAATAGCCCCTCCTATTGCACTACCAATCGTCATTCCCTCTAACGGTCCAATACTCTTCACCATCTCTATTCCACCACCTATTATTCCTTTGCCAACACTTCCTGTTTTTCCATATTCATTCACAGCATTGGCGGCGAAAGTGACTCCTAATTGCGCATAAGTAGCTACTTGGCCTGCCGTTCCTAATCCTTTGGCGACACCCCAATTTTTAGCTCCTTGTATAAAGCGGGAGTTCTTTAAGCCTTCACTGACGTAGGTTTTTACAGGAGAGGTAAATTTAGTGAAATGTTGATAGGCCTTGCCTATCGTATCGATTTTAGGAATCCATTTTCCTTGAGCAACAGCTTTACCGAACATTTCATATTTTGCAAGACCGCTAAATAATTTATTTTTCATACCTGATGGTAGATGATTAGCAAGCATCAAAAATTCATCGTTGGATGCCAACTTGTTTACCAATGCATCAGGATAATTGCTGAGCAACATTTCAAGTCGTCTGATTGTATCGGTTTTCCCATCTTTCAGGGGTTGGACCAATTTTTCGATCTCCGCATACAGTTCTAAGTAAGCATTGTTTGAAGATTCTTCTAACAATGCTTGTCCGTTTGGTTTGTACTTCTCAAACCAACTCCCATCCACTCCTTTCGGCAATACATAACTACCGTCTGTCTTGATGGTTGTTTGATTCAAGACTAATACGCTTTGCATGGCGAGTTTCAATTCCAGCAGACTGTTATTGAACAGTCCACTGGTTTGGGTGTTAAAGGCATGCAGTTTTTGTTGTTTGCGTTGCAACTTGTAGATATCTTCTTGCAGGCTGTCCGCCATTCGCATCAAGTTTCGATGAAAATCACTGAGCATTTCTGTAATACCTGGTAATATGCTTGTATTGGCGATCTGCCTAATCGTCTGCGCGTGGTTATCGATCGATTGTTTAGCGAATGTTTTGGCACGAATCTGTCCGCTTAAATTCTCTTCGTCCAAGTATCCTTCACTGGCAATCATTTGATGTGCGGAAGAGTAAAGATTCAAGTCTGACTGAATCCCTTGTACCGCAGTGTTTACCCGATTGATCGTAGGAATGATCAACTCAGAAAACAGCCCTTTTCCAGCTTGATAAGCAGCTCCTGAGAGTTTTTTGCCATCAACCGCTTGAACAACTTGTTGACTACCTGTTCGTAGTTGGGTGATCGTTGTACGAGCAAGCGATAAATTAGTGGTCAGATTGCTCATTAAATTAGAAGACTCTGTGGCTGAATAGATTAGTCCCATCGTTTATTCCTTTCTTTCTGAAGTTCCATACGTTCTTCTTCAAGTTTTATCAAACCTTTTAAGTATTCTTGATCTAGTTGATGCTGTTGGGTTTCTACCAACTGCGTGAAGTAAGTTGATTTCCCTTCATTCTCATTTTGCTCCCAACGAGCAACTTGGCTTCCTTGAGATACTAATTCTTCTGTGAATTGTTGGATTTCTCGAAAGCTTTTTCGCATATCCATCTCTAAATAATGCATACATTGTTTTAACTGCTGTTTTTCTTTACTCAGACGCTCCAATCGTTGTTCATTGTTGCTGATTTTACGATCATATTCAGCGAGCAACTCTTCCTTTTCCATACTGACTCCTTACTTGAATCTTGATTGACTGTCTCTGACTGCGATTGCTTGAGCAAGCTGGGGAAATTTGTTTGCCTGTTCATTGACACAAGTAACTAGATTTGAAATATCGGTGAGTAGGTTGTTACTGACCTCTACGCCTGTTTTCATACTGCTGATCGTGCTCTTGCTTAAAGAACTTGTTTTGCTACTACTAACAGAAACATTTTTTATTCCTGATACGGCTGCTGTTGCAGTTGATTCCTGAGAAGCGATTTTCGTCATCTATTTTCTCCTTATCTGAATTGATAGAATGGGTCTTCTTTTAATCTCTCTTCTTCATTAATTTTTATGGTTTCTACAATCGGTACAGGTTGCTCCTCTTGCACGAGTAGTGGTCTAGTTGGCGCATCCTTAAGTTGTCTCAATAAATCGTCTAAAAATTCTTCATCAGCTTGGTTTTGGAAGCCTTCGAATAACACTTCTGTGATTTGATCCGCATGGATAGAAAAGACTTCTTGGCTTGGCACATCGCCAAACGGATGAGGGGCTACTCGATATCTCGATATCACTTTTTCTTCTTCATTTTTGGCGATGGCACGAGCAACAACAAAATAGAGCAGTTGGTCATCCTCTGTCCCTACCAGTCTTAAGATACTGCCTAGTGGCAAAAAAGGTGTGATCATTTCTTCTCTCATGCTTCTTCCTCCGTAGGAAACACCAAAGCTTCCAATTGTTCATCCTTCAAACTGTGTAGGACGTTTTTAGCAACTATTGCGTTTTTTTCTTGATAAGAAAGATTTTCAATAAATAATTGATTTTGTAAGCTTCCACCAAATAAAATATGGTCGATATTTTCTTTTACGAACATAGTGATTCCGCCAAAGGTATTGCCCACTTTCGTCATATGATCGAGAAAAACAAATTGTAAATGGTCGTTTCCGCCACTTAGCAGAGCGGTAACTTCCTCAGGGTTCAATGTTAATTTATCGATCAAGTCTGCAATACCATTGATAATGATGATCCTCTTGCCAGTTTCATTTGTTAAGAGAGCTTCTAGAGCCGTTTTTAGAGCTGTTGGTTCTTCCGTGAGGCATGAACGGTCCAAGTATAGTGAAACTTTCGGCTTTGCTGGTTCGAGTGTTCCATTTGCATCGATCAACACCACTTCTTCTTGTCTTTCTTGACAAATTTGTTGAAGTAGCCAAGGCATCATCGCACGAAGTTGCTTATTGGATTTGAAAAAGATCCCTAATCTCATTCGCTGGAACAAGTCGAATGATTCTACTGAAGAAGTGGCTTTGTTTAATCCCAAATACAGTGTGTGGTCGTCTTGTTCAAGGTAAGAAGCAAAACTTTTTTGCGTTAGGTTTTCTGGTACCATTGGAATTTTATCTGGGCGTTCGCCTGTCCAAGCTTGATTGATTTCTATAATTTCTTCTTCCAGATTTTGGAGTAATTCAGCATCATTTTTCCCATTAATCGGCAGATAAACCTGAATGGTAGTTGGCGTAGAAAGTAAGACTTGTCCGCGCCCATTGATTGCTTCAGGTGACAAAGCATTTCTGCCCATGACCATGTTTATTTCATTTTCATCGTTTAAATATAGCGTGATCTTAGTGGCAATATTGCTCATCATGTTCGTCCGAATACTTCCTGCACGATTCGCGGTCATCACAAGAAAGACACCCAAACTGGCTCCATCTCTTAGTAATTGAAGAAGCACTTCATCGATTCTATCTTTGCGCTTATCTTCCAAGCTCAGGCCATCATAACTATCGAGAATGATTCCTAAGATCGGTAATTTCTCTCTTGTTCTTGTTTCGTATTGCGTTAGATTCGCGACACCAGCTTGCTTGAACAAATTTTTGCGCTCTGCCAATAATTTTTCGATGCGATCAAGCATTTTTTGCAGTTTTTCATCTTCTTCCAAAGTCGCTATATCCGCAATATGGGGTAATTCCTTGAGTACTAATAAGCCATTATTCCCAAAATCGATTAAATGAAACTGAATCGTTGCAGGAGTATTTTGACGGGCAAGGTTCATTACAAGTGTTTGCAACACTGTTGACTTCCCATAGCCTGGACTAGCTACGATCAATGTGTGACTCGCTTCTTCGAGATTGAAGGTATAATTCATTTGTTTTTGTTCAGAAGGAATATCTAAACAACCAAATGGGATAGCTAGATTACGAACTTCTGACTGTTTTATTTTTGGCGTCATAATCTGCTTATCTAAGTTCGGTAGCCACGGCTTATCCGGCAATTTGTAGGTAGAATCGGCAAAGGTTGTCTTGATCTTATCAATCACTGCTTCTAATTGTGTTGGCAAATCTCGTGTATCTTTTCCTTGAATGATTTCGATATCTGGATCATAAAGCAATTCTAACTGGCCCAATTCATTGATTTTGAATACCCGTTCATCGATCACTTCTTCGATCAATTGTTCTGGATCATATGGAACCCCCGCATAACCACTTTGAAATAATTCATACACCTCATTTTCGCCAATTTTCAAATAGCCTCGTCCAGGATTCGTGATTTGTGCGGCATCTGGCGTTTTGAGTAACTCATTCGAGTCTTGGACACTCGCCATTTTCAAGGCAATTTTACTCGTACTATTGGCTTCGATCTGATCATTGACTACCCCAGAAGGTTTTTGGGTGGCTAAAATCAAATGGACACCTAATGAACGTCCGATTCGGGCAACAGAAGTGAGCTCATCTAAGAATTCTGGAACATTGGCTTTAAGCTCCGCAAATTCATCCGAAACTAAAATCAAATGGGGCAAAGGTTTTTGTGGATAAACAACGTCTGGTTTTGGGGTCTTTCTTTGTTTATACAAGGTCATGTAGCCGTTGATATTATTTACGCCATATTTGGCAAACTCTCTTTGACGTTTCGCTAGCTCTGCTTTGATGCTTGCTAAGGCTCGCGCAGTTCCAGCACCATCCAAATTAGTGATTGCGCCCATAAAATGGGGCAAATGATCTAAGGTATTGGCTATTCCGCCACCTTTCCAGTCAATAATCAACATGCCGATATCTTCTGGCGAAAAATTGATTGCTAAACCGATCAAATAAGTCGTTAAAAATTCAGATTTCCCTGAACCAGTCGTACCACCAACTAAGGCGTGTGGTCCATGGACTCGTTCATGTAGATCCCAATAAACCAAATCTTTTTTTCCACGCCAACCGATTAATGAGCGAATCGATTTATTAGGTTCAGCAGTAGCCCAGCGATTTGAAATCGCTAGTTCTTCAACTGTCTTGACCTCATATTGTTCCAATAGACTCAAGCTGTCAGGTACCGCATTTTTCTCTACTTCCACATGATGGAGATTCGCCAAACGCCGAATGGCTTTTTCGATTGGATAGGTTGTCGGCAAATGATTGGGAATAAAACGCTGGTTGACATATTCATTGTTCTGATTGATCAACGTTGCTGCCTCATTGCTTTGATATTCAATTAAAGTAGTCGTTGTTTCGGGCAACATATTCAACGTTTCTTTTCCCCAAATGACCGTAATGCCATAGTCTCCTAAATTTTCGGCTAAAAACTCGTTCAAACCATGACCTGCCAACCAACTTTCATCCAAAATCGAAAAAACATACTGTGGCTGAAAGTGTACCTTTTCATTACCCGCTTCACGTACTTGTTGTTTTCTTTTTGCCACTATTTGATAAAAAGAATTCAAGATCATGTCTCGACTTTGGGGGGTATGCACCATTCCTCTTAGATTTAAAGAACGGATTTTATTATGAGGTAACCAACGCCATTCTCGCCAATGTTGTTCGTACTCTTCCGACGGGATCAGTGTAATGAATTCGACGTCTCGATAAGAATGCAACACACATAACTGAAATAATAGGAGTTGTAATGCTGTTCGCAAAATACTAGGTGTTCCTGCTAAGCCAACCGTCTGTTCCAAAAGTGAAACGATGATCGGGGCATCTCCAAGTTGTTTGTAGGGGCTATTAAGATGCTCAAACGCTTCATTACTCAGTTCATCCTCTTCTACCGGCTGGAAGTTTGTGTGAAAACTAGCATTGATTTCGCCGATTCCTAAGCGGACAGTCAAAAAATCTTCGTTCACTGTCATGCGTTCATAAATCCTCGCATGATAATCTTTAGCCATCAATGCTAATTCATTCAGTGCGGGATTCATATATTCTAATGCTGTTTTTTGTGTTTGCTGTAAGACAGTAAGCTCTGACTTTTTTTTGATCATATACTGACGGAAATGCTCTTCTCTCATGTGATTTTTTCTGTTGATTTCTTTTTTGTTTGTAAAATAACTCGATACAGAAAAACCGGTTGTAAGTAAACTAGCGCCTCCCATACTGATCAACATAACTGGATTGCCCCCGCTCAAAAAACTTGTAGCACCGCTCAAAACAACCATACCTAACGGTGGCACGATGGTTTTCAACCACTCATTCTTTCCTTCATTAGATTTCTGCTTAGGTGATTGGATCTCTATTTTTTCTTTTGGCTCTTTTAAATGGATTCTTGGACTACGCCTAAATGCTGGAAAATTTTCTGGATACTCGGGAATGTAGGGTTCTTCGAGCAACTGCCAAGGGTCCAACTGTAGCTGATTTTTTAAATCTGAGATCTTTAATTGTTTCTCACGCATCTCAATCATGAGATAATCAATGATCAATTGATCACCTACAGAAAATGGAAATACACCTTTTTCTACACGTTGGTGATTGTAATAAATCTTGGCTTTACTAGGATAGATTTTTATTTGATAGTCATCAGTACTATTACGATTAATAAAAATCAAGGCATCCGAATCAATACGGATTGCCGAATCTTGTGCATTTGATAGATAGACGCTTTCCCTTGGCTTATTGACGATCACCGTTTTCAAATTTTCATGATGAACGAGGAGAAACTTTTCATCCTTGACTACTTCTCCTCCACAAAAAAGCTGTCCGTCTTCACAGTAAAGCGTTTGATTGTCCAGTATTACTTGATTGTTTTTTTCTGTTATTTGTTTATGAATAAACGTCGAACCAAAGTAAAAAAGGTCATAAAGAACTGAAACGGAATGTTGGATTTGATCAGTTATTGAAATTGGCTTAGTTTGCTTCATTACTATCCGTCTCGCTTTCTAAGATTTCTAAGTACTTATTGATTTCTTCCTCATAACTCGTTAATAACTCTTGCTTCTTCTGACCACTCATTTTGTTGTTTGCTCGCGTCGCATCGTATAGTTTGGTATAGGCATGTAAAATGTATTGATGATCGCCGAGGTTTTGTGCGATATCTAGTGATCGATCAAAATTTCCCCGTCCGATATAGATCCAGTAAAGCAACGTATTCTCATTTGATTTTTGGGAAATATTATTTAAGATCGCTGTCTTTTGCTCATTCGACAAATTATCCAGCTGTACAGCGCTGACTGCAGCAACATATTGAGCGCCAGAAGGGAGATCTTCGGGTTTATCATCTTTTAATGTGGTTAAAACACCAGCGTAATTATTAGCAATATATTGCGTTTCAGCAGAACTGATCCGTTCTTGTGCGGGAAGTTTATCAAACGCATAGATGCCTGTCGTAAGCGCTAAACCTATTGTTGAAATGCTTAATAAAAGCGTGCCCCACTTAAACATAAAATAGCTTTTTTTGTTCACCATTTGAATTTCTGATGCACGTTTCGTTTTCTGCTGTACGACTTGTTCGCCAATCATGCGGTCGATTTCTGCGACACTGTTTGCTCTTTGGATTCGTTTAGAAAACTCGTCCTTCAATGTGCCATTTCCTTCAATCAGTTGCTCATAATCGAACTTAGGATGTAAAATTGTCAGGATCAATGCACGATATTGCTTCAAAAATTCTTCTTCGGTTATTTCATAAGGAATAATTGAATGCGCAAAACCTCTATGTGCTATGATGATTTCTTCTCCAAATAGAAATAGATTGGCTGGATGGATGAAAGGCTGGATTGGGCTACTCAAAAACTCGGATAAGAAATTGATTTTTTGTGCAAGTAATAATCGTTGAAAAAGTTCTGTTCGTTTAAGGTACTCTTGCAAAGAATAGATTTGTTTACTTTTCTGGTATTGAATGACGAGTTTTTCCTCTGAAGATTCTACGATCTGTCCAGAGAGTAAGTGCTTTTTCTGTGTTAAGAATAGTTGATACTGTTCTAAACGATCGAGTTGGTATTGCTTAGCATTCAGTGTCACTTTGACAGCATCAGTTGATGTCTCAATCATGATCGTTTCAGAAATATCTTTTATGTGGGTCACGTTCGTTCCTCCGATTTTTGTTGAGATTCATAGATCAGTAAATGATCGCCTTCACTTAATGGATAATCTGCCACATATGCCTCTTCCTTTAAGCGGATCGGTTTATTTAATACCACTAAGTCGAACGCATCTGGCAAGGACGAACCATTTTGTATGAAAGATTCCTTTAATAATTCTTTTAATCGTGTAATCGTTACTTGGATCGGGATCTGTAAGTCAATGATTTCTTCTTTGACTTGTAAACTTATCCCAATTGCTTGATTTTTTTCCAACTACAACAGTCCTTTAATCATTTTTGTATTTCTGCTGTGAAAACTTTTTACCAAGATAATTGCCTCCAATAGTCAGTAAAATACTTCCTAGTAGAAGTAAGATCCACAAAACAATCCTTCCCTGGATAGCTGTGTGATTGGGGTTAGCTGACGACTGATGTCCTACAGACATTTGCCCTTCTTTGAATAATTGGGGTGTAATTGTTTGTTCAAAGACCTGTGGCTGTGAAGTTGCTTCCGACACAAAGACGAGGTTCTGAGCAGTGGAAATCTGTTGTCTTTGTTGTTGGACACGTTCTTGGTCTAATTTTGTTTTATCTTCTAAAAATAAATCGTGTACTATAAATGTTGTTTCATGATCTTCGATGCCTTCCCTTTCTTGGTAGATCACATGGTTATTGATAGTGAGTGTACTTGCCAAAACTGTGACATTCGGGTGACTTAAAAATAGTGAAACTACCAACAAAAAGAAAAGCCCCCCTATTTTTTTCTGAACCATTTTATACCTCCGTTTATTCATTTGACCGTTCTTTCTTCTCTTCTGGCCGGACAATAAAATTCAATATCACTCCAAATATCAGGAATAGAACGAGCAATAGATAACTTCCCCAACCGATGAGACCCTCATTCATCAACACAGTAAAACCGTTTTGAATATTCTGTAAAGGTGATAGACGATAGAGCCATTCTGTCAACGAGCCATTTTTGATTGCTACGCCCAACAAAGGAGTCAACATGAAGAACAAGCCAAAAATCCCACCACATAAATACAACGTGATTTTTTTGAATTGGCGCATGAACCCTAAAAGAATCAATTGACCACTAGCAAAGACTAAAAATGCATAAACGAACCAAACAAAAGAATGGGCGGCTCCTGATACTGTGGTCGTTAAAACGCTGTAAATAAGTGACAGAACTAACGTTACGCTGAGTACCGCCACCATATTAGGCACGTTTTTCCATATACGGTTCGGTGTGACTAACAAATCGACAGAAGTCACTACACGTTTTTTCATCACGCTAGATAATTGAAAGGATACTAACAGAATCATAAAGCCTCCAATCAATGTCACGTAGTAAGGAGTCAGTGAGCTTTGTCTTGTTTGACCAAAGCTTCCTTGTCCTAAAATCGGACTTGCTAGAAAATTAAAGACCTGGGGATTATCTGCCCCTCCATTCCTTGTATTCGAAAGGACTTCACTAAATGATTCGGCATATGTTTGATTTTCAGAAACAGTCTGTGCCGATTCATCAAGAGAGGTACTTAGATTACTTAAAATAGTGGTAGCATTCTCTTGTACTTCGATGGTCGATTCTTTTAGCTGATCGATCGTAGGTGTGATATCAGCTACTTCTGCCGCAGATTGACCGGTAACTTCAGCTGCTGCTTTTGAACTTGCCATCAATCCTTGCATCGTTTGGATCAGACTGGCTGTTTGAGCTTCAATCAGGGCGTATTCATTTTCTTTGGGATGTGGATTTTCTTCTGAGATGACGGATTCCGCTTCTGTTTGTGCCGTTTGCTGCCAACTGTCGTATACTGCATGGATTTGTTGATTCGCAGAGGCGAACCAGTGGTTTAATTTGTCCGCTTCTTCCATAAATGTTTGTGGCAATGTCATTAGTTGCAAGGTACCGTACAAGGTTGGTTTTAGTTTTTCAGGTTCTCTAGTCCCTGGAGAACCAATGACTGCTTGTAATGCAATGATTTGATTCTCGGTATCGCTATACAACTGATCCCCTGTTTTTTTGTATTCCTGATACAGTTGTTCGCTGATCATCGAAGGTTTGTCACTTTCCTGAAGATTGTTATATAGCCAGTAGATTGAACGAGAATCAGCTAATTCAATAAGGGATCTCCCCGTATTTTCTGGTTGATCGATCATCTGTCGGTATGCGGGTATCGTTATAGAATGGTGCGGTGCACCAAATAGCGTGACAATTTGTTGCGCAGTCGTACTTAATAGTTGAAACTGTTCCAAGATTTGTGGCACATCGTCGATCAATGGCTGATCCATCGGAAGATAGACTGAGAATTCCCTCGTTTGTTGTACGTGTCCATTGATTATCCATGTGTAAAACACTTGATTGTATGAAGTAGTCTGTTGTTCTGGAGTCAACTGCCACTTTAAAGGAATGCTTACTTCAAAGTTCAATTTATCTGGTAGCGAAGGATATTCTATACGCTGGTGCTCTTCTTCCGTTTCTTCTTCCGTTTCCTCCTCCGGTTCAATCGTCCAAGGTTGTACGATTGTTAATGAATAATCTGTATCTACTCGGATCGCTGTTTCATAGTTGTAGGGTGCCAGTAACTGATTCAATTGATTTTCCATTTCTGTAACATCATATGTTGGATCAAAAAAGAGCATCCCTTGCTGCTCTTCTTCTGTTTGTATCGAGAGGACCGTGTCTTGTTTTAACTCAATTGACATCTGTTGATTGGTGGTGGGTAAAGAAATCGTTGCATCATGTTGCGCTTTCGGTTCAAGATAAGCAAAAGAAGCTTCACTTCCGATTGGTCGGTCAAAATCGTGGGCATAACGTGTAACAATCGCTAGCTCATCATTGAAAATAGCGGCCTGATCCTGACTGATCACTGCTTGATTTTGTAATTCAGTTAATAATTGAGCTAAACTATCCACCGAGATCTGGGGCAAAGTCTCCTCGATAACTGATTGATATGCCCCATCTAATTTGGGTCCATTACTTTGATTTGTCATCAATTTGATAATCGCATTTTTAACTTGATCTTCTGTCGCAGTTACAGGTGTACTTGTCGGATCATTATAATACGCATTGGCAATTTGACCTTTTAAGCGTTCTAGCTGTGCTACCTGACTCTCCAACTCAGTAATTTGTTGTTGGATCTCTTCAATGCGTGTTTGTTGATTGGTTTGAAACGCCGTTGCCTGGGTTAAGAAATCCCAATAGATACCGAAACTATTTTGTTCATTTTGAGTATAAAAATTGCTAAACTGAGCTGAAATTGCATCATTGAACAAGTCGTATTGATTTCTATAGTCAACTGTTGCGTTCTCCCACTGAGTGGTTAATTGATTTTTTTGTAAGGTGACTTGTTGATTGAATTGATTGATTGCTTCAGTGATTTTTTCATTCGCTTCTTTTGTATAATCAACAATTGTCTCCTGAACATTTTCTGTCTCTTTGTAGGTCTCTTCTAAACTTGAATTATTGCGCTCCAAAAGAGATTGTACCGAATCGACAAAGGCTTGTTGCTGTGCCTTGAATGCACTATTTGTTGTATCTAAAATACTAGTTGAGTCTAATACACTCGCATAGTTGTCTGGAATATTTTGGAATGGCTGATAGATACTATTTTCTAGATTTTGCTGATAATTGCTATGTGTATTCGTCATTTTATTCACGTTTTGCTGCGCTTCAGAGAGATTTCCTACAATACTGGAAAAATACATTTGCACAACACGCTGATTGAAGTTTGTTAAAATCTGATTCACTTGTTCTTCGATCATTTGGTTGGTTATTTCATTTTGTCCATCCCGCACTTGATATTCGATGACCGCTTTTTCTGGATTGATGCTTTGTAAAGATAATAGTTTTTCCGAAAAATCTTGGGGAATAATGATTTTTGCATCGAATTGGCCGTTCTCTAGTCCTGCTGTTGCAATATTACGCGTAGTCGTTTCCCAACGATTGGTGGAATCTTTATTGATCAGTGTCACAAAATCGGTTCCTAACAAGTACTGCTGACCTTCAAAATCTGCTCCTCGATCCTCATTCACCAAAACATATTGCATTTTTGTCGTCGGGCTGGCGGTGCTCGTGATGATACTCTTTTCTTTAAAGCCGATATACGCAAAGAAAAGAAGCAAAGATAAACTTGCGATGACCGCAAGGATAAATGGCTGCTTTTGCTTCAAATGGTTTTTCAAGTTGTTCTCCTCCTTCTAAAAGAGCATGGGGTCAGAAGTGACTTTCCTGTATTTCTACCTTTAAAAATAAGCGTCAAAATCCAAAAATAGCTAGCTGATTTCGGATTTTGACGCTTATATCATGGCGATGTGCACTTCTGTCATATCCTCTTTTTAGGCTATAGCTGAGATGCTCTGTTGCACATTGTGTGTTGTTGCACATGTGATTCGTTTAAGAAAACCTAACTGACTTCTGTTTGAAATCAAGTTAAAATCCAAACGAACCTGCATCTTGACGATCGCGTTCTGCAACCGTATCAGCATACTTGTTCAACTGCTGATTGATGCTCTCAAGAAGTTCTTCCATTTGACGGACATTACCTTCTAACTGGTTGTATTGTCCCAAATAAGCTTGAAATGCTTGTCCTTTCCACTGTTGACTGATTTGTTGGTTCATTGAGTTTACTTTACGGATCGCCTCTTGGATCTGAGAGGCTGCTTGTGAATAAACCTGTGCTTGTGACTTCAGTTGTTCGGGTGTGACTGCAATTACTCCTGCCATTTTTGTACCTCCTAAAATTTTTTTGACTAGTTTATCATACTTGATTTTCAACTGGTCAAAATAAAATACGCCGAATAAGGTTGATCTTCGTCGTATACGCACAATTCTTTTCGTATAAGATCAGTTATTTTAAGACAGCATTCAATTACTAGTGGGGGGGAAACTCATTCTTGAGTTCAAAATCAACTTGGTACGCCTGCTCCACGAAGCGTAATAGTTCGTATTTCTTTTGATATTGTTGCTTTGAATCCAAGTAGCAACTGACTGCTAATGCGTTTTTCACATGAGACTTTCCTTTTTCATTTCCTTTGATCATATACCAGACGCCTTGCAAAAACAGTTGCAAGTTCCGCTCATAGTATAGTTCTTCTTCAAGGAAATACTCCTCTAACTTCGCCCCATATTTCCAAACCAGGCGGAGATCCTGATTTTTAATAAATAGAATGAGACCATTCGCCAACATGCGAAACGTTTCACTTTGTCCACTACGGTTTTCTTCATAGACCGCCAAACTAAGAAACGACTTTTCTAAAATCAAATCAATAAATTTAGGATGGAACGCATACATACAGTTAGTAAACAAAAAAATTTCGTAGCGAGTCCATGTTTGCGCCTTCATTAAATACTGATAAACCTCTGAAGATAGGACATCGATTTTTTCCTCTTTTAATTGAGCGATCATCAAGCGACAAAGACTGATAAGATGGCGTTCTCTTTGGGTACTAGGTTCTTCTGTTTCATACAACATGATAATACTATGTAACTCTAAACTATCTTTTTTTTCAAAAGCGACTACCGCTTCTTGCATCAATCGATTAACCTCAGATAAATCATTTGGAAAATTAAATAACTGCAATTCATCGTAGTCCAAATTTAGTTTTTTTAAAAAATAAGTTAACTTACTGACTGTCGTATCTGCTTTATTTTGAATAAAACGTTTATAAACCGAACGACTGGCTTCCTCTCCGCAAAGTTCTGCGATCGTTATTCCTTTTTGCTTTCTGACAAATTCAACGATTTCCCATACTTCCATTTTTTCACTCCTGACCTCTTTCACTGAAATTTGAACTCAATGATTCTTAGAAAGAGCTTCTATGATTGAAATTTGATAAAGCTAAAAATCCCCGTTTATTATAATCTTACCATCATTCTTGTTTGAATATTACATTTATTTATAATAACTACCGTTTTTAAAAATATAAAGACTTTAATAACAAATAAAAAAAAATATAACAAAAAAATATTGATGTTATTTATAAATGTGATAATAAGGGAATAAACAATATATTTCCCGTTCAACATTTCATATTATAAAAAAGAATGAGCGCTCGCAACGGTACTTTCTGCGAGTGCTCATTCCTTTTGATGATGCATCAGATTATCAATGCTATCATACCAATTATAATGTTGATTGTTGTGGGCTATTAAGTAGGGTTTCTACATATTTTTTTGCTTTTCTTAGTAGCTGGATTTTTCTTATCTGACTGACATAGTTTTTACGGTCTAACATTAAATATTTATTTTCTCTGATTACGCTTAATTGCTCTTTATAGATCATAGCGGCAGCAGTTAATGCGAGTTGACAATTCCGATCAATAAACGGCAGCATCGTAAAAGAAGTTTCATATTTTTTCTCTGCTTCATTGGCTACCGCTTCCCATAGATCAATCAACGGCTTCGCAGGTTCATCTGCTTGTAACATGGCTTCAGTCACACCATGGGCACGCATCATTTCCTTTGGTAAATAAATCCGTCCCATTTTATTATCTTCACCGATATCTCGTAAAATGTTTGTGAGTTGCATCGCTTCACCCAGTCGTTTTGCCTGTAACTGGATTTTTTCTGCTTGGTCAGATAATAAAGGTAACAACATCAAGCCAACACTACCTGCGACATAGTAACAATAGTCTTCTAAGTCAGCAAATGTTTTTGGCTGTGTAAAGACTAAATCTTGCTTTTGACCTGCGATCATGTCGTAGAACGGAGACAAGGTCATGGGATAAACGGAAAAAACAACCGACAAGGCACGCCAAATAGGTTGATCAGGAATTTTACCCATGGAGAAAGCATCTAGTTGGTGTTTTAATGCCAACAATTCTTCCTCACTATGCGCTAAGTCAACGGTGTCATCTGCCAAGCGACAAAAAGCATAAATGGCATAGACACTTTTTGCTTTTTCTTCAGGAAGTTGAGAAAACGCTGCGTAAAACGATTTTGAATATTTTTTTATCACAGTTTCACAATAGGCAAAATCGTCTGCGTGTTTTTCAAACAGTTCCTGATTAGTTTTTGTCATCTTTAACCAACTCCTCTACCGCAAGCTTAGCACTTTGCATCACGATTGGTACACCAGCTCCGGGATGTGTACTGCTACCACAGAAATAAAGATTCTCAGCAGAAGCAAATTTATTGTGAGGTCGATAATAGTTACTTTGTTTTAAGGTTGGTTTCAACCCAAATGTTGCACCATTATAGGCATTGAAGTTTTTTTCAAAGTCTTTTGGTGTATAAAAACTTTCTGAAACGATATGCTCTTCAATATCAGTAAAGTCCGTCTTTTCTTTTAATAGCGTCAATACTTTTTGACGGTATTCTTGGACTTTCGCCTCTGACCAATCTTCATATTTTGAAAGTTCTGGAACTGGTACTAATACATATAAGCCTTCATGGTTTTCTGGGGCTAATGATTCATCCATGATCGTAGGTCGGTATAAATAAAAGGATGGATCTTCCGGTAAACGACCATCTTCAAATAAATCATCCACATTTCGTTTGAAGTCATCTGCGAAGTAGATGCTGTGGAGATAGTCCCCCGGATATTTTTTATCTAGACCTAAGTATAGTAAGAAACAAGAACAAGAGTATTCCATCTTATCGATTTTCTTATCCGTATATTTCCCACGATTCTTTTCATCAGGAATCAACTCTTTCATTGCATAAGGGAAATCAGCACCACAAACGACCGCATCTGCTTCTATTCGTTCCTGTCCGATTCGAACACCTTTTGCCACTTTATCTTCAATGATCAATTCATCAACGGGTGTATTGTAATGGATCGTTCCACCTAATTCTTCTAATAAGTTAGCTAGTGAGGTTGCTAAAGTATACATACCTCCCTTAATAAAATGAACTCCGTAGAAGAGTTCGATCATGGGGATGATCGTATATAACGACGGACCTTGGTATGGGGAAACACCGATGTATAAGGTTTGGAACGCCAATGATTTTCGCAACCGTTCATCTTTGACAAATTTAGCAATCGATGAATACGCATCACTAAAGGTTCTTAGACGAATCCCTGCCCATAGTGATTTAGGGTTATAGAAATCCCAAAAACCACGAAAGGATTTAGTAATAAATGCTTCTTTGGCTATGTTATAACGCTTGTAGATATCCGCTAGAAACGCATAATAGCCTTGTGCATCTTCTTGGGAAATCGCTTCGAGCGTTTTGGTCAATTCAATGAGATCATTTGAAAATTCGATTGGTTCTTCTTTATTGAAATAGAGTTTCAACATAGGATCGACTTTTTCCATCGGAATGTAGTCATCCGGATCTTTCCCACAAAATTCAAATACTTCGCGATAGATTTCAGGCATCATCACGATTGTTGGCCCCACATCAAACGTGAACCCATCTTTTTTGATTTGATTCATCTTGCCGCCAGGGCCACTTTCTTTTTCGTACAATGTTACTTCATAGCCTAATTTTTGCAAGCGTACAGCTGCACTTAATCCCGCAACTCCTGCACCTGTTACAATGACTTTTTTCATGACATCCACCTACTCAATTCTTGTTCTATAAATTTTTATCATCTGATAAATTTTAGGATATCATTAAATTTGTTATGTCATAAAATAAAACGCTCAAATAACATATGTTACATTAAATTTTCTTCATTTTTCTTTGTTTTTAATTTATTTTTTATCATTTTTCACTCAGTATTATTTACGCGTGAAATATACGATCTAGATAGCCATTGTCAGCTAACCCCGAATAAACAGCCTTCAAAAGCCAATTCATTAAAAAAGCTATGACATCCGAAAATATTTTCATATTTTTAGATGTCACAGCTTTTTTGGTTGATTACTTTTATCACAACCTCAACTGTTTATTCAGTTTTATGTTGAAATTCATCTAATCGTGCACGAACTTCATCCGTAGATTTCGTGTCCATCAATTGCACACGTAAATCGTTGGCTCCTGGAAATCCTTTGACGTAGATTTTGAAGAAACGATGTAAGCCTGTGATCGAACGTGGGATCTCTTGTGCATAATGGTCTTGTAAATCTAGTTGTAAGCGCAGTAAGTCAATAAGTTCTTCTGCTGAATGCTCTCTTGGTTCTTTTTCAAAGGCAAATGGATTTTTAAAAATACCTCGGCCGATCATGATGCCATCTACACCATATTTTTCCGCTAATTCAAGCCCTGTTTGGCGGTCAGGGATGTCACCATTGATCGTCAACTTCGTTTGTGGGGCAATTTGATCACGCAAGGCAACGACTTCAGGAATCAGTTCCCAATGTGCCGCAACTTTACTCATTTCTTTGCGTGTTCGCAAATGAACAGAAAGATTCGCGATATCTTGCTTTAGTAAATGACTGATCCAATCAACCATTTCAGCTTGCTCTGTGTACCCAATACGTGTTTTTACACTTACAGGTAAACCTCCAGCTTTTGCAGCTTCGATCAATTCTGCAGCAACTTCAGGGCGTAGGATCAAGCCACTACCTTTTCCACGCTCTGCCACATTCGGTACCGGACAACCCATATTGAGGTCTATTCCTTTAAAACCCATTTCAGCTAGTTGAATACTCATCTCTCTGAAAAATTCCGGTTTATCCCCCCAGATATGTGCCACCATCGGCTGTTCATCTTCAGTAAATGTCAAACGTCCTTTAACACTCTCTTTGCCATCCGGATGACAAAAACTATCTGAATTAGTAAATTCGGTGAAATACACATCCGGCGCGCCGGCTTTTTGGACAACATGGCGAAAAACCACATCTGTCACATCTTCCATCGGTGCTAATACAAAAAAGGGCGTAGGTAGTTCAGCCCAAAAATTATTCTTCATCAAGTACACTCCATTTCGCTATATACAAAGTTCCATCAAAAAACATTGTTGCCATTATACAAGGAAAAAGAAAAAGAAGCAAAGTAGAGGTTGTGAAAAAAGCGTTTTGACCTGAACAGTAAGATAGAAAATTGTAAAATAGCTTCTCATATTTTTTCAATTTTCGCCTTACTATTGAAGGAGTTGGCTTAACTCGTTCGTTTAGCTTCTTAACCCTCTACCTTTATTGATCAAGTACCAACACGTTGAATACAGCACTACGATGAACAGTACAAGGATCGCAATCGAAATGACGATTGGCACATCTGTGGTGCCTAAGAAACCATAACGGAAACTTGAGATCATATAAACAATTGGATTTACTTTCGAGATGGCTTGCCAAATCGGTGGCAACATCGAAATTGAATAAAACACCCCGCCAAGATAAGTCAAAGGTTGTAACACAAACGTTGGTACAATGGACACATCATCATAAGATTGGGCGAAAATCCCATTGATCAAACCAGCAAGCGAGAATAAGATAGCGGTCATCAATAGTGTTAATACAACGATCGTCCATGAATAGACATGTAATGGTACAAAAAATAGAGAAATCATTGTGACTAATGCACCGACCAAGACACTCCGTCCCAACCCACCGATCACAAATCCCCAGATGATGACATGTGTTGGGACAGGGGCAACTAAAATCTCTTCGATATTCTTTTGGAATTTTTGTGAAAAGAACGAAGAAGAAACATTTGAATAAGAGCTTGTGATGGCGGACATCATGATCAATCCTGGAACAATAAATTCCATGTAGGAGAAACCACCCATATCACCGATTCGGCCTCCGATCATTTTCCCAAAGATGATAAAATACAAAGACGTAGTGATCACTGGTGGTACTAGCGTTTGTACCCAGATACGCATATAGCGATTGGTTTCTTTGATTGCTAAACTTTTTAATGCAGTAAAATAAAGATTAAACATTTTTCTTCGTTGCCTCCATATGATAAGTTTCTTCCGTAATTTTCAAGAAAAGTTCTTCTAAGCGATTGGATTTATTGCGCATAGACAGGACTTTGATCCCTTGCGCACTTAACTGTTCAAAGATCCCATTCACTCCTTGATCACGCTCCACTTCAACCGCAAGTGTGCGTTCATCTTCTAAGATACTTGTATAGCCAATGATCTCTGGCTTTTTATCATAAGGTGCTAAGTCAAAGATAAACGTTTCAAACTGTAATTTGGAAAGCAAGGCTTTCATAGAAGTATTCTCAATCAGTTCACCCGATTGGATGATTCCAATATTCCGACAAAGCATTTCTGCTTCTTCCAAATAATGTGTCGTCAAAATGATCGTTGTTCCTGCGTTATTCAATTCACGTAGAAATTCCCACATTTCTCGTCTTAATTCAATATCGACACCCGCTGTGGGTTCATCTAGAATCAATAATTTGGGTTCGTGCATCAATGCACGGGCAATCATCAATCGTCGTTTCATCCCACCTGAAAGCATCCGCGCACGAACATTGCGTTTCTCCCACAAATTAGATTGTTTAAGGTATTTTTCACTACGTTTCAATGCTTCATTACGGGATACACCATAGTAACCCGCCTGATTCACGACGATTTGTTGCACCGTTTCAAACGGATTGAAATTGAATTCTTGGGGCACTAAGCCGATTTGTTGTTTTGCTCGTACTAAATCTGTATCCAGATCATAGCCAAATACTTTCACTTTTCCCGATGTCTTATTCACTAATGAAGTGATAATCCCGATCGTTGTTGATTTCCCTGCGCCATTTGGTCCCAGTAGTGCATAAAAATCGCCTTCTTCAACCGTCAGATCGATGCCTCGGAGTGCTTCCACACCTGTCCCATATATTTTTCTTAACTCATTTATCTCAAGAGCATATGTCATTTTTTACTAACTCTCCTTATTTTGTCTGATTTACTATTTTAGCATGTAAAGAGGTTGTGAGAAAGCCGTTAAGCTCCGAATAGTAAGGCGGAAATTGAGAAAATAGTTTCTCATATTTTTTCAATTTTTGACTTACTATTGAAGGAGTTGGCTTTCGAACACCGTTTATCTAGGTTGTGAGAAAGCCGTTAAGCTCCATGCAATAAGATGAAAATGAAAAAACCACAAGTCCTTCCAGAAAATAATTCTGTCGTCTCTGTGGTTTTCACTATCAATGATGGTTTTTAACTAAATACTTTCAGTTTGGGCTTATTTCTTACTCCACTACCCGCCATTGACGATGTTGATCAAAAAAGGCAGCTTCTGCTTGAGCCTCTTTCACGATTGCTGTAGGATACTTCAACACATCTAACAAGGCGATGGCATTTCTTGTCTTTGCAGGCCCTTGTTTTAATTTAAAGTCAAAGCTGATTCCTTTTTCAGGAGTTACTTGCTCTTCAAAATGGACATTGGCACAATCTTTTTTCAAGATCTCAGTCAGTTCGATATCGTGTGTTGCGACAAAGGCTAAAGAAGGGTAGTCGCTCAACCAATTCACGATAGCTGCCGAAGACGCGATCCGTTCAATGGTGTTTGTCCCTTTCAAGATCTCATCGACAAAGCAATAGCAACGTTCTTTGGTTTCCACTTGCTGTAATAAGCGCTTGATCGATTTGATTTCTGAAACAAAGTAACTATCGCCTTCAAATAAATTATCTTCGATCGCCATCGAGGTCAAGACATGACCGGGTTGGATCGTGAAAGATTCGGCTAAAGTAGTTTGGATCGTTTGTGCTAAGATACAGTTGATGGCAATACTTTTGACGTACGTTGATTTTCCTGAAGCATTCGAGCCAGTGACCAATGTGTTCTGTTGCCAATCGATTGGATTGACGACTGCCTCTGCAATCAGAGGATGATACGTATCCTCTGCCATGATCCCGCCTTCTGCAAAGACTGGTTGACAAGAATAGGGCATGTAAGTGCGATAATTCAACACTGCCGCAGCTACTTCTAACTCTCCTAGTAATTGCCATAATTGAATCGCTTGTTCCGTTTTCTTTTCCAATCGACTAATGACAAAATGATACGAAATAAATGGCAACATGAACATCATATTCAAGTAGTCAAAAAACAACTCCGCTTCTGAGCCATTTTTCACTCGAAATGAAAAACCGAACTTAGGGATTTCTTTTAAAGGCTGAACATTTTTTTGTAACTCTGCTTGTAACGGTGTGGCAAACGTGGCAATTTTTTTCGCCGCAGAAATCGTAGAAACAAGATAGCCCATACTATTAAGTTCTGTTTCGAGCGTTTGCTTTTTTATCAAGTAATAAACCGTATTGAATAACACACTAATGATCGCGATATAAATGCCGATCACTTGTCCAAGTAAAAACAAGCCTAAACCAATGAGTGGTAACATGCCTAAAAAGGCAAATAGCCCAATATGACCAATTCTTTTGCTTTTGCCATCTGCTAAGTATTGTTTGGCAAAATTCCGGTCTTTTTTTCCAAGTCGTGCAAATTGATATTGGATTTCTTCTCTCAACTTAGGATTTTCTTGGTAGAAAGTAATCAACTTTTCTAGACGCTGATCTTGTCCAAAATCAAAATTACGCAGTCGCTGATAAAGCGCTTCTGAACCCACACTTGAATACGTATGATTGACTGTTTCGAATACTTCAAACATATCTAGGTCATACCAAGTCAAGTCATCGACTTCACTGTCCCACGTGCGAAACTTTTTTTCTGTCTGCCAAGCTTCTTTTAAGCTCTCCTCCTTATCAAATCGTACTTGATAGGGAAGCTTCCCCCATTTGTAACGGACATCTGCTCTTAATTTTTTTCGCGAATTGATTTCTAAGACAATTAAGATTCCAATGATGCCGACGATCAGGAGCATGATAAATTCTGTTTGACTCATAAATTTTCTCCAATCTATTGAATACTTTAAGTATAGCACTGATTGGAAACATAAATGGAGTTATAAAAAAAACTATCCTTTTTTTTCGCCGTATTCATGTTGATTCTAGACACCAACTGATTCCATCGAAAAGTACCTTTTGATTTCCTTCATGTTGCAATCCTTCTGAAAAATGTGCAGGAGTCATACAAAAAACTTTACCTTTGCCATACAGATGTCGCCAAGCGGCGATCGATTCACCATAGTGAGAATAGCTGTGCATCAGAACTTCCGTTTCTCCTATAGCTACTTCAGTGAAATAGTGTTCGTCCCATATTTTGTAAGACTTACCGTTTGGTTCTCGATAGGTTACTTCTGTAGGTTTGGGATGATGAAGGAAGCGCCCCCGCAACATCTCACTAAAAGCAGAGTGGATCGGGTAGCTAGAAAGTCCTGAATGATGCGCAATCAGACTTCCACCACCCGCCACATAGTCTGTAACCAACTGATCGTATGTTTCATCCAACCAAAAAGCGTCATTTGTTTCGGGCGCTAACCGATTTTCCTTTGAAAGGAGGAATAAATCAGGTTGCTCATGTAATGCTTTGGTTAGTTGCTCGATCGTCAGATCAGTTATCTTTAGTTCTTGTGGGAAGTGCTTAGAGATCCCCTGAAAATAGTTGACTAACGGATCATGCGGATGGTAAGAATCGCCTAACAACGTGATCATTTTTTTCACTAGGAACACACTCCTTTCACTTAGGTACTCGTTTATTATTTTTCATACATGTGACAAATTTCCTTTGTACATTCGTATACTTTACGATAACGCGCATACACCTTTTGGTAAACTTCCACTTGTTGCGGGTTCGGTTGCACAGGGGATTGGTAGGAAACAAAAACACTTGCACATTCGTTCAAATCAGTAAACCAGCCACAGCCTACTGCTGCTAACATAGCGGCGCCAAGCCCAGGTCCTTGTTCGGTGGTTAAAGTAACGATTGGTCGATTGAAAATGTCCGCTTGCATTTGGAGCCACGTCTGATTTTTTGCGCCGCCACCGACTGATACGATTGTTTCGATTTTTTGTTGTGTCATCTCTTCCATGATCTCTTGGGAGTCCTTTAGAGAGAAGGTGATCCCTTCTAGCACGCTACGGGTAAAATGTTTCAACTCGTGTTGCGTATCTATCCCAATAAAGCTTCCTCTGATTTGGCTATCACTGTAAGGCGTCCGTTCCCCTACGATATAAGGAGTGAACAATAAGCCATTACTGCCTGCATCAACGCTTCCGATTTCTGATAGCAACTCGCTGAATGAACGATCAGGAGCAAAGCGCTGTTTGAACCAACTCAAGCTGTCGCCAGCTGCTAAGGTCACACCCATGGAATACGCGGCGCCTGAGGCATGTTGGAAGAGATGAAGCTTTCCTTGATAGTCTCTGTCCACATTCTTTTCGTATCGTAGGAATACTCCGCTTGTACCGATGGAACATAGTCCCAGACCTTCTTCTAAAATACCAGCGCCAACAGCGCCACAGGCATTGTCGGCACCGCCTGCGATTACTTTGACTGGCTTGGTAAAGCCGTATCTTTCTTTTAATTCCTCTCTCAATGTCCCCACCACTTCAGTAGAAGCCACTAAAGAAGGTAAGATGGCTGGGTCGATCCCAAATACTTCTAAGATTTCTTCGTCCCACTGCTTCGTTTCTTGATTCAACAGTAGCGTTCCAGCCGCATCTGAATCGTCCATATGATACGAACCGGTCAACCAGAAACGCAAATAATCTTTCGGTAATTGTATGTGTTTAACCTTTTCCCAACTCGCTGGTTCGTGTTCTTGAACCCATAAGATTTTCGGTAGTGTAAATCCTTCTAAGGCTTTGTTTTTCGTGTGCTGTAACAACTTATCCCCCATTATTTCAGTGATTCGTTGACATTGTGCTGTCGTACGAACATCATTCCATAAAATAGCTGGTCTTACAACTTGATCTGCTTCATCCAAAAGAACTAAGCTGTGCATCTGTCCAGAAAAACTGATGCCTGCCAATTCCTCTTTAAGATCAGTCACTTCCTCTAATAATTCTTTCAATATTTGATCTGCTGCTTTGAGCCAATCCGCTGGTTGTTGCTCGCTATACCCCATCTGCGGATTGCTCATAGGGTAAGAAGCAACTGCTTCTGCCACTAACTTTCCTTTTCGATCAAACACTAGGCCCTTCAAGGCACTTGTTCCTAGATCTAAACCTAATACATACATGAATCGTTCCCCTTTCCGACAAAAACAAGCGAAAGAAACAGTCCGTTCCATCAAGACACCGCCTGTTCCTTTCCACTGATTACATACGCTTTTTATTCTGTTTCTTCTGTACTTTCTACCGAAGAATCTTCTACTGAGTCTGTTTTCACTTTACTTTTTTCTTTTCCATACTCTTCTAACTCTTCCGCTAACACATAGTTGACATCGATCGGAATCGTTGCGTCAATTGTTTCACCGTCGATTGCTTTCACTAAATTCTCGATCACTTGATAACCGATTTGGTACGCATCTTGGTCAACAATCGCTGTGATTCGTTCGTCCGCTACTCCGCTTAACCAAGTGTCCGTATAATCAAATCCATAATGAAGCACTTGTCCTGCTTTTCCTTGAGATTCTAACGCACTCATCACACCAACATTCGGCCCTTCTGAACCTAATGAAAAGACAGTGACTAAGTCTCTATTCGCCGCAATGTAGCCTTCTAATTGTTTTTTAGATTCTGATGGTTGATCATTGTCTTGAATCGTCGCTAAAAACTTAAAGTTCTCAGCATCTTTTCCATAGATCTCTGCAAAACCTTCTTTCAGTCCTTTTTCACGATCGATCATAGTTGGTTGTGCGACGTCCACACAAACGATTGCGATCGAACCGCCGGTAATGCCTTTTGCCTTCATTTCTTCAGCAGCACGTAACCCTAATTCTTTTCCAGCTGAGACATTGTCTGTACCGACGTAAGCTGTCCGATCTTCAGGATTTTCTAAATCGGCATCAAAGGTGATGACTGGAATATTTTTATCCATGGCTGCTTTGATTGGATCAACAAACGCTTTTTTCTCAATCGGTGCAATGGCGATTCCTGCTACGTTTTTGGCAACTGCTTCTCTGATAAAGCCGATATGTTTCTCTTTCTTACTTGGTTCAGCAGAAGGAGATGTTTTCGTGACCAATGTATAGCCCAATTCTTGTGCCGCATCTTCTGCTCCTTTTTTCATGGGGTTCCAATAAGCTCCGGTGTCTACGATTGGAATGAAATACAAGGTCTTTTCACTATCTGCATCCGCAGAATCACTCGTACTACATCCTGTACCAACTAATAATAACGCAACGAACATACTGATGACCCAAAATGATTTTTTTAACATGGTCTTTTCACTCCTTAGGTTGTAATTATGACTGACGACTTGCTCGACGTTTCAAATAATCAATGATGATTGCTAAAATAATGACTAGACCGGTCACTGTATCTTGTAAAAATGAATTTACCCCCATCAATGTCAAGCCATTTTTAAATACTTGTAAGGTTAAGATACCTGCTACCGCTCCACCAATCGTGCCGATGCCACCGCTAAATGATGTACCACCCATGATAGCAGCCGCCATTGCGAACAAGTCTAAGCCATTCGCATCTTTGGAAGCGCCACCATTTAAATTTGAAACAATTAACAAACCAGCAATGGCTGCTAACATTCCTTCAATCATAAACATCTTGATGATATGTTTATCCGTATCGATACCGGATAATCTGGCTGCTTCTTGATTTGACCCTACCACATAGGTATATCTTCCTAGACGCGTATTTTTCATTATAAAAGCAAATACAATAATGATAATTAAAAAAATCAAGGCATTGCTTTTGAACATATCCGTACCGATCGGCGTTTTCGCTAACCGATTGAACCACTCGTTTTCGGAACCGATAAATTGTTCGTCCGTGAAAAAGCCGAGCATCCCTTTGATGACATAACTTGTTCCTAACGTTAAAATAAACGAAGGCAAATCAAATTTCTTGATCAACAAAGCGTTCACCGCGCCTAACATTGCCCCTGTCAATAATGCTAGAAGCACAACGACTGGCGCAGGCATTCCTTGATTTGCCGCATATAAACCGAGCATTCCTGATGCCATTCCGACATAACCAATTGATAGATCCACATAGCCGCAAATCAAAATCATCGCATAAGCAACAGTTAAAATGCCTACCGGTGGAATTTGTTGGAAGAAATTTTCAATATTGAATGTGCTTAAAAAATTCGCATTTGCAATTGAAAAATATAGGACTAAAGCAATTAACACTAAATAAACAGAGTAGTTCATAAAAAGTGACTTGATCGTTAACTTGTTTCGTTTTTCCATCGTTCTCTCCTTTGTTTACATATCCTCTAACTGAAGAATCGTTAATGCTCATTAAGCGTAGCATAGGTCATAATCAATTCTTGCGCCTCATCTTTTCTGCCCTGATACTCAGCGACGACGACTTCTCCTGTAATCTCACCTTCACGAAAAACATGGATTCGATCGCAGATCCCTAATAATTCAGGGATTTCTGAAGAGACGATCAAAATCGTTTTCCCTTGGCGTGCCAACTCATTGATGATCGTATAGATTTCTGATTTTGCCCCCACATCAATACCTTTTGTCGGTTCATCAAAAATATATACTTGATTTGTGGTATTCAACCATTTTGCTAAAACGACTTTTTGCTGATTCCCACCAGAGAGACTGGCAACTGGACGCGCAATATCGCTGATCTTGATCTTCACGTCTTGTACAAACTGATGAGCCGTTTGATTAAGTGATTCATGTTTTAATACAAATCCACCTAGATTCGTTATCGTGATATTGTCTTGGATCGAGAGACCAAGAAACAAGCCTTGATGTTTACGGTCTTCCGTTAGTAGTCCAATTCCTTGACGAATCGCATCCACCGGTGACTTGATCACTACCGGCTGGTTCGCCAATTTGATTTCACCAGATTTTGCTCGATCTGCACCGAAAATCAATCGCATCGTTTCGGTTCGACCACTTCCTACTAACCCCGCAAAGCCCAATACTTCCCCTCGTCTTGCCTGGAAGCTAACATTTTTCACCCGCCCAAAAGAATCAGAAAGATTCAAAACTTGTAAGTAAGTTTCTCCTAATTGGGTAGGTTGTTTCGGATACAGATCGTTGATTTCTCGCCCAACTAAGCGAGCGATGATCGCTTCTTCAGACAAGTTTTTCACTTCATCGGTCAAGATATATTCTCCGTCGCGCATGATCGTGATTCGTTCACCTAATTCAAAGATCTCTTTCATCCGATGAGAGATGTAAATACTTGATACACCTTTTTCCTTCAATCTGCGAATGATAATAAACAAAACTTCGACATCTTTTTCAGACAAAGAAGTCGTCGGCTCATCAAAAATGATCACTTTAGCATTCAAACTAAGCGCTCTGGCAATTTCAACTAATTGTTTATTGGCAGTAGACAGCGAAGCAACCAGTGTAGTAGGAGAAATCGCAGATCCCACTAGATTCAGCCATTGTTGCGTGTCTTCATATAATTTTTTGAAGTCAACAATTCCTAGCGCCTTATTCTTATAGGGCAAACGACCAATAAAAATATTTTCTGCCACAGACAAATCTTCTGCTAGATTCAATTCTTGATGAACAAAGGCAATCCCTAATTCTTGTGCGAAGTCAGGAGTCATTTTAGGGATTTCTTTCCCTTCAAATATGATTTCTCCTTTGTCCTTATCAATCAATCCCGCAAGAATGTTCATTAAAGTAGACTTACCGGCTCCGTTTTCTCCCATAAAAGCATGGATCTCGCCTTTATTTATCTCAAGTCTTGCTTTTTTCAAGACGTGGACAGGGCCAAAACTTTTTTCAATATTAGACATTGAAAATAAACGTTCTTTTTCCATGAAAGATCTCCCCTCTTACTCCTGAAGCGACCACACTGTCCTATTCACTTTGCTTTTCCCGATAATCAAAATAATCAAAAACAGCTGGCAAATCATATCCTGAGTAATCGATGTTGACCATTCCCACAAACGCACCCGTAAAAAATCCACCATGGGTTTGGTTGACATATTCATCGGATAGTACTTTTGCGTCTAACTGGATCGCTAATTCGATCCATGTTTTTCCGTCAAACGAATAAGCATATGTGTAAGTTTCTCTTCTGACGATCGTTTTGAAATAAACAACTGTTACATCCTCTTGAATTGGAATGACCTGTTCCTGCAAATAACTTTTGAATACGCCTTGATTATTCTCAGTGAGTTCAATGACACGACCTTTTTCTTCATGCCAAGTCACTTGGATCATTGACCAATGTTGCGAATTGTAATAATTCGTCAGCCCTGCCATTTGCTGGAAGGTCGTTGGCGAATAGCTCAATGCAGTTTCTGCTTCAAACTCAAATGCTTGCCAACGTCTAGCAACTAGGGAGTTTCCATGTGTATTGGCTAAACTTCCGGCACCTCGTAATGTCAGCTTTCCATCTTTCAAGATGCCGATGTCCTTCGTAAAAGGAACACGTACTGTTTGAAATTGTGGTGGCAGTTCGCTTTGTTCGAAGTTAGTCCTTTCTGGCAGTTTTTCATAAGGGTGAGGTGTCACTCCTTTAGGTGCTTCCACCTCCATGCTCCCTTGTTTTCCACCAACAATTTCTGGCCACAATTCTTTAGACCATGTCACTTTTTGGATCGCTGTTTCTCTGCCTAATGTACACCAGCCACGAGGATCATGGATGGATTCATTTTTGTGATGCCACGGTCGACCAGTCAAATGGGCAAAATACCATTCGCCTTCTGGTGTATCGACTAATGCACCATGCCCGCATTTTTGCAGTGGATTTTCTGGAGAGTCATAGGCAGTTAAAAAGGTCTCTGCTTGGCTTTCAAAAGCTCCTTCTAAAGTTTTTGACCGTGCCACTACTTCTTGGTGCGTATAGACGGTGCCCCCTTCTGCACAAAACAAATAATAATAACCAAATAACTTATACAGATGTGGGCCTTCCACTAATTTCACGTCAGTCCCTTTCCAAATGATCTTACCTGTTTCCGGCAGTAGACGTTGCTCTTCTACTGAATATTCGGTGCATTTGATCCCGTTAAATGGATGATGGTATTCGCGATGATCCCATTCCATTTGAACTAGGTATTTGCGGCCATCGTCATCATGGAAAAGAGAAGCATCAAAGCCGACACCGTTCAACCGGATTGGTTGACTCCATGGACCAGTGATCTCTTCTGCGGTAGTCAAATAATTTGTACAATCTTTGAACGCTCCATTGACCACTTTGACATCGGTATAAACTAACCAAAATTTCCCATCCGCATAAGAGAGATCGGGCGCCCAAATCCCTCCTGAATCTTCATTGCCCTTCATATCTAACATCTCGACAGAGGCCAATGGACGTGCCACTAAACGCCAATTCATCAAGTCCTGCGACTCATAGATCTGAACGCCTGGAAACCATTCAAACGTTGAGTTGGCAATGTAATATGTTTCTCCCACACGCACAATAGACGGATCAGCATGAAAACCTGTTAATACTGGATTTTTAATTTTCATCGTACACCTCACTCTATTTTTTTAGGAGAATCCCTTTCAACCATCCAAAGGAGTCAGTGACATCTATCCTTAGCTAACTGAATGAGACTCTCCATAAGTTGGATTAAACTAAATAATCATTCAAACAAGATTTGACATATTCGATATGGCTTGATTCCAGCTCGATATCTTTCAACTTCAATGCATAGTCAGTCAAACTTTCCAAATCTTCCTTGTCGTTGATAATGGATTCCCCAATGCCTTCTTGGAACGTAGCATAGCGTTTCTCTTTTAAGGTATCGAAGAAGCGATCCTCTTTTAATTTCGCTGCTGCCTTCAGCCCTCTAGCAAAGGTATCCATCCCTGCGATATGTGCTAAGAATAGATCTTCCATGGCAAAACTGGAACGACGGACTTTCGAATCAAAATTGATTCCTCCTGGTGCGATACCGCCATTTTCTAAGACACCATACATGGCCAATGTGACATCATAGACGTTCGTTGGGAACTCATCAGTATCCCAACCAAGCAACACATCTCCTTGATTCGCATCTAGGGAACCTAACGCGTTGTTGATTCGTGCTACTTCGATCTCATGTTCAAACGTATGCCCAGCTAACGTAGCATGATTGGCCTCTAGATTCAGTTTGAATTTCTCTTGTAAACCATATTTTTGAATAAATTGTAAAGCCGTTGCGGCATCAAAATCATATTGATGTTTACTCGGTTCCATAGGTTTTGGTTCAATCAAGAATTGTGGCGTATGACCGATTTTTTCACTATACGCGATCGCCATTTTGAACAAACGTGCAATATTATCTTGTTCAAACGCCATATCCGTATTCAACAACGTTTCATACCCTTCACGACCACCCCAGAAGACATAATTTTGACCGTTGAGTTTTTTTGATATGTCTAAGCCTTTTTTGACTTGAGCAGCAGCATAGGCAAAGACATCCGCATGATTCGTTGAAGCTGCCCCATTCACGTAGCGTGGGTGGCTGAACATATTTGCAGTATTCCAAAGTAGTTTGATTCCCGTACGCTCCATCTGTTCCTTGATCAAATCTGTGATTTCATCTAAGTTTGCATAGAATTCTTCTAAACTATTCCCTTCAGGCGCGATATCGACATCATGGAAACAAAAATATTCGACACCTAATTTTTCTAAAATCTCAAAAAAGGCCGCTACTCGATTTTTTGCGGTTTCCATTTCAGTCGCACCTATCCACGTTCTTTGATTGACTGGTGAGCCGAATGGATCACTGCCATCTTGTGTCATGGTATGCCAGTAAGCAACAGCAAATCGTAAATGCTCCTTCATCGTTTGACCGGCAACTACCTCTTCTGGATTGAAATGGCGAAAAGCAAAGGGATTGGTTGTCGTTGTTCCTTCATATTGGATTTTTTCTATTTGTGGAAAATAGCTCATATCATATTCCTCCTAATTTATTCATTCTTTATTAGTTAGTTCATCTAACAAACTAACTTAACAAGCATATAGTATACGCTTTCATAATTATAGTCAAGTTATTTTTTTATTATTATCAAAGCATTTATATTCGAATGAAGTTAATTTATTTACTTTACAAAACGAAATAGCTATAGATAAATAACTAGAAAAATAATGAGATTACCAGTATACTTTAGAACGTATCCTCATTACATAATGAATAGGAAGTGATTTACTTTGAAAAATCCAACGTATACTCGACGGAGCCCAAATGAGTCTCTCTGTTTAGAATTGATTATGAATCAACCAGCTCTTTCTCGTGCCGAGCTTTCAGCCATAACTGGACTAACCAAAGCAACTGTGTCCTCCATTGTGAAAAAATTGATCGATGATCAACTAGTCATCGAGACCGGCATTGGAGAATCTAGTAATGTCGGTGGACGTAAACCGATCATTCTTCAATATAACGGAAAAGCTGGGCTCTCTATTTCCATTGACATCGGCTATAATTACATCCATGGTCTCCTTACTTATCTAGATGGGGAAGAGATCCAACATATCCAAAAAAAGCCAATCACATTAGATGAGGAAGCCATCCATCTATATCTTTCAGAAATCTTCACGTTATTTGAACAACATCTTCCGACGACAGAATATGGGATTATTGGAGTAGCAATTGCCGTGCATGGCCCTGTCTACCATGGTGAGCCAATTTTTGGCCCTCATTACAATTTCGATCACATTCCTTTTCGTAAAATAGCTGAAAAACTGAGAAACTATCCTGTCTATTTAGAAAATGAAGCAAATCTTGCAGCTTTAGGTGAGTATAGCTTTACCTCAGATTCGGAAAATCTTGTCAGTATCAATATGCACAGCGGCATTGGTGCAGGAATCGTCAAAAATGGGAATTTAGAGGTTGGTGCACATGGTTTTGCTGGTGAAATCGGTCATCAGATCATCGTGATGGACGGTAAGGAATGTCGCTGTGGCAACCGAGGTTGTTTGGAAATGTACGCTGCCAACAAAGTCTGCTACGATCGATTTGCTCAGAAAAAAAAGTTGGACTATGTCAATGCCATCATCCTTCGAGAATATGTTCAAAACCAAGATCGTGATGCATTACAAGTCGTGGAGGAAAATATCAACTACTTGACGATCGGTATCAACAACTTGATCGCCCATTATGACCCATCGATCATTATTTTGAATAGCTCACTTTATCGCGAAATACCTGATATGATCGAACAATTAAAAGGGAATCTGCACAATCATTTTTCGAATCAATTAGTCGTCCGCAACAGTTCCTTGAACGAAAAAGCGACACTTCTAGGAGGATTGGTCTTAAATCTCCAACACTTTTTAGAAATCAAACACCTGAAATTAAAATAATCATGAATCAATAAAAAAATCTGCCAAACCGGAAATCATTGAATTCCAGTTTGGCAGATTTTATCTAAATAAAGTACTCGTATCTTTAACTTGAAATTTTAAATAGTAAAAGAACAAAAATACCTTCTACAATTGATCAAACACTTCAACAACATGTTCCACTGTAAACTGATAATTTTGGATGATCGTTTCCCCAGGTGCGCTCGCGCCGAAACGATCAATCGCAATGATTGCCCCTGCTGTCCCTGTATAGCGCTCCCAGCCAAATGAAGCAGCCATTTCGATAGAAACACGTTTCGTCACTGCTTTTGGCAAGACACTTTCTTGATATTCCGCGGATTGTTGTTCAAACAAATCAAAACTTGGCATAGAAACCACTGAGACATCTTTTCCTTGTTCCGCCAATACTTTTTGCGCTTTAACAGCTAGATCCACTTCTGAACCTGTCGCGATCAAGATTCCTTCTGGTTGTTCCCCTTTAGCCGGAGACAAGACATAGGCACCTTTTTTAACCATATCATCTGCCACTTCTTTCGTTGTTGGAAGAACTGGTAGATTTTGACGACTCAAGACTAAGATCGTTGGTGTATCTGTGGATTCCATCGCTACTTTCCATGCCGCACGAGTTTCGTTCCCGTCCGCCGGACGTAAGACATGGACACCTGGCATACTTCTAACCGAAGCCAATTGTTCCACTGGCTCATGCGTCGGGCCATCTTCAC
>Ga0256408_1000409_pt1 | contig 34591 bp, 39 predicted proteins | sample PhyAR1_FD_185998 | JGI IMG/M metagenome (GOLD analysis project Ga0256408, IMG submission 185998) | Leaf surface microbial communities from alfalfa plants in UC Gill Tract Community Farm, Albany, California, United States - DLSL A.R1 | ecosystem: Host-associated > Plants > Phyllosphere >...
CAGCCCGTTCTTCTGAAACCAAACCCAGCCAATTTTCTTCATTTACGAGTTTCTTGAACTGATTTTCCACCCTATTAAAAGCAAAAATACCTTCTCGATTAATAATATTAGTTGCAACGTCCCACTGTGCTACTCGCAAAAAAGCCGTTACCGCGAAGTCTGATTTCGCAGCAATTTTACTGATGATGCAGTCGTCAGATTTGATTAATGCTGCAAAAGGAACAATTCTTTGATGCCCGATAGAAATTACAGGTAGTGTATAGATAGAATAAAAAGCAATTTGATGGCAATTCAAAGCAGTGTCATCAATTGCAGCCAACCAAAAGCCCTCCTGTTTTTTTAATTGTTCACAGATATCAATATCTGAAATATCAGGATTTAACAAATATCCACCATAACATAAATAGTACGGTTGATTTGATTCATCCAAATCTAATAACTCTTTAACTGGATTATCTTTCCAATCTTTAAGCAACCCAAACTCTGTAGCATCCAGTAAAAATTTACGATATTGACCATCAAATAGTGCATATTGCATATATTAATCCTCAAGGTAGCTTTCATAATCAGGTTGCGCACCATTTTCTTTATAAAGGATTTCTCTTTCTTCAATATCTTCTTCTGCTTCCATCACGCTAAGATCGAGGGTTCCTTTCAGAAAGGCACGGGCATTTTTAATTACACCCACAGATAATTCGTGTTTAGTTCCGCGAATCATACCAATTGCTATATTTATGATTTCTTTAATTTCAGCCGGAGTTGTTCTGTCAAGAACAGCGCCCAACTCCTTAGCATTGAGGTCTATATCATCAGGTAAATACATTTTCGCACAGGCGGCAGCAGCTTTTGTTCTGAATGCGCCTACAGATATTATTCGGTCAATGCGTCCAGGGCGTTTTCTTATCCTCGGGTCTATTCGTTTAGGATAGTTAGTTGAGAAAATGACATACGTTCCGGCCACATTGCGGGGAGTGTCGGCACCATCAAGGAAACTCAATGTTCCAGCATCTGCCCGGTAAAGTTCATCTACTTCTTCTGCAATTATAATCACCGGGATTTTCTTTTGTGCTGCTGCGTAACAAACCTCTTTAAAATAGTCATCAGCATAAACAAAAACATACTTATCCTGATATTTTGCTCCCAACGCTTTTGCAATAGTTGTTTTTCCTGTTCCGGGAGGGCCAGTAAAAAGAATTTTACGCATCCCCGATTGACCATATCGTGTATAATAATCAATATCGGAAAAAAATTGATTAAAGTCATTCTCTAACTCTTCAAACTTAGGATGAACTGAAAAACGAAGTGCGTTTTCAATTTCTTCTTTTCTTGCCTTCCCATGATAAAAAACACCATCATAATGACCGAGTTTCCATATACCTTTACGAGGTAAAGACCGATTTAATTTAGCTCGCCCGGCCTCACAGAGGTTATGAAGCATAGACATGCTTTTAGACGTGCCTACTGCATATTCCATTCTGACTTTTGAGTTAAGAATAAAGCGAATAATGTGAACAACCTCATTTTGCCCAAGATGCACCCTGTAAGCACCAGAACCATCTTTGAACATGAGTTTTTTTATTCTCCCGGTTTTTGCCATAACGGGACTGCTGCCTGTATGTACTACAGTCGAAGTAATAGGCTCAATATCAAGATTAGAATAAATTTTCTTATTCTTTCTGTTAATAAAAATTTCAGCAACTTTAGGGTAGTAGTCATAATCTTTTACTACTGTCCCAAAGTTTTCATCACCGTAATAATCTTTATGAAGACGTAAAGCTTGTTCTACAAGAGTTAATTTACCCATAAGAGTACCTCAATGTTTAATTAGTTACGAAAGCATCTGAAATTAATATAAAGCACCGCAGAAGATGAATGTCAGTTATGTTTATGCCGCCATTCCCACGGCGGTATTGGGGTGCTGTCGGCCCATAGGCCGCGCCTCTGTTCTTGGGCTTCTCTTTGCAACGCTGGTAATGATAGATCGGTGTTGTATTGCTCATACACCCACGCCGCACCAGAAATGACCTGAGCACGGTTAACATTGATGTATTTCGTTTCTACAAGCCCCAACACCCGCCCGTAACGGTCTGCCTGCGAATACGTCACTGTGACAATCTGCCCTGCAATCAGATTTTTAAGCTGATTGGTTGACCAGCGTCCGAAAGCCTGTCTCTTTTCCGGTGCATCGATGTTTGCCAACCGAATACGCACAGGTTTTTTATCCTGCAAAACGTCAATGGTGTCTCCATCGAGGACACGGATAACCTTTCCCTTAATCTCTGCCGCCCACAAAGAGCTAGAAAACAGAATGACGCACAAACCCACTGTATATTTATTTTTCATTGAGCCTCATATAGTTTGGGTAAATGCCATAAAAATTATTAGGGCATTTAATTTACAATTTTTGAAACTACAGATTAAAACCGATAATCGATACCAGCAGTCAAAAGGTAAGGATTTTCAGTATAGGTACTACGAGAATACCCACCTTTTAAGTACGCAGAGAAATTTTGTTTTGTCGTTCTAACCCCTATATCGAGGCTAATAGACGTGTCTTTATTTGCTACAGATATTTTCTCATCGTTAAATTTAATATGATTATGACCAATCATATCCGTTGATAAGCGAACATCAGCAAAAGGAGAAATCAGCCATTGTTCAAGATTGTAATTAACATCACCTAACACACCAACATGTGCAATTGCGTTTTGTTGATTATCAGGATTGGTTTTTAATCCATTGCTTGAATTGAAAGAATTAAATGAACCCATGTTATAGGTCAATCCACTATACGGTGTAATTGTCAGGTTTTGATAAGGTAAATCATAACCAAGATTGACGGACATAGTATAAAACTGACTATTAAATTTACCTTTTGAGCTAGAGGTTTCTGTATCAAACTTAATGTTATTTTTTAAATACCCAAATTGCCCTATAGTTGATAACCACAGTTGATTATGGCGAAATGTATCATAAAGACCGATAAAAGAGTGGTCGATAGTATTATGGCCTTTTATGTTTTTAAAACGTTGGTTAGATTGACCGTACCCAACGTAGCCACCGAATACATTGATGTTACCCGAATCAAAATAAGTGGCTTGATCTAAACCTAAAGTTATCGTGTTATTGAGCATCCAATACTGGCTGTCACTACGGAGATGATTTAAGCGAGAGTTATCAAAATCCATCCAAAAATGCGTGTTTGAACTGATATTGTTCTCCCGCTGACCAGACTGCTCCTGTAACAACCGTGATTGAACACGATTGACGCTGTTGACTGAAACTCTATTATTGCCATCGACGCCAGACACTATCGCTTCTGAGCCTGTTGATAACCATGAGGTCGGTGTTAAGTACCAATCATTACCAGTTTGCGTCAAAGCATATTTATACACACCTAAATCAACTAAACCTTTGTTATTGGTTAAATGGAATTGAGCATCGCCTTGTCCAATATGAGCAATATTTAGATCATATTCAGAGTCTGGCGTCACTCCGCTATCTTTCATTAAGATGCCAAATCGCCCTGCCCCTTGCTCTGCGGTGATATAATCACTGTCATGCGCAGAGATTGCACTGTTCATATAAAACTGCCCTGCACCTGATAACGATTTTACATTAAGGTCTAAAAACTGATTATTACCATCGAAAATAACATTACCTTGCGAAAGGACTAAGTTATCAAAGGCGGTATCGTGTGTTAACCGTAATTTCCCTGCCACATCAAATGAAACAGCATCAAGTTTAACGTTAGAATTTTCATTAAAGAAAAATTCTCCGTTTTTCTGAATAATGAAATCACCTGTTAACGCCTGTGTGCCTGTTCCGTTTTTATTATTGCGAATTTCAATGAAACCGTCATTGACCGCACCTTGCAATACACCATCCCGAAATTGAAGGCTTCCTCCTTGCTCAACCGTCGGATTTATCATCGTTCCACCACCATAAATACGTGCATCACTGCCGTTTTTTAAAGTGAAATGAGTCATGACAGGTGCGCTACCTGTACCATTATCAAAATTATAAAATTTACCTGACACTTTGAAGTTATCGAGTTCGGCGTTGCCAGACACCATAGACAGCGCATCTTTTCCCAACGTGACATTAGAAACGACAGCCTTTCTATCGGCATCATTGCTATTTGCATACACATCAAGGCGGGAAACACCTGTAAGCTCAACATCAGAGAGCTTTGCACCGCCATCCCCCACATAAACCATTGGGTATAGAGTCAGTTTATCGTAGTCGATGGAGCCATCGTCACGGCGCGGCATCGATGCAGGATCAATGCCGTTAACCTTCACGCCTTTAGCTTCACCACTGTTTACGGATAACGTGGCATGTTCTGACATAACAACATCTTCACTAAGCCCTTTATCATTAATGAGTTGACGGGAGTTGTGACCAATTTGAGTGTGATAGGCTTTTCCACCATCAATCTTTTGGTCAAAAGTGACGTTCTGACCTTCGCTATCGACTCCTCCTGTCAATGTTGTATTTTTAACTACGCCAGCAACGACTTGTTGATTTTGAATCGTCCCGTTAACTTCGAATGGAGATAATCTTTCACCGTCTACGGTATCGTTCACACCTACATTTCCCGTCCAAGCGAATGTAGATAATGATGTACTGATTAAAACAGGCAAAAGTGCTAATTTAATGCGCGTAGCATTGTTCATTGATGATCCCTTTATTGATGATGCTATGTGATTCCCTACGGCATTCAATAAACGTAGGGCGGTAGTATCCCCCGTGACCGTTGGCGCGGTTGCGGGGTTCTCACTGAATTGTATTATTTAACTATTTTCCTTCTTATAACCCCCTTATATTCTCAATGGCTCACCAAAAAATTAAATACATTAGAGATAAAACTAATACTACATCTGTAAATAAAAAGAAAAATAACAAACGAAAAAAGCTAAATTTAACTTTTGACAATTGTAGAAAAGTCTTCTGATACATTTTTATTTAGCATTCCCATCGGTTGTTTAACGCCGTCAGTAACAGATTTGAATATAAACCAGTGGAGTTCCGCTATTCCTGAAATGAGCGACCATAACGTTGAATAATCATATCAAGATTGTCTTTATTAATTACTGCACCGTCACAGGTATTTAAGATACTTCGTCTAAGCCGCGCTGTCGCTTCAGGGTTATAGTAGGGAGTAAAAACCCTAACATTAAAAAATCGCTGATTAACTGGCTGACAGGCTGGCTGTGTATCACCTTGTAGCTTACCACCCATACAGGTTAACAACTCGCAGGGGTCACCTGTTTGGTTCAAACCATCCGTATGATTATGTTTTTTTGCTAATGCAGGAGAACTCAGTACGGCAACGATTATCGGAACCATAAATATTTTTCTGACATTCATATTTTATCCTTTCTTCAGAAGGTAAATATTGATTGATTCAATATCGAAATATTCAGGCTTTTTTCGGTACTGGATTAACCCATATGCACCATTAGATCGCAGCCAGTTCTTTGCTGTGAAAAAATCATCACCACGACTACTTTCGACAATAATTGAATCAGAATGCGCAACAGCGAAAAAGACATCATCACTATATAGCCTATTTTCAGGAGAAAAATTTCTAATGAGTTTCACCCACGACGAATTAATCCTATCTGACTTAATTACTGTAAAATCCGTTTGCCAGTCCATTAACTGCGAATTTACCGTTTCCGGGTTTTTCTTCCAGTCAACCTGTGGGGGTTCTGGAGGCGACGAACAGGCAGAAAGAAAAACAAAACCTGCCAGCACTATTCTTTTCATAATAAAACCTCAGATTCAAGCTCACCTACGGAAAGCATTTTTTCTTTTGAAGGGTATTTAAGCCCCTTAACACCAAAGATATTTTTCGTCTTGTTAAGACTGGACGTTAAAGCAGCCAGCTTCGGACTTACCAGCATAAGCCTGTCCATAAAATACGGATCAAGGTAGTAAAGGGCTTTTTGCGCTTTAACAGGGTTTTCACCCTTGAGGATGATAAACTCCTCTGAAAACTCCAACGTTCCCAGCTCCTGTGGAAGTACCAGAGCGCGTTGAGCGTCACTTTCGGAGTTGCTTTTTGATGTCGAACGACCGCTCGTTTTACTGGAACCAGTAGACTTCGCGGTTATGTAACCAAGCTTCTCTGAAATCTTTTTAGCATCATCCTCTTCACTGACGGCATAGATAATCCGGCAGGGGTGCGCACTCATCAACGTTTTAGCCCCCTCTACACCGTAGATTTCATTAAGCTGGCTGATATTCTGGTAAATAGTCAGTAGCTTGAGTTTAAAGCCTGCAATGTACCCCGACCCTTTTTTAATAATCGGCATATAACCAATTGAAGGGAACTCATCCAGAAACATTAAACAGTCATGTTTAAGCGATGGGTCGAAATCCGGGTTTTCCCTCAATGTGACTTCAACGACAAAGTTAAAGAACAGGTTCAGGAAGTCATAGGCAAGGGACATATCCTCCGCATTCACACCAACATAAATAGAGATATCTTCCCGGCGCAGCTGGCGAAGGTCAAAATCATTACCGTCAGTACATTTCCTGACGGTAGGAAGGTAAAACAGGCTCATTTTTTTACGGAATGAACCATCGATACTTGAACGCTGTTCGTCTTCAGTTTCGTGGTATTCACGGATTTTCGTCAATGCATCCCGTAAGTGAAATAATGCCGTTTCGTCTAACCCTGCTATTCCCTCAAAGTCTTCACGATTAGCCAGTACGTTTTCCCGATCAATATTGCTGTAAAGGTCAACAACAGAACCGATTGAGAAAACGGGTTTAAGGTTGAACTCGTTAAGCCAGTCAGGAGCGTAATTGATGAAAAAGTGAAGCAGTTTTGCAAGGCCAGTCCAGTATTGCCCGGCGAGGTTGTTAAAGTGGGCTTCAGCACCCGTCATACCATAAGACGGGAACAGAATTTCTATCAGCTTCAGTAAGTCTTTAGCGCCACTCTCAGCTTTTAAATCAATATAGAAAAGCGGGTTAAACTTATGCGTTTTACTGTTAAAGGGATCTAACAGGAAAACTTTATTCTGGAGAAGCACCTCACGAACTTTGCTGGTGATTTTCCACAGTTCCTGTTTTGGATCTAAAGCAATAAGAGAGTGTTTTCTCACCAGAAGATTAGGGATACCAATCGCAGCACCTTTACCCGCGCGTGTACCTGCACCCAGCGAAACAAAATCAGGAGCTGTATACCAGAGATATTTTCCCTTGTAAGCGCCGACTAGAATATCGTCATCATTTTCTTTCTCCCATTTCAGCAGCTTTGATTTTTTTAAATCATCATCGCTGGCAAATTTTGCATCACCATAGAGAGAGAAATCTTTTTTATTCAATTGCCATATAATAAAAAAAGGGACGATAACTGAGGCAGCCAAACCAGAAAGAAGAGCGGGTATTGCCGTAATTCTGATATCTGACCGTATATTACTTTCTGTCATGAGTCGCCACAGTAACATAGAGTCGAAGTTCTTCCATATGAACAGTGGCGTTTTACCATTTAAAAAGTAGACAGCAACAGAACCAGCATAATACGTAAAAAGACACATAACAAAACCGATAAAGAGCCACTGCCCTTTATCGGGGAGTTTAAGAGACATAATCACTCCTTCAGCTTTTCAAAGTATTCCTGAAAGTGAATATCGCGATAGTAAATACCCGATGCAAAGCGTAGGTCTTCGTCATCAATGTACTTAATACTCATTATTACATCGACGTTGCTCAAAACCCGTCGCAGTATAATGTTATAGGGCAGATTCTGGCATTCCGGGTTCATATAACACCGCTGTACAAGGCCAAGCACAGCATCTTCAGGAGTGCTTTCATGTACCGTGGTTATGTTTCCTGCGTGGCCGGAACTTGAACCTTTAAGAAAATCCCAGGCTTCCGCTCCACGAACTTCTGTCATAAGTATCCTGTCTGGATTCATACGAAAACCAGAACGTAGCAGAGAGGCCGAGTTTACAACGATACTTTCACCCTCTGACGGGTAATACAGCTTCACATGGTTTTTATGGAAACGGAATTTGGCCTCATCAGTATCTTCTATTGAAACACATCGCAGGTGATGCGGGATGTATTGCAAACAGGCATTTGCAAACGTGGTTTTCCCGGCTCCTGTTCCGGCACAAAACACCATCGTTTTACCTTTAATAAGGCATTCAGGAATAAACCGTTCAAAACGATTCTCTTTAAACATTAAAGATAATTCGTCCTCTTTATTCCTGAAATCAGCGCCCTGATTTAGCTTTGAGTAGAAACCCTGTTTAACGAATGTTTCATGGTCAATAAAAACACTGGACGGCTTACGGATTGTGATTGATACCGTTTCACGCTCAGTTGCCGGGGGGATGACGATCTGTACGCGCTCCCCCAGGGGGAGCGTGGCAGAACGCAATGGATATTCTGGAGTAACAGAACCACCATCATGATAATCAGAAATTGCCCCAGCAAATGACATACAGTCACCAAAACTCATATTCGTTTCATGTTGCTGCCATTTACCCCTGACTTTAACAAACAATTCACCGGGACGATTTACGGCAATCTCGGTTAAACCCTCCACACCATTTAGCCATTGATGAAAATAATCATTCACGATATCGTAAACAATATGGTGATTTTCAGTATTAATATCACCCTGCATTACCTGACCTCTTATCGCATTTTCAGTTTATAGATACCTGAGAAATCCAGATCCTGACCAACAATCAGAGTAATAATCTCGCCCTGATTTTTATAAAGCGTCGGTGGAATATTCACACTGTTAGAAAAGGCTTCACGGGCAATATCAGCAAAAGCCTGTCGGCTGTTTGCGGTATAGTCCGTCTGATTATCCTTATTGTTCTTAGCGGCTCCACTCGCCCACTGAGCCACATCGGGGATCATGCCAACCATCATAGCCCCGGAAAAACGTTCCCAAAAATGCGTATCAATCCAGCCTGACGCTCCGGCCTCGCCTAATGGCCCAGCCGCCTGTGTATCAATCAGCGGAATATCGATAAACGGCGCAGTGCGTGTTCTCAGCTTGGTCGCCATAAGGAATACAGCTCCCTGACCGTGCTGAAGGGAACCGGCTTTATAAACCACATGAGCGGCCGTTCCTTTTTCGATGAGTTTTACGTTACCGTTGGCACTGTAAATGTCAGAATTAACCGTGCAGACCAGTTTTCCTGCGAGATCAGAGATAAATTTTCTGTCCAGTGAACAGGGTATGCCCGTATTTTCTGGAATAAACAGATTGGGATCATAGGGAACCCTGGTAATTTTCGACAGCGATACGGGCGCTCCGGCATTAACAGGCTCGACCTCCTGTGTCGTGCTGGTATTACCTCCACCTTTGGTTTCACTGGCAGCTTGCGTTGAGGTGCTGCCTGAGCTTGCCGATGTAGCAGAACTACTGCCGCCATAGGAAACATCAAGCGCACGGCTGAAGTTATGCTGCACGCTTTCTGGCGCAGTTTCAGCTTTCCCGCTGTTGTTATCCCCTTTTTTCTCTTCCTGGCCGCCCTGCGTCTTTTGCTCAGAATTGAAAGGGTCAACGTCATCGCTTAACCCGGTCTGACGCTTCACCGACCCTGTAGCTACATCACTACTGGCTGGTTTTTCGTCACTACTGGACATTGAACGGATAATGGAGGGGACATAATAGACAGATACCCCAGCAGCCAGCAGAACAAAGGCGGCCACAATGATGATTAGCCCCTTACGCGATTTTTTAAGCTTCTCGATGCCCAGGCTGTTAGCTGGCCGTCCTGAATCCTCCTCTTTATCTGTTTTGTCGGCCTGCTCCAGCTCTTTCTGTCGCCGTTCGCGCAGCTCCCGCTCAATTTCAACGGCGGTGAGAGTTTTATTTTCCTGTTCGCTCACTGGATCACCTCTTTTTCAACTTTCGGAGATACGGTGTCTCCTGCCGGAAGTCGGACTTTGCCAAAGCCCCGATTTTCAACCCCGACAACCTGATTTCCGATACGCAACACAAAACGCTGGTCTACAGGCACACCCACAACGGTAAAACTGCTGCTTTTTTTCACTACCGGATTAGTCAGCGTTTCCTGGTCACCGCTCATGACAAAAACGCTCGGGATCTTCTTCAGTGGACTGAATCCAAACCAGGTATAGCGACCATCGTCATATGCATAGTCCGGGCTGATATCCTGGCTACCTTCAGCAACTCGCTTCCAGTACTGCCAGTTGCGCGGAGATTTGGCATTTTCCAGCGCATTGTTGATGGTTTTTTCTTCCTGCCGCTTGTTGTAAGCCTCAATCCTTTTTTTCTCGATCTCAGCCTGCTCTTTACGCCTTTCCTGCGGGTACTGGTAATTCACCACAAAAGCGATCTTATCCGGCTGGCGAAACGTCCGGGCATTCAGCTCCATGCTGTAATTGCGTTTTGTGGTACGGACAAACAGGTTTGTTCGCCAGCGCTCCAGATCGGTTTCAGGGTCAAGAGCCACGTTAACGACTTCAGATGACTGCTTTCCGTTCTCGTCCGTGTTGTTGTTCTGCACCGTCTGTTTAACTGGCTTCACTTCGACATAAACAAGATTATCTTCTTTATTCACCGACCATCCCTGGGGGAAGCCGGTTCTGGCACTGATAACCGTTTCATCGTCATCAAATACCAGTGTGGTGGTGTAGCCGACTGCGCTGTTAATAACAGTCGTATTTTGAGGGTTATAACTGACAATCTGGTTTCGTGGGTCGAATCGGCTTCCCGATGGCAATACTGCCGCATTACAAATGTGCGCAGCCATCAGAAGCGCAATTACTAACGCTCCTTTTCTTATTTTCATATTCTCACCCTTTAACTTCTTTATCGCGAACGTAGCTTGTTACAACGAATTTGAGCGGGTTATTATTACGGTCACCCGATGCCATTTCGACCTGTGGCTCAATCCGGTAAGTTAGCCGGATATTCCAGTATTCGTCATTCGTCTGGCCTGTCGCCACATCCCTGACGGTGAGTTTAAAGCGAACATATGCCCCCATATCCTTATCATCAGGACGGGATGACGGACTGATAATGACAGACGGCTTATCCTGCACGGTAGCCGTTCTTTCGGCTTTTCTGTAAATGACTTTAGGTGAGTTGCTACTGTTGATTAGAGCATTATATTCAGTTGCCACATTTTCAGCGCTATAGAGCATGACATAATCATAATCATGCTGAAGACTAAAGTAGTTATAACCTTCACGGCGTTTAACATACTGAGTAATAAAATATCTTGCCAGCGCTTCATTTTCAGAAAGGTTTTCTTTTTTAACGGAAGTCAGTCTTTCAGCAACGCCAGTGACACCATTAATAAGATAAGCCTCAACAACCGTACTCTTTAACGGAAGCGCACTATTCAGGGCAAGCAGCGACAACACGCCAACGGCCATCCCGGAAATACCACCAAATTTATATATGCGGTTCATTTTCTCCTGCAACACTACATTTTTCTCTTCAAATGTTGTTGAAGAGTCCGTTACTTCTTTTTTCTTATTAAAACCGGGTAGTTTTAATTCTGGAATTTTAAACCCCATTGCGCATTACCTCTGCTGAATTAACAGGTTCGCTTTTCCCGGAAACCGGAGGTTGTTTGTGTGACGCCTGACAACCAAACAGGCAAAGCGTCACGAAAAACGTGATAATTAGTTTCATAGTAAAACCTGATATTAAAGATGTGTGAGAAAACAGAGTGGGATTAACTGGTAAAAAAAGACATTATCAAATAGGCAGTAATGAAAAAGATGAAAATAACTATATATAATAAATTATTCACCTATCCTCCATATTTCTTCTTAGCCATTTCGATTGCGGCACTACGCAATTTTTTTGCACCAATATTTAACCCCTGCCCGGTCAGATTACCCAGCTTACCGGACATTCCCGGAGACTGACCAAGCCCCCCTTTCTGACGACTAATGCCCTTCCATGCGCCAATACCGGCGTTTCTTCCCATGCCAAGAGCACCACGCGCCATGCGGGAAGCACCAAATACGCCAGCACCAACCCCCATAGCAGCAGCCCCCTGTAATGCCCCCTCAACACCAACACCTGCGAGCTGTGAAGCATAAGTTTTGGCCTGCCAGATAATCCAGGCCATGAATGCACCTGCAACCCCGGCCTTAGCACCAGTCGAAATCAGGTTGAGTTCGTCAACATTAACTATAGAGACAGAAAGAACTCCGTTGAGGAATGTCATACCAGCTTTAATAGCAAGACCACCGAACAGGAATATAAAGCATGAGCTAAATATTAACTGAAGCCAGCCATTAAACATTTGCCTTAAAAACCCGAAAGAAAGACAGATAATAAATAGTGGTGCAGTAACTGTAAGTACTTTTAAAGTAACCTCAGCAGCCAGGTAAACAATAGACGTCAGGAATAACGCTAATATACCGCCAGCATAAGTTAATAAAGCAGCGATAGAACCGTCAGTTTTAACATATGTAGAAGTATCTTTAGACATCAAATATTTTGCAACTTGTATTATCTTTGACCAAAGTTCATCTAACCATTTCCATGGATCACCTCCTGCAAATGTTTCTTTTAGACCATCGATAGCCTGAGTAGCGTTATCTAACCATCCTCCCATATTCCTGACAAAAACAAGAATCAGCCAAAACCGAAATAGATTCCAGATAAAATCCTGAACATGGGATTTCTGCTTCCCTACAATTACTGTATAGGCATACCACAATATATAGATAGAAATACCATATTTACCCAACTGATATGCTATTGAAGAAAAAGAATCAAGTTGACCAGCCAAAGACTGGTCAAGCACTTCAATTATCACATCACGGGCTGATTCAAAGAAATCAGATGTAGCCATAAAGACTCCCGTTACTTTTTATCCTTAAGAACATCTTTAAATGCATCTTTAAATGAAGGTTCGACTGCATGTAATTGTTTATATCTAAACAATCCATCTTTAGCATTTCTACAGTTATCACTATCACTGCCGGAAGCCTTACACTCTGCAACTTTTTTTTCGGCCTCAGAATGATGTTCTTGCCACCAATCAGCGGACTTAACATCCTCACATCCTGATAAAATTAACACAGCTCCCGCAATGACAGAAAATTTCACTATTTTCATAAAACCCCTCAATTCATCCGATAGTCATTCATAGAAAATGCTTCCTTAAATGAAGGTTCCTCCGCATTAAGCTGTTTATCCTGAAATGCGGCCTGTAACATTTTCTCCTTGTATTCTGCAAGATCGCGCTGCTTATCGCGATACATTTCATACTGAAATTTGAGCTTCTCGAACTTCAGGTTCTCCAGAGAGACGGCATTAGTCGCGTCCTGCGTAGCTTTTGTGTCCTTCGCGTTTTTAACCTGATCGATAAGGTCTTTCATCGACTGGTTGTCGCTAAGCAGCTTTTCTTCGAGCTGATTACCGTACTCAACCCCCGCCAGTTGTGACAGGAACGTCGCCTCACAGCCCCGAACCTGGTTACCTGTGTACCCCAGCCCTTTACAGGTATCCGTTACCTTGTAGTCGGAAAGCAGTGATTTAGCCTGCGCAGAGAGCACTGCATCAGGGTTTTTAATGTAGTCATCGATAAACGCATTTCCCTGGTCGTAAATCTGCGTTAGTTCCTTACTGACAGACTGTGCGTCCTGAACCAGCCCCTGAACATCACGGATACCCGTTTTCGTTAATAGTTCTTCCTTATAGGCCGTAAGCTCGTTCTCCCACTGTTTAGCCTCTTTTACCCACTGCGCAGCCGTATCTAACGCTGACTTTGCATCATGCACAATCACCCCATCACCCAATGCAAAAGCGCTTGCCGAACAACAGATAAGCGTTGCGGCCAGAAGTTGTTTTTTCATCATATTCACCTTAATTAATTCCACGGTTGGCACGTTCAAGATAGGTATCAATCCAGTCTTCCGGTTTCATCCCTTCTTTCCAGATTTCATCAAACAGCTCAAGCTGTTCTGCCGAGGCACTTAAAATCGGGAGATAATAAGCGGCTTTACCCAGCTCTAACTTTGCAAAGGCTGCAAAGTCATCGCGTTCACCCTGCCGCTGTGGGTTTTTAACCACCATGAACTGACGCGAAAGCGGGTCAATAGCTTTAATTTTGTCAAAATAAAGCTCTTTTACCTGTAGGCCGTCAACATACTCCCCACGCTTGGCTTTAGGATTTGCAAGATAGATATGTGTGGCACACTGTTCACGAACAGCAGCCGCTATCGGCGTCTTAATCAGCTCATCAGGCGACTGCGTAGCAACGACAAGAACCATATCCAGCTTACGTCCGGTCTTGAGTTTGTTATAAACGAAATCCCTGAAAGCATCGTTGTTAAGCCACTGCCAGAACTCATCCATATAAATAATGAGTCGTCGACCATCGGCCAGCATCGTTACGCGATAAATCAGATAAAACGAAGCAACCGGGGCAACCACTTTATCATCCAGAAATTCCGTGCCATCAACACCAAAAACATCCAGATTGGCTACGTCAAAAGTATCTGAACGATTATCAATGACCCAGCCGTATTCCCCCCCCTGTTTCCACGCTTTAAGGCGAGCCTTAATACCGTGGCGCTTAGTTTCTGCATCATCTGGTTCAAGAATCAGCGGAATAAGTTTGCTGACAGGAAATGAACGATCTTCCCTTGCCATTAAACGCTCAACTGCATCAGAAATCAGGCCGTTCTGGTAGTCATCCAGGGTATTGTTATTAAGCGTACAAATCAGTCTTATCAAATCCTTCATAAAAGCGATGTTACGCTTAGTTGGCTTCAGAGCCGCCGGATTCCATCCGGTCGGTGCGCCACCCTTAACCCGGTAATATTCACCTCCCATAGCGCGTATGCCGACTTCACCAGCCCTGTCTTTATCAAAAAAAACAGTGGTCAATTTCCTGACCTTTCGATTAGACGGAAAGGACTCCGGCGCACCGTACTGTTGTACAGCGTATGCTTTCGTCATCAAAAGAACCGTTTTACCTACGTTTGAAGTCCCAAGAATTTCCGTATGTCCCAGCGTTGGGTTTTTACCAAAGAAATTCTGGTGTTCGGTAGTCATGTGATAATTGAGGTGATAAATATCATTACCGGAACCGCGCAAGGTAATCAGTCTGTCGCCCCATGTATTACCCTTCTCTTTCCCGGTAAAGAAATTATGGAAGCTTTCCATTTCGGCAAAATTAAGGCTGCTAAGGGTACATAAGCGAGGGCGCAAGTTATAGTTACCCGGTAACTGAGCAAAATACGCAGCCCCAAGACTCAGGGTCGAATATGTGATAATAAGCCCAAGGTCTTCAAGGGTGGTGGTCACTATATTGGTGTCTTTAACCAGACGTTCCGGCGTGTCAGCAAAAACAATCAGCGTCTGGTGACTCTTACCAAAAGAGTTGTAACCACTGGAAACCATATCCAGACCAACATGCAAATCAGCCAGCAGCGATTTAGCCGCATCATCCGTCATCTCAAGCTTATCAATCTGATCGTCCAGCGCCTTGATGGAGGCTTGCTTATCCATCGTGGTGAAAGACGATGTAAAGACATACTCGACAGGGAGATACATCAGCGCATCAAAAATTCCGGCGTCCGTCTCCTGAAAGTAATCCTTTATTTCAATGCATCGAAAATATCTGGCGTGATCAGAAGCGGTAATTTGCCCAGCATCGTTACCGAAAAACAAGTCTTTACCGCCAAGGTAAGAATAAAAAGGACTATTAGTTACTCTTACCTTTTGAAACTTCCCGGATAGCAGATACTGAAAAAGAGAAAGTTGGTCAGAAAAGACCTTGCCATTATCTTCAAACAAACCAAGACGGTGTGAGTGGAACCGGGACAGATAAGTATCAAGTCTGCCACAAATTTCGTTCATGTCATTGATAGGTTCATTGAAAATATTTTTATTACGCTTATTCCTTGAAAGAAAATGTGAAACTTTATCTTCAGCATTAAAAGGCTTATAGCAGACTGTCAGGTAAAGTTTGTTTTCAAAATATTCAGGCTCAGAAAGAGAATGGTAATAATCATTCATAACCCGGTTAACAAAAGGAATTTTACTATTAAATGAAGACTGAACCTCTTTTTTTACGCGAACGCGATGTGTATAGAACGTCACAGGCTTCCCCTCAAAACTACGAATAAGCGTGTTGAGTTGGTCAGTCAGTAACGTCAGATCCTCATCATCAACACATTCAAAGTAAGCGCCGTCAATATGCCAGGTAGCCAGCAAATCACGGTTTTTTGTGACGATTAGATTATCAGTAATGTGTGAAGAGTAAGGAATCAACTCTTCAATAGAAGACTGGTCTTTCAGCTTCATAAAATTGTCCACTCTGGAAATATCAACTTCATCATACTGGCTCCCCGCATAATGGACGGCACTGAAGCGTTTGTTTGACAAAGGATGACCTTTGATTACAGTTCGCAGGTAAAGCAGGTCAAAGAAACGCTCATCAATCTGTGTTACTCGCTTGATGGCATACCACCCAGGCAATATGAGTGCATACATAGCGTCATGAATCCATACACCAAGTAATACAGAAATAAGGCACATTCCAAGGAAGGGGTAGAGCGGAACGCCCAACCCCCTGATTAAAGCGGGGCGTGTCAGCCCTTTAAAAAGAGTACTCATATTTACGCCCCTAAGATTAACTTATGACAACCAGTCCGGTACGTAAGGAGCAATGATGAAGATAATCATCCCGATAATCAGAGGATAAATCCATGTCATATGTTGACGTGCAAACAGCGCAATATATGCAATACCTAAGCAAATAATGGTGATCGCTGGTTTTCGCAAGTCAGTAAGGAAGTCAATAATCTTCTGTAAAAAACCGGTAGTCTTTGTAGACACATCATCAGCAAAAGCTGGTTCCGCAATACAAAGCATTAAAGCAGCCATAAAGACAGTGAGTGTTAAGTAACGTTTATTCAGTTTCAACATCGTTTGTTTCCTTTTCATCTGATACAGTGCCACGCATGGCATATTGTGGATAAACAGTAGTTTCTCTTCGTGTAATGTCCTGTGTTGCAGTCTCCTTTCCTATTTCTTCCTTAACCGATGGAACAGCCCATACCTTTTTATTGTCTGAACGGCTATAACCGATACGCTGCGTATAGCTCGTATTATTAAAACTTGATTCGGATTTTTGCCCCGTTACAAAATTACCAGAGTAATAACAACTAAGAGCGTTTTTTAAACTCCCTCCCCTTTGATAGCAATCAAGCATAATTTTTTCGAATACGGTTAGGTTTGTACAAGGTGAAAAAAGTTTTTCTGCATTGACGCCATATTTAGAAAAATTAGTGCTTGTTATTTGCATAAGACCCGTTGAATAACGGTGATTTCTAACTTCAATTTTTTTTATTATGCTTAATGCGTCCTCCTTAGAACTTGGGAAATAAGAAATTACGCCACTATCACCGGGCTTACGCTCACCTTTCGGTATAATCTCGGCTATAGCATAAGGATTAAAGCCAGATTCAACCCTTGCAACTTCATGTGCAGTATCAGGATGAACGCTGGCGGCGCACTGCATAGCAAGCGCGATAAAAGCTGAGGTCGATAACATTGAATACTCCCGGCCAGAACAGCACGGAACAGATCGGCATAACGATTACTCTTCGGAGTCGATATCGGCTCCGTTTATGAGTTCATCTATAGCCTTTTGCGAACAGGTTTTAATGAGATACTGCACAAAACCAGAATCAGAAATACGCCTTCCCCGGCGGTAGCTAATCTCAACAGCGATTCGCTCAACTTCATCACGAACGTCGGAAGGGAGATAGAGGGTATTACGTTGAGGCTTGCGCTTGCTTGCAGTCTTTTTTCTGGTAACAGTCATTTTTCTTCCGTTTCATTTTGTGGGTTAAGCTTTTCTCTGTGATGTAGTTGAGCATGGCTATACTTCTCTTCCTTGGATCATCCATCAGCATTATTTCCACCAAACGGGGGGAGTCATTATGGTTAAGTTGATTCCTTTCTCCTTTTTGTACGTTAAAAATTTCCGCATCAGGTACAGGTAACGGCTCTCCACAAAAAGCAATAAACCGCTGAACATAAGGTAATGCAGTGATAGTTGAAGAGTGAATTTTCTCAAAATCAGCCTGGATGAAAAGATACCCAGGGAAAAGAGGTAACAGCCTTTCTCTGAACGAGATTTGTTTATCCGGGCGGCGATACTTTTCAGAAATCATAGGGCAGTAGTAAGAAATGTTATTCCGCTCAAGATGGGAGAAAACAGCAGTAAACCTCGTCGTAGTAAATTGCAAAACGTACCATTTCATATATTTTTCCTTTCATGCGCTCTCTCGACTCGGATGACCCCGAAGTAGATAAGAAAAAGAAAAATGACAAATTTTGAACTAGAAGTGACTCTATCAGCTACTTGTGCTGCTTTCAATCTTGTAACCAGATCTTTAGATCGAACTAAACTAATTTTTTATTTTTTTATGCTATTTATAATTCAATTTATAGATACTTTATCTTTATAAATTACAAAAAACAGATCAAATGATCGTGATCGGATCTATTTACAGATAACTTAACTAAAATTTTAAACTTTAGTGTGTTTTTCTTTAAAATAGAGTCATTGATAAAATAAATCGATCATATTCAGCAAGTTACAAGTACTTTTAAAATCATCCTAATTTGATACCAATCTTCATCTTTTGTTCGTTCTGGAGCATCGCTTGTTTGATTTGGGTAAACTGTTTCATCTGGAGCTGCTGCTTCTGAAGCATTGCATCACTGTTAAGTACCAGTTCTTTACTTGATGAAGCGTTTCTATCGATACCTTTAACACCAAGATTTTCAAGCTTCCATTCGTTACGATGGGTAGTTCTCCATCCCTGCTGCACCCCATCTTTATCAATAGCAGGGACATGGACGGGTTTCTTACCCAACTTTTTGAACCTGACAATATCCCCTTTCTGGATATTTTCTCGCAAGAAAAGCTCGCCAAAATCCGCCGCCCAATATTCTTTCTCAACGCCTTTATTAAGTGTCCGTAACTTGAGGAAATATTGTTTTTTGTTCGCCTTATCATGTTTGAAATGATCATAACCAAAGTCGGCAACTTCATAGAGTCCCTTTTGTCGTTTCGGTGCCGTATCATTGGCATCTTTAACTGACTGATTAAGTCCTGACTTATGTTTATGTGTAGCCTTTACATCATAGCCTTTCATTTTTAGCTTTTCACAAAACTGCGAGCGCATATCACGCAAATCTTCTTTACGTATATCCACCCGTTTACCGTCATTATCTGTAAGTCTGAGAATGGCATGAACATGAGGGTGAAATTTTGTGTCATTGTGATAGCCCAGCACAAAACGATGATTAGGGAATTTTTCGCTTAATACTTTTCTTGCAGCCTCTAGTAATTCTTCGGGTTTAACTTTAGCTGATACAGGCGGAGAAAAAACGATGTTCTGAGTTATTTTTTTGTTTTCTTTACCATTCTCGTCAAGAAAATTTCGCGAATCATTTACACGGTCAACCATGTGTTCTTTTACCACAGATGTGTTATCACCTGTATATACCTGGCCGTCTTCCGTCATTACAGGTAATTCTGAATCACGGCTCATATAGTCAATAGCATTACGGATGCCCTGACGGGTTCTTGCTGCTCCTGTAAACTTAACCAAAACTTCCTTACTGGCACCCTTTCGGTTGGTTCGTTCCTGTACGTTACGCTGATAATTTTTACCACCATTTTTTACTTTATGAGTAAAAGCAGACTTGCGGCCAGATTCTGATGATTTACGTTTAACTCGGCATTCTTTATCAACGGAAACGCCCATGATTACACCTCAACCTTATTAGATACAGTGCGGCCTTTGCATAACATTATGTAGTTTTCAAACTCACTTCTCAGATTAACAATTTCTGTTTTAAGCTTTTCGGCATCCTGATAGAACCCATCTTTATCAAGAACTCTTGCTTGATCATTAAGGATGATGTAGTGAAAATTCCGACCTACTTTATCGATAGCATTGCGACAACGATTCATCATAAGAAGTTCTTGATCAAAGAAATCCAGTTCATTATCTAAGGTGGTCTGAATACGGTAGCGGCACTCTCTCGACAAAGTCCATCCATGACGCTTTGCGGCTTTTTCTATTTTATTCCGCTGTTTCATTGTTAAATACATTGTTGTTTTGATAAAATCATTAGTATCTGGCATAACGTCATCATTATCATCTTCTGTTGCTTTGCTTTTAAGTAAAGCACTGGCAAGCAACTTCATGCCTTTAGCAACAGTTAAACCAGGCTCATCTGGATAAATAACTTTCAGACATTCAAGTAGATTATCGTGTTGTTTTTCTTCCAGTCTGAAATTAATTTGCTTCATAAATCCTCCAACAAGAACCGACTGTAGGTCACCGGGCAAACGAGTAAAATGCTAGCATTTTGCGGCGTTTGCCCTATCCTGCATCGAATTGAACTAGCACTACTCTTGAATTGTGCTTCAGCGTCGAAGAAAAAGCAAAACTGAAGGGCTGTCACGGCTGATAGTTTCGCTTGTCTACGACCGGAAACATCTCAATCGCTGTAGGTTATGTGGGATAAGGTTCGCTACGCGAACGGTCTGGCAGGGGGCGCAAGCGCTGTCTTGCAGAGTATATAAAAAAGCGCCTCCCGCAAACGGGAGGGCTTCGGCGATTAATGACGTGTGAATCTATTCAGGGTCTGGTGTGTCGCCTCCCATGCCCTGACGGGCATCACACAGCCAGCGCCGTAAGTTGCTCATTCTTTCCCTGTTTGCGTGGCTGGGTCTTTTCCCTCTGTTTCCGGTTAAAACCCTCCAAACCCTCAGCCCTTCATCATTCGTCCAGTGAATGACTATTTCACCTTTACTGTTGAATGCAAGGGAAAAACGAACCGCTCCTTCTTTTTGTTGATCACTGATAAAAGTTAAAAACTCCTGCTTTGTCATAAAACCTCCAATGTTTCATTTACCAGTGAATCTATGCGCTCGTCTTTCCAGCGCTTTTTTGAGCTGATCCATGAACTCAGGGAATGCAGAGAACGGCATGATGGGAAAGACAGGGCGAGCGCCCTTTTCAACAGCCTGTATTGCTGATAGCATACGTTCCGACATTAGATATTCCTCGCGTGGGAATGAGTGTCACGGTATCAGGTTGCTCCAACAACCTGATACCACCTTCTTTTAAAACATCAGTTTTTATTCAAATGATTAATCACCTCTCTTTTAGCTTCATTCTGCTCCTTCGTTGTGAAGGCAAAATTGAACCATGATTCAATCTCTCTTAAAACGCCTTCTTTTGACAAGCCACATTCGTTGAACCAGAATGTTACGTTCTTTTTAAGTGAGTTAATCGCGCTAAGCTCGTTGTTATCTACTTCTCGAACAGACAAAGTAATGTAACCACGACCCCGGTTTATTTCTTCGAATGCATGAATGGCAAGAAAAAGTGTTTCTGACTGGATGAAGGATATGCAGTTTATAGATTCTTTTTTAACGTTTACTGATTTGAAATCGATGGCATAAGTTTTCATTTTTACTCCCGCCCGTTTGGGCTACTGGATTAAGGCAAGGAATCATTCCTAACCAACAAATTTAGTATACCATCATATGATGGTAATGCAATTATTTTAATCCCTTCCTTTTAGAATTTCTCCACGCTTCACAAGCTGGTAAACAGGATGTTCATCAGCCAGAAGTAAAAGCATTTCATAAGTACCCGCTGCTAAACCGCGTGAAGTTTTTCCAGTAGTTTCTTTAGCCTGCCATGCTGACAAAGTGAAGCCGAAACGATCTGCGGCTTCCTGCTGTGTAAATCCGGCTTTAATGCGTGCGTTTTTCACCTCTTCCGGCGTTGGTTTATCAATCATATTTTTTCACCTTCAACAATGTATCGACACAAAATTGCAATAATATTGGGTCTTCAATTTCATTCTTTACCCTATCAAATTCATCTTTGAAAAAAGACTGCTGATAAACAATCTTTTTTGTTGTTTTCTTTTCAGATTCTTTTGCTCTAACCTTCATCAGTTTTTCCAGTTCGATGAAGATGCGTCCTGAATCTTCAGAAACAACAATTCTGTATGTAACATTACCTTTGTTTTTTCTGTCACTCAGTATTTCATCCACTATAATTACCTTCATAGTTGTTTAATTAAGCCTGATAACTTTACGAGCTGATCTATGTCCAATCCCCGGATCAGGACTTCATAACCATCACCACGCTCTGTCACATGTCCATTCAAACCATTTACAGCTTTAAACCCTGTTAGCGTTCCGTGCCAGTTTTCAAGCTTAACAAGTTGTGACAACATGCTTTTCAGTATTTGTCTTTCTTCCCGCTCTTTCTGTAGTTTCTTCTCATACTCTCGCGAAGTTTCAACATCCTGTAATGCATTTATAAGTATTTTCTTTTCAATATCGGCGGCTATCTCTACGGGGTTACGCTGTGGTGATACAGTACATGTATGACATGGACTACGCCAGTTACGGCTATCCACGCCGCCTATGATAGCTAACCTTCCTTTTTCCATTCGAATGTGTACAGAATAATTTTTAAATCGTGGTGACGTTAGTTTTATACGATATTGACAATCATCCAGCAGGTTTACGCGCCAGCCGTTCCCCAGGATACGGCAGACGATTTCAAAAACAGGCCGATAGAGCAGGAAAAATGATTTCATAAACTCACCTTTAAAGTGTTGGGGGCTTTCGCCCCCGTTTTAACTATGCTCTGTTTTCTACTTTCTGCCTGCCAGCTGCTTTACGCTTCCCGGCAGTGCCGTACATCTCGCGGATTTCATCAATACTGTGTTCTTTTCGGTTCCAGCGGCTCTTATGTTCTTCAGGACGGTAAAACCACTGTTTTTTCTTCGTTGCCCATTTGCAACCTATTTCTTTCAACGTGTCTTTATGTTCGCGAGTTTCCCCACTAATCCAGATCCAGTTTCCTATAACTTCATAAACTAAACCTGATAACCCGGTGAGTACGTTCAACACGCATTCCATATCGTCACCGTAGTTATAGTGTGCGTTTTCATCGGTGCTCTGAAACGAATTAATTTTATCGATGTTTGCCATCAGAAAATCAAAAGCAGCGTTTACAGCTTTCATCAGTTCAGCGCCTAACGGATTACGGTCTGGATGATATTTTAAAGCCGCTTTTTTATATGCAGCCTTGATATCCTTTTCAGTCAATTCACCAGATAAACCAAAGACGTTTAATGCTTCCTGAATGTTCATGCTTTTCTCCCGCCCGTTTGGGCTGCTGGATTAAGGTAGGGAGCCATTCCCAACCAACAAATTCAGTATACCATCATATGATGGTAATGCAATTGTTTTTGATTGCTTTATAATGTAAAGACACTATAAAGACAGCGAATGCTTTACGCTGTTGAACCGTGTTTCAAAGAGGTGCGAACTGTTGTCACATTTTGCATACTCGTTACATCGCGCCGGGGACGTTCGCCAGTATTGGCGAACCAACAAGCCTGGATATGAGCAATAACCTCCTCTCCCCTGCTAAGCCAATTTCTGACTATCAGACGGCGTGTAGCCCGTCGCAGTTAGCGCGTGAGCTGGCGAACGGTACGCCGGGGCAGTGTGAAGCACTGGCGCGGGGCGCTGTATCTGCGCGTTATGAGGTGCGTTAGCAACGCATTACGTGGCGAGTAGCTGAAACCAATTGATGCCTGACGAACTCTGACAGCAAAAAAACAATCAGGCCGCCAACTACTGGGCGACAATTGCCAGCAAAAAACAGTTGGCCATCATCGCCGGTCGTAAAATTTTGCTGGCATCCCATTTAAGCAGAGTTCACTCCTGGTCAATTTCAGCTTGTTACGTTAAACGAGCTGTATGCTGTTCTAAGCGGGTTTACCCCGTTCTGCTGAACCCTCGTCGGGGTAAACTCACTTAAAACGCCTCTGAGGGCTTCTGAGTGCGTTTTAGTGCTGGATCTAAAAAGGATCACTACACGATCCTTTCCCGTTTTTTACGCATAACTTAAAAATCATCTTACCTTTAAGTTATCTTTGTTTAATGTATCTATTTGATTTAGCAGGTAAAAAATCTATTTTTTTTGAGTTAAAATTCTTCTCACCTTTTCTCAGACCTAGATGATCGAGAGACGGCACCGCTCGCCGCAGTCTTTGGCTGAGGCGTACCGCAGGAGCATAGCGACGAGGAACGAACAGCCAAAGCGAGGAAGCGGAATATCTGCTGCTCTGACAGAGAGCACGTACACTCAATGGCTAAAATATGAACACCTTATGTTTTTCTCCAACTTCCGAAGGTTAGAAGGATCTATCCTCTGGATTTATGCTGAGTTATCCACAGGTACTGTGCATTAAAAGCCTTATATATATTTTCTTTTCTTAAAGATCTTAAAGAATTAGAGGTTTTTAATTATCTGATATATATAGGAAAAATAAGCTAAACATGATGGTGGATGCGACGAAATATGATGATAAATGCGATTAAACATGATGGGAAATGCGACGAGACATGATGAAAAATGCGTTTTACCATGATGGAAGATGCGACGAAACATGATGGAAAATGCGACGCTATTAACAGCTTGATTTAAAAGCTTCATATCTGAAGATCTTTGTATGTGAAGTCATCAAGGCGTGCGTTTTATGAGCACATTGGCTGGAGCCTGTCTGGTTTAGCTGAGTCGCTAAGCGGACAAACATGATGATAAATGCGAATAAACATGATGGAAAAAATAACTTCATCATGTTAAGGTGACTACTCTTTAGTGAGAGGTTTTATGAGAATAAAAGTTATGAAAAATGTAACTGAAAAAACGAAGATTCGTCACAGGAACGAAATAAATAAAACTCTGGCTCAACTTCCATTGGCAGCCAAAAGGGTTCTGTGTCTGGCCTTGGTTTATGTTGATCCAAAAAAAGAAATGAAAATGGGGCAGACCTTTAAAATTCGGGCTGATATGTACGCAAAGATAGCCGGGATACATCCTTCTGTTGCTTATAAGCAAGTCAAGGAAGGTGCTGAATTGTTAAATGTCAGTAAACTTTCCCTTACGGGGAATGATATGAAGGAATTAGCAAAGGAACTTGGTCTTCCAAATTCAAAAAACATCGACCGCCTTGATTTATCAATTACTGATTATTGTGCATATAACCAAAATGAGGGATTTGTAATTCTAAGATTTGGATACACTATCACGCCTTATATATCAAGATTAATTGGGGCGGAAAATAAATTCACAACACAACTAATTGCATCATCATTAAAATTGAGAGGGGAGTATTCATGGTCATTATATCAGTTAATAAGGAAAAATTACTCGACATTTAAAGGGAAAAATTCATTTAGCCTATCTCTGGAAGAGTTGAAGGATGAACTTATTGCTTACAATATTGATGATAATGGAGATGTTATATATAAGTATCCAGAGTACCCTATATTCAAGCGAGAGGTAATAAATAAGGCAATCAAAGAAATAAAAGAAAAAACTGAGGTGACTTTCCTGTCTTGCGTTGTCGATGAAAAAGAAGGAAGGAAAGTTAGTAAGTTACGATTTGAATACGCTATAGATGAAGATAAATTTGCCGAATCAGGCTCTGATTTTCCTATAGAGTTATTTGAAGATGATGATTCTGCTTTTCTTGAGGAGTTTGACAGAAAAGTTCCCCCAAAGAAATGAGGTGAGTTATGGCTAAAATCTATGATTTTCCGCTGGGCGCAGAGCGAGACAAACTAAGGCATGAAATTAACAGGGAACGTAAAAAGCAACGTAGAGTAAAAACGGGCAATCCGTTTATCCGACACGTTAAATGGTTCTGGTTTTATCTTCGCCTTGTTACAGCTGGCGCACTGCATGTAGTTTCTGTTATTACCCTGGCTGTCTTGGGAGCTTTCAGTAAGGCCATTTTCTGGATTGGCGGCTTGCTTTGTGTCGTCACATGGTTTCACCTTGAGCGCCAGTTCTGGACGCCACATAATTTCACGATCCCTGTTATTGTTAGCCTGTGGGGATTGAGTTTGTTTGCCACTCCCCTGATGGAGCTGATAAACAAAAAATTGCCGTGGTATCGCCTCCTGGTTCCCGACGCAAAAGAAGCAAGCACGGAGACAACCGATGATGAGTAGCAGTGAACCAGCCGTGTTAAGCTGCCTGCTTGCACTGTACATGTTTGCCTTATACCATCGGTTTAGCATAGTGCGCGATGCGAGTTCTTTTCATTGCGATGCAGGATAGGGCAAACGCCGCAAAATGCTAGCATTTTACTCGTTTGCCCGGTGACCTACAGTCGGTTCTTGTTGGAGGATTTATGAAGTTTGATGTAAAAGAGTTTATTGATGATAAATACGCAAAAGCTATTAATATTTTAAAGGAAAACCTTAAAGAAAACTATCATGTTTTTTATGGGATCAGATTGAGTGAAATTCTTTTCCCTGCCAGTGAGTATGGCTCTGATGCTTTCTTTAAAGAATTTGAATCAATTAACAGTGTAATACTTCCATTGGTCATCTTTGATTTAACACAGCGTAAGCCAATGATGATTATCAGCTTCGATATGATATCTGATGTCAGTTTGTTGGTAGGAACGGGTATTGTGGTTCTTGAATGTATCTCCCTGGCTGATCTTCTGAAAAATGATAATATTGGTATTTTATATAAAATCTAAGAATCCTCTCTTAGTTTATATTTTCTGCTCGGGTCACCAAGTGTTATCGAGTTTAGCTCATGTGAGTAATGGTGTGTATGGTAATGCGCTGGATTTTTTAGATATTCGGGTAATGATATTATTTTTCCGCAGCTAGTGACAGAATAGAGCCAGTTACGGAATGTTTTGTTATTTGTTTTTAATGCATGTTTAGGAATAAAAACTAATTTTATGTCGGAAACGTAATTAACAGGGTTAAGTATTGTATATCTGTTTTCTACAAACTCTTTTAAAGCATCTGTAAACTCGTATTCGGATGTATAAATTTTATTCTTATTTTGTGGGCGTTTGATCTGGAATATGAATGAATAGTAGTTCTGATCAAGTATTTCTACAGTGCTTGAATTTATGCTCAGTTGTTCAATAACTGCTTCTCTTTTATACTCTAGTTTGTCTCTGACAGATTGATATACAACCATTGCTGCGTGATGTGAACCACCACTATTTGAAGCCACATATCGGTCAAGCCAGGAGTAGTATGTAACATTGATAGGGTCGCGAGGGTTGAAACCTTCATGCTCAATGTGCCATATATTATCCTCCCAGTCTGAAATGTTTTCAGCTTTCATATTTTGGGCGGGATACATCCCCTCCCCCCATGAATAAAGATTTTCGAACCAACTACCATTTATTATCTTGTTCCATCCACAACCGAAACTTTTCGAGGCAGTCAGAGACTGTATTTTGTTAAAATCGAAATCCAGAGAGTGATTTTTATCTATAGTTATTATGTTGCTCAGAATTTCAGCCAGATCCCTTTCAATATATCTCAGCGAGTATTCGCTAAATATATTTTCAAGCTGCAATATGGTGTCTGCATCCGCTGTAGGTTTTACTAACTTAATATCAGCAAGATTTTTAAACGTTGCTGCGGTCAGTTTATGGTGATCTGTCAACCTGTAGAGTTGACAGATTAATTCGGTTAAATATCTCATAGATTATCATCCATGCTTCTATGGTTAGAATTTTGCAGATTCCAGTAACCAGTGGTTTTTCTGGTTTTCGTCCAGATTGTCAAATGCGGCCAGAGCTGCTTTTAGAACGGTTGTCCTGCTTTGTCCTGTTCTGATCGCCTCAGCCTCCAGAATATCGTCAAAGGCTTCAGAAAGCCGGAAATTAACCAGCTTCGCTTTACCTGGTGTTGGCTTCCTTGTGGCTCCAGAGATAAAGCGTGCTGTTTCTGCGTTTGTTGCCTGTTCTTCTGTCGCCGGAACGGTTGGCGTTTTCAATTTTAAAGCCATACAAAATCCTCATCAAAGACACTATCTCAGTGTAAATACTATAATGTCTTTATGTTGTCTTTACAATGTACATTTACCATGTATTTTATTGAAATTGTTAGATTATCCCTATCTCCTGAGCAACTAATTCTATCTGTGCTTTTGCTGTCGTCAGACTGGATGCGCGGCTTACATCGTGTACCCCTGCCCCTTCATTGCAGGCGCTTTCAAACACATCCAGTTCTGACATGCGGTTTTTTAGTGGCTGTATCCAGACGTCATCTGAGCGTAATAATTTATCCAGCTCAATAGCGGCTTTTCTGTGGCGTGGCTTGCTTGGGTTTATTCTGGTAAGTAACACCCAGGGTTGCAGGGCTGCGTTTGATTTCTGAGCCATGCGGACTTTCTCGGTTACGCTCGTCAGTGTTTCACTTTCAAAGTCAGATGACGCTTTAACCAGAGTTATCATGATATCTGATACAGTCAGTGCGCTACGGAACTCAAGGCTGTCATGTCCGGGGCAATCGACGATCAGAACGTCGCACAGTTTGCTCAGGCGGTTAATCTCTTTGCTTACGTTATCGTATGCCTCATAGACTGGTACTGTCGGGAGGCCATTCTCCCTGCGTTTTTCATTCCAGCTGAGAAGGTCATTGTTCTTATCGGTTTTCAGGATGATTACCGACTTTTCTTTGTTTGCCAGCATAGATGCTGTGTTAGCCGAGTAGGTGCTTTTCCCTACCCCGCCCTTATCTGAAACCACCAGTAAAATTTTTCCCATTTCTGCATCCTCGTATTTACGATGTAAAGCTAGGTGTGTCTTTACTTTATCTTTATATGATAAAGATACTTGTGTCTTTATGGTGTCTTTATACTCCGATTGTTTTACGATGTAAAGAGAGTATAAAGATGATTGTGTCTTTATATTAGCTTTACATGGTAAAGCTGCTCGTGTCTTTACGCACGCTTTACACTGTCTTTCTATTGTGACTGATGGTGACGCGGTCACATAATGAATCATTTCTTTGGTTCTGTTTGAGTATGCCTTCCCTGAACCACAAGAAGCGGGTACTGTATGGGTATGCTTAGTTAACTCAAACTGAACTGGTTCACCATGACGACTCAAACAGTACCGAAAGGGTTTGTGAGGGCTTATTTACGCGCCTCCACGACTGAACAGGATGCGACACGCGCCCTGGACACGATTAATACCTTCGCCATCGAGCGCGGCCTGAGCATCTGTAACTACTATATTGAAAATGAATCAGGATCTAAGCTCGAACGCCCTGAACTGTTCCGGCTCCTGAAGGACTGCCAGCAAAACGATATTTTGCTTGTTGAGGACGTGGATCGATTGTCCCGCCTGGTTGGAGAGGACTGGAACACACTGAAGAAAATGATACGTCAGAAAGATATCCGGGTTGTGGCCGTCAACGTCCCGACTACCTGGCTGGCATCGGGGCATGGTGACTTTGATAGCCGCATGTTTTCGGCTATTAACGATATGTTGCTGGATATGCTGGCAGCAGTAGCGAGGCGTGACTATGAGCAGCGGCGGGAGCGTCAGCAGCAGGGAATATCCAGAGCGAAAAGGGAAGGGAAGTACAAAGGCCGTCAGGTTAATCAGTCCCGCTATGATGCAATAAACAGGCTGATAACAAGCGGCAGCTCCTGGAGCCAGGTTCAGAAGCTACTTGGTTGTAGTCGTGCCACTATCAGCAATGCGGTTAAACAGATGAAGTCGCGGAACCAGCCGCCAGTTCCTGAGCCTGAAAAGCGCCTTGCGGCCATTCTGTGGGTTCCGGTAGCTAATGGCAGTAAGTTCACCAGAGGGAAGAAAAAGGTGAAGGAAGAAATAGCATGGTTGGTTGAGGCGGATTTTGAGGGGGAAGACCTTGATAATAATGAATACCGTCTGTTCCTTACGTATGAAAGCGATGAGGATTTAAAAGAACAGATTGATGATTTATTTCGTGAAATCAATATGTTCGCTGACATGAGGAATTGTGTCGTGGATGATATGACGCTGACAAACGAGAAAACAGGCAAGAGCTGGAATGAGTATGACGGCGGATGGTATGTGTAGTTACAACATTCAATGTGGTTTTATGAAGCTTCGATGAGCGCCCAGCACACTGAAGAAATGATGCGAGCTAAAAGGTTAGGCGGGGGGGGAGTTTATGAGCATCAGATGAATGTTGTAACTAAATGATGTTTTTATTAAAGGCCGGAGGTGGTTAGCCCCCAGCCTTAGTTACGTTTCCGTATTCATCAATCGATGAACTGGCGGATCAGTTCCAGAATAGCAATCAGCGCGTTTGCCAGCGCCGCTACCGCTCTAAGAACGATGATTAACAGATTAATCATCCGGTTCTCCAGATAAGCTGGAGGAAATCACCGTTGCTTACTCATACACTGCCTGTCACAACGGTTCTCTCGCATTGTTAGATGTAGAGTGACTTCCTCCTGCCAGAGCACCAAACACAGCACCACCTGTTTGTTCAGCCAGGACTTTTGAAACTATTCATACCCGCCGGAACGGGGAAGGGCAGGGAGGCCACTTACAGAGCTAACCTCGCAATTATACCGATCTGCTGGCGAAACTCATGCTGTAATTCAGTCAGTTGACAACTTGTGTCAACTGCCACTGGACAGCCTGTGTCAAGTGCCATAATATTATGGGTGTTAGATGTAGAGTGACTTCCCCGGCCAGAGCACCAACTCCGAACCGGAAAACAAAAAAGCCCGATCTCACCAGTCGGGCTTTTTTGCGTCTGAAACAGCGTGAGCTACGTGAAATCTGAGTTCGAGTGAAGGCAGACAGAAACTGAATGCAATCATTTTTGCTGGCAATATATATGAAAGCAGCGTTATCACTGCTTTCGGTAACAGAAATCAGGCACTGCCCCATGAGCCATGCTTCAGGCATTGCTGGTAAAATACGTTCAAAAGTTCTTGCTCAGTTGGCGGTGCTTCACCGGAAATACCTATTCTGGCAGGGATAAAGACGTTCTCGCTATTCCCTGCCAATGGCCGTAACTCGTCAGAATGGCTCATAACATCATCCAGTGCCTTTGCTAGCTCTGCGCCACTGCTGGCTGGGATACTGGTAAGAACTGCCATTCCGCCTTTAATCTCACGCAGGGTGCCTTTTTTCCTGGCGATACACACGACAAATAGCTCTATTTCAGGGTGTAACCATGCTTGCTGAATAAAACCGTCCTGATAATTCACTTCATTGTGTGTGATTTTGCTGAGATCCGCCCCTGTCTGAAAATACATTAATGGTAATGTCAGACTCATAACATCTTCCTTTTGTGTAAAAAAAAGCCTCCGGCGTAAACCAGAGGCTTTATACATTACTGTTCGGCACCAACAGAGTTGGAACCCTCATTTTTGATGAGAAATTCGTCAAGAGAACGTCCGGCTTTTAACGCTTCATCAATTGGTTTTGGTGCTCGTCCACGACCAGACCAGTATTTGGTTTCGCCGTTTTCTTCAAATTGATACTTCGGCGGCGCTTTTGGTTGCACTTTTTTGCGTGCTATTTGTGTATTTTCCGTCAGACCAAGCAGTTCTTCAGGTGAAAATCCCTCTCCAGCAATTAACTGGAGCAGTTCCTGGCGCTTATTCTCACGCTCCTGACGTTCTTTGGCTTCACGTTCCGCATCTTCGCGGCGCTCTTCTACTACCGAACTGAGTTTGTTCGCCATATCTTCCAGCAGTTCGAAATCAGTCCCACGCGCAAAAACGCGAAGCGATCGGATGTTACCCAAAACACGACGAATTTCGCTGTCAATATCAATGTCGCTCATGCTCATTTCCTTTTATTCAAGGTTAGTTTACGTACTGCCAGACGGAAGCTGGAATTTTATCATAAATTTTATTCATGATTAATTCTGCCAGACGGTGATCTGCCGCTGCGTTAAAAAACTCTAGCTCATCGGTGCTGAGTTTTTGTTGCGCGCTAGAAATAATTTTTTCCAATGTCTCTTTTTTTGAGCAACGGCGTAGCTGAAACAACCAATCTTTTTTCGTTTTCAAATTATTTTTTCCTTACTGGAAAGCCAATTTTCCCTGTAGTTTTATCTATCGTCAGTTTAGCACTAAATACCGTACCGTCTTTCTTTTTAAAGCCTTTCAGCTCGGCGGTTTCACCTTTTTTAATTAAGGTTTCCACCATATTTACTGTTAAGGTTTTTTCACAAAACGTTGACCAGATTTTAAAGTCACACCCTGTACAGGTAAATAATTTGGGACGTACGGCAATAGGTTTTCCACAGTTCGGGCAGGGGGTATCTAGGCGTGATTTATCTGCTGAACTGGCAGAAGTTGATGTCCCTATATTGACGGTGGATTTTTTCGCCGCCGTGACTTCCTGAGTGACATACTTTATCTGCTCAGCGATGAAATCATTCACCTGAGCCTTACCCTGCTCAATTTCTTGCATGGTTCGCTCAAACACTGCCGTCATAACAGGGCTTTTTACGCTTTCTGGCAGAACATCAATTAATGCCCGACCTGCGGCGGTAGAGATTATACTTTTACCTTTAGGTTCGATAAAGTTTCGACGTTTTAACTCTGAGATAATCGCAGCGCGTGTTGCGCTTGTACCTATGCCATCGCCGTCCTTTAACAACGATTTGGCGTCATTATCATCAACGAATTTGTGAATATTTTCCATCGCTCTTATTAATGTCGCTTCGGAAAATAAAGCAGGTGGCTTAGTTTTTTGTACCGTTTTTTTAATGTTCTCAGTTGTTACGCTGTCACCGATAATCACACTCGGTAACGTTTGTTTATCCTCATTTTGCTCCGTGTCTTCCTCTGGCGTTGTAGACTTAAACAGCACTTTCCATCCTTCGGCGGTGACAACTTTACCGTTAGCGGTCAGTTTTTCATTATCCACCGTCACGGTGATTTTCGACTGGTCATAACTTTGCGGAGGGTAAAACTGCGCGATATAAGTTCTAACAATCAAATCATAAATCTGTTGTTCTTTTTGACTCAATCCCGCTACATCAGCGGTAACGCGAGTGGGTATCATCCCATGATGTGCAGTGATTTTTTTGTCGTTCCATGTTTTTGAGCGAATACGGGTATCTGTCGCTTGAATGAATGTTTCCAGATCAGGGCGATTTTTAGCAATCGCGGCGAGAATTTCTGACGCATCGGCATGTTGCGATTCAGGCAAATAGCCGCAATCCGTACGTGGATAGCTAGTGAGTTTATGTTTCTCATACAGGCTCTGACAGGTATCTAGAACTTCCTGTGCCGTGAAGCCATACTTAGCCGCCGCGACAGTAATGTCAGATAAAGAATAGGCCAATGGCTGATAGGCTTGCTTGCTTTCTTTTATCGCCTCGGTGACAGTACCTGTCTGGTGGTTAATTTTACTCACAATCGCATCAGCAATAGCTGAGTCTATCAATCGCCCTTCACTATCCAACCCTTGTTGATCTTCTTTCGGTTTCCATTCTGCCGTAAATTGGCCGTTTGCGTGGATAATATCGGCTTTAATGGTGTGATACGGCATCGGAATAAAGTTCTCAATAGCCCGGTCGCGGTCTACCAACAACTTCAATGTCGGCGTTTGTACTCGCCCTACTGTTAACAAAGCTTGTCCACCGTTCCTACGGCTGGCTAATGTGAATGCACGGGTCAGATTTAACCCCACCAACCAGTCAGCGCGACTGCGTGCCAGGGCTGCATCAGAAAATCCGCGATACTCTATATTATCTTTCATGTTGGCTAACCCGCGCTTGATAGAGGTTGGGTCTTGCGCTGAAACCCAAAAGCGTTTGACGGGCTTTTTCACGCCGGAATAGGTAATCACTTCATCTACCAGCAAGTTCCCTTCACGATCTGGATCACCAGCATTGCAAATTTCGCTCAATGCAGGGTCTTTCAGTAAATTGAGAATAACATTGAGTTGCTTTTTCGCATCGGGCTTAGGTAGTAACACCCACTGTTCAGGGATAATTGGCAGATCATCTTCTCGCCAGATTTTATTACCTTTGGAACTTTTAGGTATATCGTCGGGTAGGTAATGATCGGGCATCGCTTGCTCAAGAATATGACCAAACTCCCATGTGACAATATCATCCCCACAGGTTAAAAATCCGTCCCCTCGTCCTGTCACGCCTAATTCAGCGGCAATCGCCTTAGCGACTGACGGTTTTTCCGCAATAAAAAGTCTCATCGTTTTTATTCCTTTATTAATAAAGCCTACTCGAATATATGGAAAACCAGATCGTCGATGAATACCGTTCCGATAAAATCATTAAATCCAGGAGGGATTTCCTCTCCTGTACCTATGACGACAAATGCGCGTGAAATAAGCGGTGAAGAGGGCAACACCAAAACCCACAGGCAAATATCATCACCTTGCGCCCCAACCGTTAACACCGTAGCATCCTCTGGCATAATGATTTCTGAAAAATAACCGGACGGGTTTAATATATACTTCCAGATTGATTTTACCATTTTCCTGCTGATCCCTTTTTTTTTTACGAGAAATACAAAAACCTCGCGGAATTTAAATGTTCGTACCATTGCACCTGATTAGTTTCTTGGCACAGCGAACAGCCCGTTCTTCTGAAACCAAACCCAGCCAATTTTCTTCATTTACGAGTTTCTTGAACTGATTTTCCACCCTATTAAAAGCAAAAATACCTTCTCGATTAATAATATTAGTTGCAACGTCCCACTG